>WNGH01000182.1_pt1 | contig 60680 bp, 53 predicted proteins | sample 5400631 | NCBI WGS metagenome assembly WNGH01 (sample SAMN13153373, study PRJNA577476) | soil metagenome | isolation source: 115 cm soil or saprolite under Garry oak tree replicate 1 | place: USA:California | collected 2016-06-15
GGCCATGGGCAGCATACCGAGCAGCACAGCAATAAACCAGGGATGAGGCGGTAGGGGTGTAATATGTGCTAAGGCGAGTATTTCCACTAAGACACTATAGCACAAACTGGCCGTCATAAATGCGGCAAAGACGGTTAAAGTCCAGCGCATCCACAGCCTCTGACGCATCGTCGCTCGCAATGGTTCCCAAGTACTTCCTCCAGGATATTTTGCCTTGTATTTGCTATACTTCGGCTTATTAAAATTATTCCTATTGTCTACATCACCATCCGACTCCCCGGCACTGACAGCCAAGGTATCCTCATCGTCGTATAGTAGGGGCGACCCTTGCGGTCGTCCTAGCTCTTGCGGTCGTCCTAGCTCTTGTGGTCGCCCTACCCCTTGCACCTGACCCTTGCGACTCTGGACGTTTATGCTCGGCGTAGGAATAGTACTGACACTTATTCTGCCGACTACATCGGCTTCCACTTTAACTTCAACATCCTGTTCCTCATCGTCCTCGTCGGGGATGATCAGAATTGTACCGGAATAGTGGATGCTACCACGCAAGTGCGTTGTATCCACACGCACCCTAATGCGGGTAAGGGGTCCGCGAAAACTAGCCTGTTCCAATACTATCCACGACTCACGTACCTGAATTGAACCCCTGGTAAGGATGTCTCTGTTATCCTGAATGGTCAGTTCCAGCACTTTCGAGAGAGTATGCTCAACCTCGCCAAAATCGAGCGTGCGTGGTTGTACAACAATATCGGAGACTGGCTCGTTGACCGGCCAGTGGCTATGGCGTGAGGCACTGGGAGCCATAAAAACAGGAGCTTTCCCCGTTTGGCTGCTTCTACTGGCCGTATACTTGCTCTTTGTAGTATGCACACGGACATTAGGACCCAACACCAGCTGTAAAAACTGCACCACTACTTCATCTGGATCGCGTTCTCTGGCTAATATATTGCGCGTGGCATGTACCAAGTCCATGTTTCCTATATCTCGGAGCCATGCATCAATTTCACCGGCAAACAAATAATCTGCCGCTTCCTCTGGAAAGCGCGTACAGAGATCAGCCAGTTCCTGTACCGTGGTTGCCTGATCGCCACTTTCAAACATAAAGGTGCCTTCACCCAACAGGGCGCGGCGGAACATCTCTACACTCTGAAAACGGTCTTCCGCCTCCATAGCGGTTGCCTTCTCTAAGGCGCGTGCTACCGGCAACGAGATCGTCGGATTGATCGAGCTTACATTCTTCAGACCAAAGCCTTTCTCTGAAAGTGTATTCGTCATCAATTGGAAGAGAGTCATGGCCAGTGAGTAAATATCTGAACGTTCATCGGTCTGAGCCCCGCCATACTGCTCCGGTGGGGCAAAGCCTGGTGTACCCAGCAAGCGTGTATCATGCGCTCCCTTGTGACGGAAGAGACGGGCAATGCCGAAGTCGATCAATTTAATGCGTCCGTTGCGTGCCAGCATGATATTGCTGGGTTTCATATCGCGGAAGATAATCGGTGGTTGCTGACTGTGTAAATACGCCAGGACATCGCATAATTGTTGTGCCCATCCCAGCACACGTTTCTCAGGAAAAGGTCCGTCATTATGTTCCAGCAGATCTTCCAGCGTACGACCATCAATATATTCCATTACCAGAAAGTGACGTTGTCCCTCCATAAAATAGTTCGAAACAGTCGGCAGGTTAGGGTGACTCAAGCGAGCCAGCAGCTCAGCTTCTGCCTTAAAATTCTCTACAGCCAGCTCCTGCTCATCGTCGGGCACCATCGACAGGCTCATCTCTTTGATCGCGCACGTTGTCTGCCGTCGTAAATCCCGTGCCAGGTACACGGCCCCCATGCCGCCCTGTCCTATTGTGCGCATAATCATATAACGCTTATTATTCAACAATGTACGTTTATCTAAGCGTCCAGTTTGTGTATTTCTTGGGCCACGCTGTACGTTAATGGCGAACCCTCCGTCTCTGAAAACTGTGCTCTCCCTCTAGGGACTCGATGGATCGCGTCTCTCAGTATAGCATACTACTTATAGGATATACTACCTATCCTTAACCTTGTTTATGCCGGAACTTCTCACGTCCATAGTACAATAAGCTTATAACATCCCGTACTATTAAAACGAATGATATCGGTCATTACAATGACCCGGCCCCAATTGGGATCGTAAAACCGTTTACTTAATAAAAACGCTTTCCTAAAAAAAAGTTGGATGGATTACATAGATGCCTGGTAAACAACTTTCAACATCTCGCATATTTACTCAACACCTCCCTTTACCCAGACTATTCCAATTAGTAGTCTTTAGTGCGGTTATTCTACTGCTGGGCGGTGGAGTGACACTGTTCTGGAATGTTCAGCACGAAACACGCACAGGCCGAGCTGCCGGAGATGTCAGTGTCGTCGGCCCACCCACCGTATCAGCCACAACTATCGATACTATTTTTACACGCCTTGGTAGCCCTATGGCTGGTACAGGCAAAGTGGTAGAACAAGCTTCACGCCAGACAAATATCGACGACGCCTTTGCCCTGGGCGTCTGGTGGACCGAAACCAATGATGGTGCCGCCGGGGTTGGTCTGGCCGACCACAATCCTGGCAGTGTACGTGGCAGCGTCGGCTATCCTTCAGCCTACGATGGCTATACCATCTATCCTTCCTACTCTGCCGCCATCATCTATTGGTTCAACCTGCTCCACAACGGCTATGTTAATGGGCGTGGCCTCAGTACTGTTTACGGCATCGCCCGTCCTTACGTTGGCACGACCAGCTATCCTCTCTGGGCCTCCAAAGTCATTAATCTCATGTGGCAATATCGTGGTGAAGCTCCACCTCCGCCTGCTGTAACCCCTACACCACGGCCTACAGTTAACCCTGTTACCGTTGCAGCTAACCGGCTTCGCCAGGCAAAGGGTATCACAGCAGGGCAATCCCTTTCTGACGGCAGTTCCAGCAGTAACATAACCCTCTCTGCTTCAGGCCAAACGCAAGAGGCAGTTCCCTATCCAGCGGCACAGTCAACCAATAGCTCTTCATTGCCTCTTACTACCGAAATAGCTATCATTCTTTGCGGGCTGCTAGCAGCCATAGCCATTGCTGTCTATGCCCTCCGGCTCAAGATAGAAACTCCTCGTCCAGAGCTTTCTTCCGTCCAGACTACCACCACAGCAACATGGAATGGGCTCATTTCATCCTCTATGCCTGCGCCTTCCACAGAAGACCTGCCACCATTACCGACACCCATTCCCTCACTCTCGTCTCCCAGCCGCCACACCGACGCGCTTCCTCGCCGCCTCACCCTGTTACCCTTACCTAGCGAGCCAGAAATGCCTGTAACCACCGATCCAGGAACACTCGTAACCACGCAAGCCCCTTCTACCGGGTTGCTGAGCACCTATGGACAAAATAATCGTAACTCATCTTGAGGCAATTTATGCTCCACAGGGTTGCCTGTTTGTATCCATCATGAGGCTGGCTCTGCCTGTTCCTTTTTCGCTCTGGCTGCATCGAGCGTTGGTGTCGTGTCCAGCGAGGCGAAATACTCCAGCAACAAGCGGTGGACGAAAATGTAGCCGCCGCCGACCTTGCGCAGCAGGATGCGTTCAGCGGCGTAATCAAGGAAACGTGAATAGTGCCATGGGATACATCTCATACGCCAGAGAAACAGCCGCAAGAGAACATGTTTGATACATGCAGTTCCTCCATAGAAGAGTCCAACGAGGAGCCCGACGAATGGTGCAAAGACCAGTCCAGTGAACAATCCATAGGTCAGCGACTCTCCATAGGGCCGCGACTCTCCATAGATCAGCAACGTAATGCTCCCTTTAGACAACCACATCAGACCAAAGAGCAGCGTACAGGTGAGTCCGGCAAGGAGCCCAACACGCAGACTGATCTGTGCAGAACGCCGTATTCCTTGATTTGGCAGGACAAGGAGGTGCTTCTCCAACTGCCCACTCGAAAATCCATTGATAAGTCCGAAGGTTAGCCCACCTACCAGCACGCAGAGCACTACCCCGATCAGTCCACCGACAAGGATACCCAATGGCTTAGTGGGTTCCTCAAACGACCAGTGGAGCAGTCCTCCAAGAGGCTTATCGAGCAGGATACTCACTAATTGGGCAAGTGGGAGTCCAACGAGCCAAACGACCAGCCCAACAATCACGCCGATACGCATGGATTCCCATTTTCCTTGCTGAGCAATCTTTGGGTAATGGGTACTGAGTTTTCCACTCAAAAAGCTACTCACAAGTCCGCCGACGAGTCCAAAGATCAGCCCCTGTTGGAATCCGGCCAGCAGAGATAGGAGGACTTCTAATGGAGTCGGACTGTGACTTCCTGAAAAGCGTGACACTCCTACGGTTACTGGTTGGCCATTCTGCACGAAGCTGAAAAACACACCGACAGGACTGCCGAACAATCCGAGGAGAAACACACAGAGGAGTCCTGTGACCAAAGATGCAATCATGTCCCGGGGCAGAGTTACCCACGACCAGATCACCACCTCCACAGGCTTGATTTCTGGCTCTCTCGTGTTGAACAGCCCAACGAGCAATCCACCGACCAGCCCGACGAGCAGCCCACTGGTCAGCCCTGTTACCAGTCCACCGATGGCACTATAGTAATCGACGAGCGTTGGGAGCCCCAACAACTGAGGGATCCATGCGAACACGGAATTTAGGAATGGTTCGCCAAACTGCAATGTTACGAGAAGAAAGGTCCACCAACCCAGCAGCCCATCGACAACTCCTCCAACGAGTGCCGTGAACAGGGTACCGAGCAGTCCACCACTACTACAGGAATACAGCCGATGTCCCCAACCCTTTGCCAACCAATCTGGCTGCATCCGTTCGAGGTAGAACTCCGTCTGATTGTGCTGGGTCAACTGCTTGGCCAACCAGACGAGCCAGTGCATCGTTTGCTGTGGGGTATAGCGGGTCGCACCTCCTCGACGTTCAAGCATGCGCTGGGTATACTGCTCAAACACTTGCCTATGTGTTGTGGGAAGACCTCCTCGTAAGATGTCCTCCACAGACAGGTCCTGATACGCCATCGAGAGGACGCTGAGCATCAAGGGCGTCGTTGCCAGTTCTTGCAGGACGGGATCAGCACGTAGCGCTACACGCACCGCTTCCAATTGCTCCCCAGCACTCGCGAGGTAGACCTCGATCTGCTGGGGCGTCAATGGTTGTACGACAACCGCCTTACGCAGCAGAGCATGCACGCTCTCGGCCAGATACTGGGCACTGCGACTACAGACGACGGTGGGAACAAGGCCATGCTCAAGGCGATAGACGTTGATGGCCTCCACGCAAGCCGCACGAGACGCAGGAGCCACCTCGTCCAGGCCATCGAGCAGTGGCAGGATCTGGTCAGTCTCGACCCAGGCTTTGCCCAGCTTGCGTGGGACCTGATACTTCGTATTGAGTTCTTCGATCAGCCACGCTTCGATCGGTTGCCTCTTATTTGCCCATGAGGAAAGGTTGAAGATAACCGGCATGGGATGGCGCTCCTCTCGCTCGGCGCGATCCAACAGGGTGCGAGCCAGTTCCAACAGCAGTGTCGTCTTGCCAGAACCAGGTTCGCCAAGGATGAGCAATTCCCCAACCGCCTCATCGTAGGCCTGGGCAATGTGGGTCCCAGGCGGCAACGCACGGGCTGGCTCGTTGGGGGACTCCATCACCAGATGCCAGGGGTTGGCAACCGCATCAGGCTGTTCCCTCAGCCCGAGGGCAATGAGGGCTGCTCCATGCAGGGAGTGCTGCAAGACCCCCGTGATCCAGAAGGCACGCACCTTTGCCAGGAGTCGTTGCCGATTCACGTCCGTGCTGGGGGAGACTTGCTGCTCGGTCTTCGTCTGCCGCTGGGAAGAAGGGGAAGGAGTCTGGCGTAGCCGCTGCGTGTTCTGTGCGAAGTGGGACTGTGCGAGCGATGGAAGGGGCTGGGTGTTGTAGCTGGACGAGGCCAATGGCTCGTCTTGCGGTTCCGTATGTGTCAAGTGGAGGGGAGCTGTCACTTCTGCGTCCTCAGTCGCATGCTGGACCTCCTGACTCGCTCGTGCCAGCGCATGAGCAAAGCCCTGCACACTCACATAGCGCTCACCTGGGTCCTTCGCCAGTGCTCGCAGGATCACCATCTCTACCGCAAGAGGCACCGAGGGGTTGAGATCCCGCAAGGAGGGCGGCGCAGCATAGAGCTGCTGTTGGATGAGCTGCCACTGCAACCCGGTGAAGGGACGCCTGCCGCAAAGCCATTCGTAGGCCACGATGGCGAGGCTATACTGATCACTGGCGAAGCAGGGATGGCCTTGCAGTTGCTCCGGAGCCATGTAGGGCAGCGTGCCTGCCATCGCCTGCGTGCTCAAGAGCGGAGGTGTCGGGGCAAACACGGCCAAGCCAAAATCACTGAGCAGCACTTCATCACGCAGGCTCAGCAGCAGATTCTCCGGCTTGACATCGCGATGGATCACGTGGTGCGTATGCGCGTATTGCAGGGCGGAGGCGACCTGGCTGACGGCGGAGACGACGGTTGCAAGAGGCAGACAGCTGCCAGGCGGGTAGCGCTGACGCAGGGTTCCCGCGGGCGAATAGTCCATGATCAGGACCGGAGTCCCTTGCTCGACCGTGAAGTCAAGGACGCGCACAATCGAGGGATGTGCCAGACGCGCCAGCGTCTGTGCCTCAGCCAGAAACTGCTCGCTGTGTTTGTCGTCCAATGAAGCATGCAGTACCTTCAGGGCCGCGAAGCTTTTGAGATAGCGATGCTCCCCCAGGTACACTTCGGCCTGGCCGCCTCGTCCGAGGAGCCGAACGAGGGAGTAGTTGCCAAGTTGTTGTCCGACACGGTCAGCCATAGAGGCGTTCTCTCCAAGATGCAAGGACACGAGAAGACAAGCGTTCCTCATCCAAGGGCGCACGGAGCTTTTGAGAGCGGCTTGCGCCCCTATGATACTACAGGTAGAGTCTTGTTGGGTAAACGCAGACACAAGCACTTTTTCGCAGATGCACTTTGGGAGAAAACCACGTTTGAGAAGAGGGTTATTTTCCCACGCACTGTTGCAATGCAACCCCTCTTCTTGCGAAACATGATGACCGCAAGGGTCATCACTACTATACACGAAATACGAGCAGTAGACGTAGTATAGTAGTGATGACCCTTGCGGTCATCATGCGGCCGCGGGGCGGTCATCATGCGGCCACCGGCCGGTCATCATGCCCATAGAGCTATCGTCCCCACATAGATGTATGAGGATTCGCCACAGGCATCCCACACCCGCCACAGCGCAGATCATTTGGGTTCAGCTGTCTCCCACAATTTCTACACTGGGAAAGACTGGATGCGGGGCCAGCCATTGTCCCATATTCATCATAGTTCGGCACAGCCATTGTTTGGTCATTATGCATAAATGCAGGTCCGGACTGTTGAGCAGACCACGCACCATGGCTAAGCTGGCCGGATTGCCCATGTCCCCCATAAGCCGTTCCATATTGCTGCGTCGCCTGTTGATTAGTCTCGTAGTTAGTTCCTAGCCCCCCTGTCGGTCTCAATCCCGACAAAGAATTGCTCCCCTGTGCATTTTGTCCGTACAGGCTCTGTGACCCACCCTGCTGCATATATTGCATTGACTGCATGGCATTGCCAGGATTTGATGATGGGCCGCCATAAGGAGAGGCTAATTGACCATGGTTGCGTGCATGAGCGGGTAAGGTGTTGGGCAAAGGACGTTTTCCCAGCGATGAACGCTGCAAGAGCATAAAAATCACCACACCGGCTATTGCCAGCAGCAACACTCCCAGTGCCACAAACAGCAGAATCATCGGTCCGTTGCCACCGCCATCGCCACCATTGCTCGAGCCATTGGTAGACGTATTGCTATTCGCTGTAACTGTTGTCCCCGTCGCTGTGACTGTGGGAAGTGTCGTTGCAGTCGTTGCCACCGTTGCTGTCACTGCAGCCGTCGCTGTAGGTGTCACAGTAGCAGTAGATGTCGCAGTGGGAGTTGCGCTATTGATCGCGAGATGCTGAACGCCGGAGCCAACAATATAGTTCGCGTCCAGGCCGCTTTGCGTAAAGGCGTTAACGACATAGTTGCCCGTTTTAGTGCTAGCAGGAATAGTCACAGTTACACTGAACGAACCATCATTTAACCCCGTTGAATCGATAACTGTGCTGGCTACTTCGGTATTGCCAGGTTCACAATCGGCACAGCCAGCGATGTTAATGTTGACCGGCTGGGGAGGTACCCAGCTATGGCCCGTAATGGTGAGGGTGTTGCCTGCTGTCACCGAACTGGCTGAAAGCGCAATGACGGGTGGGGTAGAGGACAGCACTGTAAAAGGCCCATCATCACGGCTGCTGACAACACTTCCATCACTAGCCGACACCGCACAAATGCTGTACTCTTTATTCACCTCACCGGCAGAGACCGGCCAGGAAAAATTCTGGGCAAACTGCCCTCTATTATCTGTCGTCACCGAACTGACCGTCGCCACCGATATTTTACAGGCCGACGGCGTATTGTTGCTATCGCCAGCTACCAGCACCAGCCGCAATTGCTTATTCGTTGGAAAATTCTGGCCGTTGACTGAGGCATTTTCACCCACCGGCCCCCATGGATTGCCATTGTTCTGCCCCGCATAAATCATACTTGAGTTCCAATGAATAACTGGTCCACTCCCTGCTGCCCTCGCTGCCGATGACTGATACATACTTCCTATCATCAACATCACCAGTAACCCTAATGCCAGAGAAAAACGCCACTTCCCTAACAAAGTAGAAGATAAATAATGCTGCATTACGTTACTCCCCCTCTTTTCCTGCGAACATCTTGAAGTCAGTATATAGGGAAGGCAAAACGTGAACAAGAGGAATAGGAGTAATGGGGCTTATTTTTGGCAGTCTCAAGATTACCTCCAAAAAAGGTATTGACGAATCACTAAGCTTCGTGTATACTGCAAGCGTTCTCAGGAGAACATACATTCCTCGATAGCTCAACGGTAGAGCGGCCGGCTGTTAACCGGTAGGTTACAGGTTCGAATCCTGTTCGAGGAGCCTTCGTATAAAGGCCACCCCTCGTCGGTGGCCTTTTGTTGTGTAGGTTAGGAGAAAGTGTCTATGAGCCAAAAGCGCATTACTATACGACCACTGCGTCTTGAAGATGCCAATGATATCTACGAAATTACGCATATGCCCAACGTCCTGTGGGGAACCTCTTTGTTGCCTTCCACTACTGCCAACTTCTGGTTTCATACCATTGAACAATGGGTGCAAGATGAGCGCATGCATGTCTTCGTCGCCAATATTTCAGACAAAGTTGTTGGGATGGTGAGTGTACGAGTAGGGACGGGGCGTGAGAGCCATGTGGGCGATATCGCCATGGCAGTACACGATAAATACCAGGGACAAGGTATCGGTAAAATGCTCATGCTAACCGTCATTGACCTTGCCGATAACTGGTTGAACCTGGTACGCCTCGAACTGGATGTCTATACCGATAACGAGCGTGCTTTGCGCCTGTATAAAAACTTTGATTTTGAAATCGAAGGGCGCAAACGTCTTGACGCTTTCCGCGCAGGCAGTTATATTGATAGTTACATGATGGCGCGTTTGCGTCCCCGTAGCAATGGACCAGACGAACAACGGCCACCATCCAATTATGCTGAAAGCTTAACACGTGTTCCAGAGTCTCCGCTACCGGTAGCGGCTGAGCCACAGTAACAATGAGGTGAACCTCTTTGAGCAAGCATATTGCAATCGACTACCAGCATTTCTTTTACAAATTGCTAGAGGCAGCACCCTGGCCTGTCATGATCGTGGATCGTCACCTCGTCATCCGCTACTACAATTCCCTTGCCCTCCAACTGCTGGCAACCGGCGAACCATTACAGGACAGCAGACTTGACCGCCATATCCACGATGAGGCCCTCCTGCAACTTGTGCATGAGAGCATAGCTCAGGGCCAACCTCAGCGGGGTGAACTGGTTAAAGATGCCAGTGCCTGGAAGGTTTCCGTCACCCCCCTTGAACATGTTGCTTTGAGCGGTAACGCACACAACTACTCCTATTTTGCTATCGCCATCGAAGATCTGACTGAACTGCGTCGCCTCGAACGGGTGCGCCGTGACTTTATTGCCAACATCTCGCATGAATTACGTACTCCTCTCGCCTCCGTGCGCTTGCTGGCTGAAACTCTTGAAGATGCCATTGATACTGATCGTGAAAAGGCTCAGGTCTTTCTGGAAAAAATCGAAACCGAAATTCAATATCTTAGCGCGCTCGTCTCCGAACTATTGGAACTCTCGCGTATCGAGTCAGGTCTGCTTCCCATGATGATTGAGCCTGTCGAAGCCGAGCAATTAGTACGCGAAGTCATGGCACGTATGCTGCCCCAGGCCCAGCGACACCGCGTGTCCCTACGTACTAACATCCAGGATGGTCATACTCACGTTGCTGCCGACAGTAAACAAATTGCCCGCGTACTCGTCAACCTCGTACACAACGCGATCAAATTTACCCCTTCCGGTGGCACCGTGATCATTGGTACTAGCTTACAAGCAGGCAACTCGACACAACGCTTCTTCGTGCATGATACAGGTGTCGGTATCCGTCCAGAAGAATTGCCACGTATCTTTGAACGCTTCTATAAAGCTGATCGCGCCCGCTCAAAAACTGATTTTATTGGCCCAGGTGGCGGTGGCAGTGGCCTTGGTCTGGCTATTGCTCGTCACGTCGTTGAAGCTCATGGAGGCCGTATTACCGTAGAAAGTACTCCTGGAGAAGGCAGCACCTTTACCTTTACTTTACCAGTGGCAACAAGCAACGCTATATAAGGAACTGCATTATGCACGCAAAATTAGAGGAACAATTGTATACCCTTGGCAAGGAACAGCTTATCCAGCTCTTAGAGCAACTTGCCACACGTCATCCCGCTTTACAGGATGAAATGATGAGTATTTTGCAGAGCTTTGCTTCCGACAGCGACCTACCAGGAGAGGACGAATATACCCCAGATGTTGAGGAAGATTGGAATTTCACCGGCAATGAGTCGGCTGTGCAGTATATATTTCCCTCGACCATGTCTGCCAGACCCAGCAATGAAACTATCCAGCAGTTGCTTGCAACATATGCCACACGCCTGAGCCAGGAGACGGCATCCGATACACTCATGACCATTTTGAGCGAACTTCTTGATGCAGCCGCTTCCTATGTGGAACGTGGAGAACCGCATGCCGCCCTTGAACTCTTCGCTTTATTATTTGATGAGCGACTATTGGAGCGTCATCCAGAAGCTGTCTCCATCTATGATGAGATGGTTGATGCTGCCACCTCTTCTCTCGACGTTCTCCTCAGCGAAGCCAGCAGTGAAACTGCCCTTGATGCGAACGGTTCCATCCTCTCACCAATGCTAATACCAGAAACACGTCGCCGCTGGTTAGAGCGTCTCTTCGCCCTCTGGCTCAAACGCCTCGATGCCCATCGCATCGCAGAGGATTTACCGGAACTCATCCTTGATGTGGCCTGGAATGAAGATATGCTGCTCTTGCGTAGCCTCGTGCAAAACGAGCTGCAAAAGCACTCAAGAGGTGAACATAACAATATTCTTGACTTCAATCACCAATATCGCATCAAAGCCTTAGAAAAATTCTTAAAGAAACTGCCCCTATAGAGAGATGAAATGCATGCTGTTGCAGAGCGCCATGTGTCACATGGCGCTCTGCAACAGCATGCATTTCATCTCTCTAAATTTTCCACAAAGTTAACGATGATGGCTTGTACCTCGTCGAGGTAGCCCTGGAAAAAGTGGCCTGCTCCTTGCACTGCAACCAGACTTTTAGGAGCGGGCACTTGCTCAAACCATTTTTTTGTTGGTTCGTAGGGGGCGATATCGTCTTCAGTACCATGAATAAGAAGCTTGGGTTTGTGGCTGCCCTGGAGAGTGTCTCCGTCGAACATGCGGGCGGGAACACCCAGCCCAATGATGACCTGCACGCGGTCGTCGATGACGGCTACACGCATGCCAACATAGGCACCGAAGGAGAAACCGGCCAGGATGACCGGTAAGCCGGGATAGCGACGACTCAAAAATTCCAGAGCAAAGCGCACATCCTCCATCTCACCTCGGCCTTCATCGTAGGTGCCTGTGCTGTGGCCGACGCCACGAAAGTTGAAACGCAGGGCAGGCATGTCCAGTTTTTGCAGCGTTTGCGCTACCTTGAAGACGACTTTATTATGCATCGTGCCACCCCCTAATGGATGAGGGTGGCAAACAAGTGCCGCATATTCAGGAACGGCTCCCCGTTCTTCTGGTTTCAGTATGCCTTCCAGATGTCCTTGTGGAGTTGGAATGTTGATATGCAATATCTGGCTAATAGCTGATCATTCCTTTCTTGACATACTAGGGAAAGTTATGGTGTTCTCTCTGTACCACTAAGTATATCACGAAACAAAGATGTTGTCCGGTCTGTTCCTTGAGCTTGCATAGTACCTCCTCTATCGTATAGAATGAAGCGTGGATTACGCAAACTGAGGGCAAGACGGACAAACTGTTATATCTATCCACACGAAGAGGCAATGGCCTCTATTCTGTATGTTTTAGCGAAGGAGATATTTTATGGCATTCGAACTTCCACCACTACCGTATGCTTACGATGCCTTGGAGCCATACATTGATACACAGACAATGCAGCTCCACCATGACAAGCACCACGCTGCCTACGTCAACAATTTGAATGCAGCCCTGCAAAACAGTGCAGAGCTTGCATCGCTGTCGGTTGAGGACGTGGTGCGACGTCTCAGTGAGGTCCCTGAAAGTGCTCGCACCGCCGTACGTAACAACGGCGGCGGCCATGTGAACCATAGCATGTTCTGGCAGATCATGAAGCCCAATGGCGGTGGTGAACCAACCGGTGAGCTTGCCAGTGCTATTCAACAGACTTTCGGTTCCTTTGACACGTTCAAGGCACAATTCAATGATGCAGGTGTCAAACGTTTCGGTTCCGGCTGGACGTGGCTGGTTATCGATCAGAGTGGGAAACTGGCCGTCATGTCTACGGCGAACCAGGATAGCCCACTGATGGATGGTTTGTATCCTGTGATGGGCAATGACGTCTGGGAACATGCCTACTATCTCAAGTACCAGAACCGCCGCCCGGACTACCTGAACGCCTGGTGGAATGTCGTCAACTGGGACGAAGTGGCTCGCCGCTACTCACAAGGACGCACTGGGAGCTAGCCACTCCTAACCAAAACAAAACATCTAGGATAAAGGCGAGTTCACAGTTGAAAGTGTGAACTCGCCTTTATCCTAATGCAAAACCACTTGACCTGTTGGGATTGGTTCTGCTAGAATGAGACGCATCGGAGAGCATGACAAGCGGTGGCAAGCTCCCTGGCTTTTTCCCATTCCCTTGGTCCGTCTGAGGATACTGCAACTAGATGTTTTGTTTAAGCACTACCAAAGATAAAACCAGCTGCAAAGACCAGCAAGCCACCGCCAACCACCTGAAGGATAGAGAGCGACCATTTGGTTCCAAAATAGCGATGCCGAATGGCGGCGATCACGACCAGTTCAATGGTAACGACCACGTAGGCAGTAAGCAACGCAATGTGCAAATTTTGTAGTAAGAACGGTAACGTGTGCAATGAGCCACCCAGGAAGGTCATCAGGCCAGTAATGGAGCCGCGCAATACAGGATTGCCCCGACCGGTGAGAACACCATCGTCTGAGAGAGCTTCTGAGAAAGCCATACTAATGCCTGCACCAGTGGCCGCTGCCATACCCACCAGGAAAGCCGTAAATGGTCGGTGAGTGGCAAAGGCTGTGGCAAAGATGGGGGCCAGAGTAGAAACCGAGCCATCCATCAGGCCAGCCAACCCCGGCTGTACTACCTGGAGCAGGAAGCGGTGGGAGTTGGCGTCCTCCGTATCTCCCTGAGCCATCGTCGGTACAGTCTGGCCAAAGCGTTGAGCCACACCCAGCATGCCGATAGCCATAAAGAATTTAGCGAGACCGGAGCGTCTCTTATTTTGGGATGGTGTCTGGATTGTCGGATGGGTGTCCTCTTGCAGTTGTTTATCTATCACGAAATACTCCTTGTATGCTTGTCTCCCTCGTATGCTTGTACTTTAGTTATTACGGATAAGAGAAGTCTCTAAAAGACAGGGATTGTTACCTTGTCTACATATTATAACCCGTATGCAGAGAGAGAATATTTCATGAGCAAGCGTGGTGAGCATGATGACCGCCCCCCCCATGATGACCGCCCCCCCCCATGATGACCGCAAGGGTCATCACTACTATACTTCGGTTCCCCAGGCTGAAGCCGTCGTGTATAGTAGTGATGACCCTTGCGGTCATCATGGGGCGGAGGGGTACCCAGGCAACGGTCACTATGCGTTTATAGCCAGCATGGCAACGGCCTGTTTAGTGGAGGTGGCAGGTACTGTCGTTGTGCTGCCACTGGTACATGCCTCTACTAGAGCCTGGAAGAGGCGAGTACTGACCGGCTCGGTCGTATACGTTTCTTCGGGATGACCCTGGATGCCCAGGACGAAGCGGTAGCTGGGGACTTCCAGAAGTTCGGCTATACCATCCTCCGCTCGTCCACTGATGAAGACCCCTTTGCCAGGGACTTTAACGGCCTGATGGTGCAGACTGTTGCTCTTGATTTCATCGGTGTCCAGTACCTGCTCCATACGGCTACCTTTTGCGATACGAACGTTGTGGATGAGCGTGTTGCGCGGAAGTTCGCGCCTGCAATGCTCCATGCTGTCGGGAAATTCCGTCGTGATGTCTTGATAGAGTGTGCCGCCAAGAGCTACATTCAAAAGCTGCATGCCACGGCAGATGCCCAGGATAGGCATATCCTCTTGTAATGCCGTGTGCATAAGATGCATCTCCATTTCATCCAATCGCTCATCAACTTCTCCCAACCATGGATGCTTCTCTTCTTGATAATAGCGAGGTTGAATATCAACGCCACCGGAAAAAACGATACCATCCAGACGCATAAGCAGAGATTCAAGCAAACTCATATCGTGAAGCATAGGAATAAGCACAGGAACGCCGCCCGCATGTTCGATAGCATGGACATAAGCACGATTATTGCAGTAGATGGGACGACCAGAACCTTCGCGGAAATCAGCCTGTGCAGGAATACCTATTAATGGACGCATGCAACATCTCCTTCAAACAACATAAATGCATAAATTGTAATAAAAAAACGGAACGCTTCGCAAAAGGCGTTCCGTTGAGAAAAAAGTCAATTACACCCCGAAACGCACAGGTCTAAGTACAAAGCCAGTAAGCTCCAGCCACAACTGGAGCTGCATAATTCTGAGCAATGGTACTGTAGACAGGCGTTGTGATTTCACAAATGTACCTCACATGTATTTGCAATGCTATATGTTTGTTATACACCTGTTTCCCGTTACCGTCAAGCCCTTGAGGACTTTAGGGTCATGTGTAGGGGCCCCCTTGATCGCGCCCAAGGCGGAGCGCGATCAAGGGGGCCCCCACGGGCAAGCTCTTTAGCTACCAAAAAAAGCATTCCACCATTCTTGCCAATAGCTTTGGGCTGTGGGAGCGTTCACAAGATGTGAGGAAGTAGACTGCTCCTGACTATTTGCGCTAATGACCACAACAGCATGTTCGCCGGGACGGACGTAGCCCAGTTGCTGACGGGCCTCGTTTTCAATCACAAAGGGGTCTTTGTAATAGGTCACTAGCTTTGTCAGGCTATCATGCTGCTGCTGCATATGCTGTAGCTGTTGTTGGCTCGTTTGCACACGCTGGATCATCTGGCTATTTGACCATGCCTGGGCCAGAGATGCCAGCAGAAAGGCAAGACAGATCAAACCTGTGAGCCAGATAATGGTTTGCGTGAAGAGAGAACTGCGCCGCGCTCGTAGACGTCCGGCTGTCTCTGGCAAACCAACGGCTGCAGTCACATTGGGATTAGTTCCTCCTGGGCGGGAGGAAAACTGTGGAGGCTTGGCTGGATTTGGCATATGTGGTGTGTGATCTCCTTGTTGCCCTTGCGGCACTGCCACCTATATCTTTGCTCACTATGTTATACGAATAACTCGAAGAAATTGTCTCAGTTCATTATACAACCTCTGCAAGGAAAAAACATCTTGATGTATGCATGTATTACGGAGACGATGAAATGGAGAAAAAATGAAATAACTGAGATACATACATAATCTGATGCTTATGGAACAGAGCAATCATCCTGGCACTCTTTCTTGCTAAAAAGCGCGAGATCGGTTCTGATCTTACAGATGAAGCAGTTAATTGGTAAGGAACTTGCTCTTATTTATGAGATAATAATTTAATAATTTATTAGGATGGCACATTTAGCTATTCTGAATTGAATAGGTTACATTGAAAGGGCTAAAAACATACGTATGTCTATATTGCCATATAAGGCAACATTTGATTTTTTTATATGTAGTCATGAGACCTAAGTTTTTAGGTATTTTTTATGGTAGACTTATTACTTAGGGGAAATAACTCTGCTTTTGTCTCTATCTGTTTCTCTATTCAGGCGAAAAGCAGTAGTTAAGTACGTATAGTCCTATCTGCAATCCTGGCGTTTATCCCGGCTAACCATTTAACCATTTGATCATGTGATCACGCGACCCATCCTATCCCGGCACTAGTTAATTGTGTTTGTAGAGTGAGGTTCCGCTTCCTAATGGAACAAGCCTCATGGTGGAGCGCACGGGTACTCACAGACTCTGTCCACATTAAGAAGTGCGCCCACCAGAAAGGGTGAACGGCGATGGAATCATCGCGCTTTGATGAATTGACCAAAGCACTCGCAACGACGACCTCGCGTCGCCAGATGCTCAAGACCCTGGCAGCATCGGTAGTGGGAGGGATACTCGGCCTGGGCCGGGCCGATCTTGCCCTGGCCACTGGGTCTTGGAAGTAAGTGCGCCCATGCCAAAGACTGCTGCTCGGGCACCTGTACCAACAATAAGTGTGCCTGCCCATCAGGGCAAACCAACTGCAATGGTGCCTGTGTCGTCTGTCCTGTAGGGGGTAGCTGCTCGGGCACCAGTTGTGTCTGTCCATCCGGCCAAACCAACTGTAACGGCACCTGTAAGGATCTGAACATCGATCCCAACAACTGTGGAACCTGTGGACATGTCTGTAATGCTACCAATGGCACGGCCTTCTGTTCAGCAGGCGCATGTGGCATTAGCTGCAATGCAGGGTTTGGCAACTGCGATGGCAACCTGAACAATGGTTGTGAGACGAATCTGCAGAACGACGCCAAAAACTGTGGCTCCTGCGGCCATGTCTGTGCTTCGGGCGAAACGTGTAGCAATGGTTCCTGTACCTGTGGCTCCTCTGGGGACTGCCCTAGTGGACAAACTTGCTGCGGCGGCATGTGTGTCAACGAGCAGACCGACCCCACCAACTGTGGAGCGTGTGGCCATGCTTGTGCTGCTAATCAAACTTGTTCAGGTGGCATGTGCGTCAACACCTGTCACGCCGATGGGAACACATGCATGCAGAGTGCTGACTGCTGCTCAGGTAACTGCTCCAATGGGTTGTGCTGCAAGAGTGGGCTGGTAAACTGCAACGGTACCTGTGTCGATACCAGCAGTGATGTCAAGAACTGTGGGGCCTGTGGCAATGTCTGTGCTTCGGGCGAAACGTGTAGCAGTGGTTCCTGCACGTGTGGCACCCATGCAGACTGTCCATCAGGTCAGAGTTGCTGTAGTGGCACCTGTGTCAATGAACAGACCGACCCCAACAACTGTGGCTCGTGTGGCCATGTTTGTTCTACCGGGCAAACCTGTTCGGGGGGCATGTGTGTCACCTCTTGTAGCTCCAATGGCTCGACCTGTACTCAGAACACTGATTGCTGTTCGAGCAACTGTAGCAATGGCGTGTGCTGCCAGAGTGGCTTCACGAACTGTGCTGGTATGTGTATTGATACCAGCAGTGATGTCAACAACTGTGGGGCCTGTGGCAATACCTGCTCCTCCACCAATGGCACGCCCTCCTGTAGCAGCGGAACCTGTCAGATTACCTGCAATGCGGGCTTTGGCAACTGTGACAACAACGTGTCTAATGGCTGTGAGACGAACCTGAGCAGCGATGTCAACAACTGTGGGGCCTGTGGCCGCCCCTGTTCTCCAGTCCCGAACGGTACTCCTGCCTGTTCAGGAGGCACGTGTTTCATCGCGGCCTGCAATCCAGGCTTCCTCGACTGCAATGGCCAGTACGCTGATGGCTGCGAGACCAACATTGCGAACGATCCCAACAACTGTGGGGCCTGTGGGCATGTCTGCAATCTGCCGAACGCTTCCAGTGCCTGCTCGAACGGAACCTGCGTCATCGCAGCCTGCCAGGCGGGCTTTGCCAACTGCGACGGCAACCCGGCCAATGGCTGTGAGACGTTTATCGCTGGTGATCCCAACAACTGCGGGGGCTGTGGGCGCGCCTGCCCACCTAATTTCATCTGTTCTAGTGGGACATGCGTGTGCCCGAATACCTTATGCAACGGTCAGTGCTGCCAGCCTAACAGCTTCTGCTGCAATGGCTCCTGCTGTCCAAATGGGAACTCTTGCCTCTTCGGTATATGTGCCTAGTAACTAAAGATGAAGCACTCACTGCCATGCTTGAGTAGTGGGTGCTCTAGAGGATTGATGACAGAGGGTGCGCTTGCTGCGCTGCTATCAGGCGTCTGATTGTTTGGTTCCCTGGGAAGTCAGGTACCGATAGTCTGGCTTCCCAGAGCGGTTCGCCTCTCGATGAGGTAATAGTCGTTCAACAAGCGTGGTCGCCTGGTATCGCGCCAGGTGTGCTACTGCTAGGAGAACAACTCATGAATATTGCATTGCTGATTGCACGCTTGCTGCTGGCAGGTGTGTTCATCGTGGCTGGTCTGGCGAAGCTCGCTGATCGGGCAGGGTCACAGAAGGCTCTGCGCGACTTTGGTGTGCCGACAGTGCTGGCTAATCCCTTTGGTATCCTCTTGCCCCTGGCTGAAATCGCGGTGGCTATTGCACTGGTCCCGACGCTTTCGGCATGGTGGGGTGCGTTAGGAGCATTGATTCTCCTGCTCCTTTTCGTGATCGGCATCGGCTTCAACCTGGCGCGTGGACGCAAGCCGGACTGCCATTGTTTTGGGCAGCTGTACTCGGCTCCGGCGGGCTGGCCGACGCTGATACGCAATGTTCTCCTGGCCGCTGTGGCAGGCTTTGTGGTCTGGTTTGGCTGGTACAATCCGGGCCTAAGTGCCGTCGATTGGTTGGGGCTACTGACCCTGACGCAGCGTATTGAGCTGCTCGTTGGTGTCATCATGGTGCTACTCCTCTTTGGTGGTGGCTGGCTGCTGCTGGCTATTATGCGCCAACAGGGACGGCTGCTGCTGCGTATTGAGGCTCTGGAGGAGCAACTGGCCGCCAGTGGCACGCCCTCGTCGCAACCGACTCCGCAGGTTCCTGTGGCTGGCTTACCGGTTGGCACAACGGCCCCACCCTTTGCCCTCTCCGGCCTCTATGGCGAAACGCTCACTCTGGATGCCCTGCGTGCCGCCGAGAAACTGGTCGTGCTACTCTTCTCCGACCCCGGCTGTGGCCCCTGTACCGCCTTGATGCCAGAGGTTAGTCGCTGGCAGCGCGAGTATGCAGGTAAATTGACGCTGGCTCTCATCAGCGGCGGCAAAGTTGACGTCAATCGCAGCAAAGTTGGTGAATACGGCATCACCCAGGCGCTTCTGCAGCAAGACCGCGAGGTAGCCGAAGCTTATAAAGCCAACGGCACCCCCAGTGCAGTGCTGGTGCGCTCCGATGGTACTATTGGTAGTCCTCTGGCCATAGGGGCCGATGCCATCCGTGTTCTGGTTGCCCAGGCTGTGGGTCTACCCGCCCTGCGCTCCGTGCCATCGTCTTCACCCACCAGTGGCAATGCTTTTCCCATGCTTGTTCCTGCTAACAGCAATAGCAATGGTAACGGCAATGGCGGTGCAGCAACAGCCACCCCGCGTCCATCTACCACTCCGAAAGTGGGTGATGCGGCTCCCGCCTTTGCTCTACCCAGCCTGAGTGGCAAACTCGTGAACCTCTCTGACTTCCGGGGTAGTAAAATCCTCGTACTATTCTGGAACCCCGGTTGTGGCTTCTGCCAACAAATGCTTGATGACCTGAAAGCCTGGGAAGCCAATCCGCCTAAAGGATCACCGAAGCTCCTCGTCGTCACGACAGGAGCGGTGGAGGAGAATGCAGCGATGGAATTGCGCTCGCCGGTGCTGCTGGACAAGAACTTTGCTGTCGGGCCGACGTTTGGGGCCAACGGTACACCAATAGCCGTCCTCGTCGATGCACAGGGCAAAATTGCTTCCGAGCTGGCCGCAGGCGCACCTGCTGTCCTCGCTCTGGCTCGCAACGAGTCGCTACCAGCCCCAACCAACGGCAATGCCGCCAATGCCCAGGGCCAGTCGGCCAGCCTCAAAGTGGGTGAGGCAGCTCCCTCCTTCGGTCTGCCCAACCTCAATGGCAAAACAGTCAACCTGTCTGACTTCCGCGGCAGCAAGATCCTTGTCCTTTTCTGGAACCCCGGTTGTGGCTTCTGCCAGCGTATGCTCGATGATCTCAAGACATGGGAGGCCAGTCCACCGCCAGGAGCGCCTAAGCTCCTCGTGGTCTCAACAGGAACAGCTGAAGCAAACAACGCAATGGGCCTGCGTTCCACCATCCTGCTGGATCAGAACATGAGTGCAGGCAGCAAATTTGGGGCCAACGGCACCCCCATGGCAGTACTGGTTGATAACAAGGGCAAGGTGGCCTCCGAACTGGCGGTAGGAGCACCGGCAGTGCTGGCCCTGGCTGGCTATAAGAGCGAGGCAACATCTGCATAGCGTGACCTTCTAAGAAACAGTGCCTGCTTGCATCTGATTACCTCAGGTGCAAGCAAGCACTGCTTCCTACTATCTATATTAAACCCACCCTAATGGGCATGGAGAACGAGGAGGCCCATCATATCAAAGCCCAAAAGCATGAACATGAGGGCTGCACAGGCAAAGACGATCATGCGCTGCCAGGCATTACCGCTATAAGATGAGAAGGACGTAAGGTGTGGCTGTGGCAGCTCAGGAATATCTATACTCTTCGCCAAAGCGTTTGAGGGGTGTAATGGCTCAGTCGTTGGCTGTACATTGGTATATGTAAGAGGGCCGCTCTTCAAGCTTAATTGCCTGTTTAGCAGACAGGCACGGTTGCTAATAGCTGCCTCGAAAGACGTATACAACTCCTCTTCGTTGGGTTGCTGGTAAGCTGGCATTTCGGGCATAGTTGCAAAGCAATCCTCTAACTCTGAGGTATCGCTTCTTGTGTCAAATCTATCAATCGTCAGCTCCGCATCTGCGATAAGATATGCGATAGACATGATGTACAACTCCTTCCTTGCTTACCTATTCTTTATACGCACTATGATACTGGAAGTAAGACATGAATCCATGGGTCATATGACATATTTCATCGTCCTTTTGGCGTTTCTAAGTAGAGTCTAACGTCCTGTGTGCTATATAAGAGGTGGTTTAGAAGGAGATAAAAGCTCTTGACAGAATGTTTGATGTCAGATGGTGCATCCTTGTTCTTTTAACCAATCGCGCATCTCCAAGATATTGTGCATCTTGGTCGCATAGGTTCGGACCTCTTTGCTGGGGCGAGCATCTGAGCCTGGGGTCTTCAAGCAGGTCTTGACGTTCTTCTTATGCACATCCAAGCCTGCGCATCGTTCGTAGAGTATCTCCATCTCTTCTTTCCTTTTGAGACCTTCCCTCGAGAACCCTCTCGGGGGGATACTCCAACGTGGGTGTGGATGAACAAAGATTCTCTTCTGCGTGCTGCTGCTTAGAAAGAATTTCTGAGCAGCGCAACAATGGGTGGTTCCTGCGCACACTCGGATCCGTCTCGTGGACTGGCTCTTGTGCACAATGATGCGAACGATCTCTGGGTTGGAGCATCCACCCCTCTTCTCCCCTTTTTCATCCTGGGTGGTGTAGCCCTACATGAAGGTCTCGTGGGAAGGACTTTGATTAGCCCGTGGTACCAAAGTACTGTGTAACTCCAGGGGTATTTGTATGATACGTTTTGAGTAATTGAGTATAGGCGACCTATATTAACATGGCCCATAATTACCGGAACTGATGGTAAAAGTTGCACGTGGATGGGATACATGCTACAATTTTCTCCGTGTGGCCTGGGTGTAGACATCTTGTCAGACCAGCGGCGGGGTCGAGAGGAGCTCGTAGTTGAGAACGAAAATAGATCGACGATGGTTTTGGCGTATTGTGGATTTTATTAATCCCTTGCGGGACCCTAGCCTGACGGTAGCTGTCGTATTGACATTTATTGAGGAGGCAGGGCAGCATGATGCTTGGTACTGGATTATCGTCATCGGATTGGTGAACTGGCTGGCGGTGCGTGGTATTGTATGGTTGGTAGTCAATTTCACGTTTGCAAGTACGTTTATCTCGCGGCGTCTGTGGTGGGCCATCAAGCATCCACGACTGGCATGGCGTATCCTGGACGCGGTTGGACACGAGGAAATTATCATTGGTGGGATGCCCAATTATGCCGAGAGCATGATGCTGCCGGATGGTACAACGCTCATGAGTCCCATGCTGACGGCCAGTGGGGTACATGTGTTGGGCGAGTTGCCTGCCGGAACGGAGATACCGATGTTGGGCATGCCCAATGGACAGATGGCACCCGATTTTGCGGCCCTGGCTAGCTCTGGTGTGTTGCCAGTGACGGGGCCAACGCAGGGTATCTATCCTGGCATGAATGGCATGTATAACGGCAATGGTCAGGGTTTCCCCCAACAGTTTCCACAGGGCGGAGGCAATGATTTTGCGAACCAACAAACTACCGGTGATCTGCCACAGGCGTTTCCACAGCCTAAGCATGCTTCTGATGAAGAGGAACGACTGCGCCAACAACTGGCTGCATATGCTCGTCTGCTAGATGATTGGATTCAATTCACGGAAGACAAATGGCGTACGGTGAGCGATAGCCAGCTGGGTTGGAAGCCCTTGCGTGGCAGATGGTCGGGCTGGGAAGATATTTTCAAGGATGTCTATGCGGCCCAGACATCTGATCCTATGGCCCAGGCCGCCCAAGCTGCCGGTGAGGCAACAGTGAGACGCTTTGACAACTCCAAAGAAAAAGGTTCGGCTGCTTCGGCAGTGGCATGTTTCTTGCGTGATATGGTGACGCTACGACGAGGACTGGAGATGATGCAGCCATCGTCAGAGTATCGTCCTGACGCACCGAAAGCTCAGTCCGCTGTGCCATCTCCACAGAGGCTGATGTTTGGTGGAGGCAGTGGATCACAGCAGAATAATGCTGGTAATGGTTCTCCTCGCAATAGCTTGATTCGTCGGCCTACCCAGATTTATGTGGATGCAGATGCACAAAAATAACACTAGAATAACAGAGCTATAGGATAGTACATGCAAACATCTTCTCCACTCATCGTCCATGTACGCCCAGAATTGGATCGCATGGCTGAGTATGTGCCGGGTGAGTCGTTGGAGGCATTCAGTAAGCGTACAGGGATAGCCATTCATGATTTGGTCAAATTAAACAGTAACGAAAGCCCATATGGTCCTGCACCAGCTGTATTGCGTGCCTTGTACGCGCATAGCTGGTATAATAATTACCCTGATACGAATGCGATAGCTTTACGGACAGCACTCTCGGCTTACACTGGACTGGATGGAAAATATATTCTCCTGGGTCATGGAAGCATGGAAGTGATTAGTCTGCTGTGGCAGATCATCTTGTCAGCTGGAGATAGTGTGATCTGTTGCCCTCCCACTTTTTCGCTCTATACCTCTGTGACGGTGCTCTGTGGAGCATCTCTGATAGAGGTGCCGCGCACTGCTGATTACGAAGTAGATGTTGAAGCAATACGGGTGGCATTGAAGCCTGAGACAAAGATGATTGTGCTGTGTTCGCCGAATAATCCGACGGGCAATCCTCTGGCGGAGACAGATGTGCTGGCCTTGCTCGATACGGGGCGGCTTGTGGTAGTAGACGAGGCATATGTGGAGTTTTCAGAGCGACCAAAGGGGCTGGCACACCTAGTGCCATTGTATGACAATTTGATCGTGTTGCGCACCTTGAGCAAATGGGCCGGTCTGGCAGGTTTGCGTATTGGGTATGGCCTATTCCCTGAATGGATTGGTGGTTATATGCGACGCGCACAATGTCCCTTTGAGGTAAATACAGCCGGACATATCGCAGCAATTGAGACGCTTAACGATCTGGATTATGTACTGGGTAATGTACGCAAGATCATCACGGAGCGGAAGCGGCTTTACCAAGTACTGGTAAGCCAGCCGTATTTGGAGCCAGTACCGTCGCAGGGGAATTTTATTCTGGCACGGGTACGTAATGGAGTAAGTTTGCAGCAGGTACGTGCAGTAGTGGAATCTCATGGAATATTGTTGAGGTATTTTAATACACCTTATCTGCACAATTTCCTGCGTGCGACGGTAGGTTTGCCGGAGCATACGGATAAACTGGCGTATGCCTTGGCGGCGGTGGATTAAGCAGAGATTTTTACCAAAAGTGCTCTCTTGCCATTGGGCAAGAGAGCACTTTTGGTAAAAGAGACAGGAAATAGATACGCCTTGGGCGTGATCCATTCCATTCTTACGGAAAGATGTAGTGTATTTCTTAGATGGCTTAGTTGATTGTCAATGTCACCGTTACTGTTATCGCATTACCGGATGAGAGGGTGATGACCACTGTTGCTGTAAATGTACCTGCCTGCATACCCTTCACGTTCACCTTGAAATTAATAGTGGAGGACGATTGTGGTGGGTCGTGGCCTTTTTTAGGGCTTAATCTTAACCATGACTGTGAGGGAGTACCTGCATTCCATTGTAAGTCATAGCTGCCTGTATTGGTGAGGGTGATCGATTGTGGGGTCGGATTGACGCCAACAGTGGTGGTGTAGGCGAGCGTGTTACCGCTCAACTGCATAGATGCTGCGGCAACGTTAATTGTCACGTTAATTGTGGCCGGGCTACCGGTCACGGTTTGACCGGTCGATGGGTCGGTAGCATTGACGGTGACGCTGGTTGTGAAGGTTGTGCCACCGCTTACACCGGTGGCATTGACATCCACATTAACGGTTGTGTTGGCTCCTGCGGCCAGACCTGTGCCAGAGGTAGTTGCAAGTGAGACCATTCTAGGCGCATTGGGAGCAAGGGCGGCTGTCCAGTCCAGAGGTTCACCGCCTGAGTTGGTAATGGTGAATGGCTGGGTGGTCGTGCCACTTGTGACGTTGAATGTTAATGCAGTGGGACTGACGGCCAGGGATGGAGGAGTTACCACTGATGGAGGAGTTGTGACCGTCTCGGTCACAGAGATCGTTTGTGGTCCACCACTTAGGGCGAGACCGTTACTGTCCACGCCAGCGATAGAGATGGTGGCGCTATCACTGCCTACGGGAAGTTTTGCCAAAGTGGCTTTCACCTTAAAGGTGGCATGACCACTGGTAATAACGACTGAGGCTGGTGTGACGGTTAACCAGCTTTTGGTAACAGTGGGTGTAATGGTAATATTGCCAGTGCAGGTGCCGATGATGCCAATAGTAAAATGCTGTGGCGGTGGATTAGAACCGGCGTCGCTACTAAAGGTTTCGCTGGTAACCGATGGGGTCTGGAGTGTGCAGGGTGGTTGTACTACCAGTGTCACAACCACATGCTGTGGCGAACCAACCGCTTGCTGTGTGGCACTGTCGACTGCGGTGATGGTCAGCGAACCTGTATACGTTTTGGGACTTAGACCGGTGAGCTGCACACCAATATTGGTCGTTGCGGAACTGGTGAGACTTACTGTACCCGAGGCGGGGGTAGTACTGATCCATGAAGTAGAGGATGATGCTGTCCAAGTCAAAGCATGGCTACACGTTCCGTTGGCCGTTATCGTAATCGGCTCGACAGTAGAATTAGATTGACCTGCTACACCTGTAAAGCTCAATGTTGATGTATTGACGGCAAGAGTACAAGCGGGCAACACGGTAAAGGTAATAGGGATGCTCTGTGGGCTGCCTGGGATCGTTTGCCCTGAGCCATCGGTGCCGCTAATAGTGACAGTTCCTGTGTAGGTATTGGCTAGCAATCCAGACAGCACTATTGCTGCCACATTTACTGAAGCTGATTGCTGGGCAGCCAGGTGGCCATTTGCTGATGAAACCCTCAACCAGTTTCCGCCAAAACTGGTGCTGGCTGTGACATCCCAGTTAAGTAGGCCACCACCTGTATTCGAAATCGTGAGCGTTTGCACGGGTGGATTGGCTGAACCGGCTACCGCACTAAAGCTCATTGAAGGCGGGGTGTTAGACATAATGGGTGTTGTTGGCTGACCCATCGTGAAAGTAACAGGGAGTGTCTGGGTGCCAGCTGTGGTACTGAAGAGCAATGAACCACTATAGACGCCAGGAGTGAGTCCAGCAGTATTGATGCTAACGGTAGGAGAGGCGGGTGTCTGGCCTTGGGTCATACTGATACCGAGCCATTGCCCACCATCATTGGTGTTTGCCGAAACGCTCCAGGATAGAGGCGTGCTACAGCCCTGATTGCCATTCAAAGTGATCAGCTTGGCTGGTGAGCTGGGTTGTAAGTAGACGTCTGTGAATGACAGGCTGCCCGGTGAGACCTGGAGGGCACATTGCGGCAGTACTGTCAGATTGACGTATATGTTCTGAGGACTGTCTTGGACCGTTGCTGAACTCTGGCCAGTAAAGGTGATGACAGCATTATAGTTCCCCGGCAGCAAGGTGCTGGTATCCACTCCAACTACAACTGACTGGCTTTCGCCCTTATTGACCAAGCCGCTTTGAGGTGAGACTGAAAGCCAGTTGCCATTGTCGCTAGTGATCGTAGTACTCCACTGGAACGGCAGTATACCGGGATTGCTTACTGTAATGACCTGAGCCGACGGGTTTTGGCTGCCATCAGTTCCTGTGAAGGAAAGAACAGCAGGGAGCAGTTGCAAGACAGGTAGATGACTGGGTTCAAGGAGGGTCGTACTCATAGTAACAGATAGGATCATCTGCCCGGCGTTGGAGTTGAAGAGAATCTGAGCTGCATATGCGCCCGGTTGTAGATTAGTGCGATCGGCTGCCACCGTAATTTGCACACTCTCACCACTGGCAAAGGTGCCATTGTCAGGAGTGATCAAGAGCCAGGATTGGGTAGGGGAAGCCTGCCAGCTAATTTGTCCACCACCGGCATCGGTCAGTGCCAGCGTTTTAAAGGTATTGGTCGCCTGATCACCTGAGCCAAGGCTGAGCGTGGTACTAGAGATCGAGAGATGGGCAGGGCGCAACGAAGGACTATGACCTGTCAGCAGAATCGTGAAGCTGGCACTTTTATGGGATAAGGAATCCTCAGCACGGATGATATGTGATCCGGACTGCCACTTCGCATCTGCCACAACTGTATCGGTAAATGCTCCCGAGCGATCAGATGTAATAATCGAAAGCCCATAAGTGTCGGTAATGGGGATGGAGGTATCGCGTGTCAGGCCAATACGGGCCAGCGGACTGAAATTTGTACCTCTGACAGTGATAATAGCTCCCAGGGCCACAGTCGCGGGTGTGACTTGAAGGGTAATATTTTTGTGAACAGGTGGTTTCTGGGCTAATACTCCCCGTCCCAGGGTGACGGCAACACCAAATAGTCCACCGACAATGATGCCTATAAGTAGAAGTACGCTTAGCCAAAAGAATAGTAATGGGTATGTATGGGAACGATGCCGCGAGGAGACCGGTTCGGGAGTCAGGAGCTTGATCGCCGGTAAGGGCTGCGACGGATATGGTGTTACCGGTATACGTGGCTGTGAAGGGGTGCGTGGTACACGTCCCTCTACAACTTTATGCCAGTTGGGATGGGGCATCGTCTCCTCTATGCTGTCGATATCCCAGAGATCGTCAGGGAGGAGTTCAGGGAGAACCGAGGTAAGAGAAAGTTTTTTAGCCACAGGGTCTGTTGTGTATTGTGCTAGTTTCCCCGTCTGGGTCATTGCCCGCTCGCCAAAAGTGAGCGTCTCATCGCTCTCGTTTTTGGGAGCAAAGAAGGGAGATGCCTTCAGAGAACGAGGGCCGTTCGCCCTGTGTGCTGTCATGCTAGTAGGTGAGGGCGTTAACGTACGACCACAGGTGGCACAAAAATTGGCCTCACCGGGTAGTGGTTCCTCACAATATGGGCAGCGTATTATTTTCACAGCTTTCCCCTCTTGCTTAGAGACATCAGCCTATTCTTCCCTCTCTAAGTGTACGCCAAAGGAGGTTAGCTGTCAACTGTAAAAATGGGTATGTTGTCCATTTTTTCAGGTGAAAACATCATCCGAAACTGTAGGGACGCGATTGATCGCGTCCCATAGGCATCAACCGAAGGAGGGAGATGGCGGAGAAAACGGGAACGCAAGCCCGAGCGCGTAGGGGCGGGAGCGGTGCTGGGTGGGGTTGGGGCCCTTGTGGACGCCCGTTGGGGTGGAGTGCGGCCAGAATGGGGAGCCGATCATGCAGGGCCACGGCGGGCAGCCACAAGGGGCAATCCATCTCACTTAAGCCAAAAGGGGGAAAACCAAGACAAGAAAGCTCCAAATCTGGCACAATACCAGAAAGCAAAAAACAAGGAGCTTTCAATGTACAGATGACGCGAGATGAATGTCAATGACAAGGTGTGTGAACAGGTGAGCCTGACGATGTTGAGTGAGGTCTACCCCAAGGAGGTGATTGAGCGGTGTGTGCACGAGAGTGAGCCGTGGTCAACCAAAGCGCGGCGGGTGCGGCTGAGCACGGCCTTGACCCTGGTCTTGTTTGTGATCGCCATGGCGCGGTTCCGCCGTCGCAACCAATGCCAGGTGTGGCAAAGCCTGGTAGGCAAGCGAGAGCGATCTGCATCCCCGTGAGCCCAAGAGTACGCTGAGTGATTCGGGGCTGAGCGGACGACGCAAGGAACTGGGGAGCCAATGCTTGCAGGCTCTCATGCGCGAGCGCTGTCAGGTGATCGCCACGCGGTCGAGCAGGCTGAAGTCGCTTTCTTTGGTCGCTATCGGCTCATGGCCATTGATGGCACCGTCTTTAACACCGCGGATACCTTTGCCAACGCGGCGGCCTTTGGGCGCAGCAGCAATCAATACGGGCCAGGGGCCTATCCACAGGTCCGGTGTGTGCTCTTGGCCGAGTGTGGCAGCCATGGGGTGGTGGGGCTGGAAATAGACCGCTACGAGGTCTCGGAAGTCCATGGAGCTCACCGCTTGCTGGAGCAGATTGGCCCAGAGATGTTAGTGCTGGTGGACGCCGGCATCACGGGCGGCGAGGGTTTCTCGAGCACGTGCGTGAGCGAAGGGCCCATGCCCTGGGAGCTTTGGAAGCTGGGGTCTGGGAACACCTGAGTCGGCAACGCCGCCTGGCCGATGGCTCGGTACTGGCCTGGGTGGGCCCGACGCGCCCAGGCCATGCGCACTATCCCGTGCGTCGTGGGATGTGGGTACGCATCCTCTCCTACCGGGTGACCGATGAGCGCTTGGGGGAAGTGGGCAAGGTGTATCGCTTGGTGACCACCCTGCTCAATCCGCGCGTGGCTCCGGCCCTAGAGCTGATTGCCCTCTATCATGAGCGGTGGGAAATCGAGCTGGTCATCGATGAGATCAAAACGCACGAGCGCGCCCAACGCAAGGTCTTACGTTCCAAGACCCCTGAAGGGGTGCGTCAGGAGCTCTATGGGATCTCCCTGGCCCATTACGCCGTGCGCGTCCTGCTGGCGCACGCCGCGGTGCAAGCCGAGGTGGACCCCGATCGGCTCAGTTTTACCGAAGGACTCTTTGAGCTGACCGAGATGATCTCGCTGGCGCTCACGGATGGCAGCCCGAGGAGGCGAGCGTGCCCCTGCTCAAGCGCTTGCGGCACAAGATGGCCCAGCACGTCTTGCCCGCACGTCGCCTACGCATCAACCGACGGGAGGTCAAGCAGATCTATAACAAGGACAAACCCAAGAAGCGTCAGGTGCCTCCACCTGCGCCCTTTGAGCCCGAGGATCAGTTTCTCGATTTTGTTGACCTGCTTGATCCTCTCGCCTCTGAGCTGCCCGTGGGAGGTCCTTAAGTGAGATGTATTGGCCACAAGGGCCCCAACCCCGCTCCACACCGCCCCTGCCCCTACGCGATATCTCCATCCTTCCGTTAGGTTGATGCGTCTTGGACGCGATTGATCGCGTCTGAGGGGCGGGATGGGCCATTGTCCATCAGCCAACGACAGCCCTTCCCCCTTCCCCCCTTGGACGCGATCAATCGCGTCCCTACAATCACCCTTAAGGAGAGAGACCCATAGTAGAGACTTGCTTGACAAAGCTGTGCTATTATTCTAAAATTGAGATATTAAAATATACTTGATCTGGTGGACGCATTGCGGGGAAAGAGCGTTCACTTGACCTGGAGGCGAAATTATGAATGATCGCATAGGACAGCAACTCGGTAACTATCGTCTCGTTCGTTTGCTTGGCCAGGGAGGTTTCGCCGATGTTTATCTTGGCGAGCATGTATATCTCAAGATGCAGGCTGCTATCAAGGTTTTGCATGCCCAAATTACCAATGACAATATGACTGGCTTTGTCACTGAAGCTCAAACTATCGCTCGCCTGCACCATCCACATATCATACGTGTGCTGGACTTCGGTCTGCATGACAATACACCTTTTCTGGTGATGGATTATGCCCCCCGAGGAACACTGCGTCAACGCCACCCCAGAGGTTCACAGCTCCCTCTGCCTCTCATTGTCCTCTACGTTAGACAAATTGCCGAAGCCCTCCAATACGCGCATGCTCAAAAGTTAATCCACCGTGACATCAAACCAGAGAATATGCTCCTGGGTAGTAACGACGAAATTTTGATTAGCGATTTTGGTATTGCGACCATGGCTCAAAGCTCACATTACCAGATGACACAAGATGTGGTGGGGACAGTTGCCTATATGGCCCCTGAACAGATTCAAGGGAAGCCTCGCCCGGTCAGCGATGAGTATGCTCTGGGTATTGTGATCTACGAATGGTTGACGGGTAGTTGCCCTTTTCATGGCTCGTTTACGGAGATTGCCTCGCAACATGTCTTTGCTCAACCTCCACCGTTGCGTGAAAAGGTTCCTACGCTTTCGTCAGAGGTTGAGCAGGTGTTGCTCATGGCTCTGGCAAAAGACCCACAGCAGCGTTTCATCAATCTTCTGGCCTTTGCGAATGCCTTCGGGCAGGCGGCCACTCAGGATCCGACGTGGCTCGCGCATGCGCCAACTATGCCGCCGCTTGCTCCTTCGGCTCCAACTATTACTCCTGTTTTCTCAGCATCCCAGCTGTTAACGGTGACGCCACCATCCCCTCCTAGTGGGTCTACGGTTTCAGCCACCCCTGATCGCAGTTCGCAGGCTGCCAATCTGGCAGAACAGGTACCTGCAGGAGCTGTGCCATCGCTTCAACAGCGTTTCAGTCGACGTAGCCTGTTTGTAGGCGTCGGAACGGTAGTGGTCGTCGGTGGTAGCGTGCTGGCATGGTTGGCAGTGACGCAAGGCCCCTTTGCGCCCTCGCGTGCAGCCAATGATTTAAGGACTACGGCGACGCCCGCAGCTACAGCGACCCCTAGTCCGACGCCGACGGCTACACCTAGCCCTACCCCGACTCCAACCTCACCTCCTCAACCGACGCCGACACGTCAGCCGCCACCGACTGCGCCGCCAGCATATCTTGGCCTCTATCGTGGTCCATCGAACATGTATACTGCTGCGTGGTCTCCTGGTGCGGGAACATGGATCGCTTCTGCTGGCTTGGGTTCCAACATCGAAGTCTGGTCAGCTTCTACACAATCTCCTCTCTTTTATTGTTACGGTAGCTCTACGAAGGTGTACAGCGTCGTCTGGTCACCTGATGGAGGACGTCTCGCTTCCGGGCATTCTGATGCAACCGTACAGATATGGGATGGCACAAATGGTGGGCATCTGCTGACGTTGACGGGCCATGCAAGACAGGTTAACTCAGTGGCATGGTCGCCAAATGGACAATATATCGCGTCGGCAAGTGGCGACCATACGGTCAGAATCTGGGATGCGAATACCGGCACATTGCTCAATACCTATAGGGGCCACAGTGCTTATATCAACACTGCTGCGTGGTCACCAGATAGCAAATATGTCGCTTCCGGTGGACGTGAAGGAACGGTCCAGGTGTGGGATGCACTGAATGGCAGTAGTCCACGTTATACCTATGGCGGCCATACCGATGTCATTCTAGCTGTTGTGTGGTCACCCAATGGCAGCCGCATAGCTTCCTGTAGCCAGGATACGACTGTAAAGATATGGGGAGCCTTCAATGGTACGAACACGCTAACCTATAATGGCCATAGCGATTATGTGGTTGCGCTGGGCTGGTCACCGGATGGTCGGCTCATTGCCTCTGGCAGCAAGGATACCACTGTACAAATTTGGGGAGCGGCCACCGGCAGCACATTGCATACGTATCATCACTCTGATCAAGTAGAAGGTCTGACATGGTCACCGGACAGCACTCGCGTTGCCTCGGCCAGCGATGATGGTACGGTACGCATATGGAGTGCAGAGTAATCACGTAGGGCGTCTCACTGTATGCTTACGTTAGAATTTTGCAAAATTGCGATTTTACAAAATTCTAATCTAATTTTCCCTTGGGCCTTATTGACAAATTAGGGATGAACGACTACAATAAAAAGAGACTTGAAGGCTTCGTGCTACGATTAGGAGGCAGTTTCATGGCTGTTGTACACCCTGATTTTTATCGTCATGAGAACCTCGTCCGCAAATCAATTCAAATTCCCTCAGCGCAGCATAAAGAGCTAAAAGCTCTGGCTGTTGAACTTGAATCATCGTTAGGAGATGTTGTGGAAACTATTATGGAACTAATGCAGCAAGATAATTACCAGCAGTTAAAGACAGCAATTCTTCAGAAACGCGAACAAGCTCTTTCCTCTCTCGTTCACTCCCTCGATGAAGCCTACGATTACCTTGGTTCCCTCCCAGAAACACTCGAAGATGCCCGTTTCTTTTTTGATGCCGGTCAAGAGGGCATGGTCGCATAATTTTTCTCATACTTTCTTTATTGATGATATATTAGTTTGTAAAGGCCCGATGTATCGTGCTCAAGGTAATGTCGCATGAGTAGTGAGGCCAGGCAAGTCCAGCCCAGCCCACAACATTCCAGACAAAAAGAGTCCAATTCGCCTCCCCCCAGTCCCCGGCGTGGCGAAATTTGGGATGTTAACTGGTCTCCTGGTCGTGGAGCCGAACAGCAAGGTACCCGCCCTGCTTTAATCATCCAGAATGATCGCGGCAACGCTTCCCTGTCTTATCCCCTCACTATTGTGGCTTCCATGAGCCGCACGGAGCGTGAACTCCCCCTGCATGTGCGTATTGTTCCTTCTCCCGAAAATGGCTTGACTGATCCCACTGATGTGAAGTGCGAGCAGGTAATGACTATTGAGAAATCACGTCTGTTACGACGACGAGGAAGTATTAGCCCGGAGGAGCTAGGGAAGGTGGATATGGCGTTGAAGTTGAGTTTGAATTTGTTGCCTTGAGAGGCCAGCCAGCCACTCGCAGGACGACCGCCAGCCAGAGGACGACCGCCACCCCACAGGACGACCGCAAGGGTCGTCCCCACTATAGACGGCTTCGCACAGAAGAGGGGTTGAGTTTACATGAGTAACACAGGGCGACATGACTTATTGCAACAGCTAGAGCACCTGCGACAGGAAGCTCAGACCGCGCTAGCTCAGACGACGAGCAGCGAAGAAACCAAAGCATGGTACGGCGAATTCCTGGGTCGCAAGGGGCGTCTCACCAACATCTTACGTAATCTGGGCAGCTTGTCCAGTGAGGAGCGGCGCTTAGTAGGCAAAACTGCTAACGAAGTGAAGGCCACTTTGGAAGCTGCATTGCAAGAGCGCCAGGATGCCATTGCCCAGGTCGAACTGGAAACTGTCCGTCTTTCCGAGAGAGTTGATGTGACCTTACCTGGTAGACCCCAGACTCTTGGTAAGCTGCACCTTATTACCCGCACGCTGCGGGAGATCTACGCCATCTTCACTGCAATGGGCTTCCAGATCTACGACACGCCGGATGTAGATACGGATGAGTACAACTTCCAATTGCTGAATATGCCACCGGGTCATCCTGCCAGGGACATGTGGGATACCTTCTACACCACTAATCCTGAGGTGCTCCTGCGTACCCATACAAGTCCAGGCCAGATCCATGCGATGCGAGCGTATGCACCGGAGCCAATCAGAGTCCTCCTGCCCGGTAAGGTCTACCGTTATGAGCAGGTATCCGCTCGCTCTGAGTCGATGTTCTACCAGGTGGAAGGGCTGGCCGTTGGCAAGCATATCACCTTCAGCGACCTGAAAGGGACGCTCACCGAATTTGTCAAGCAGATGTATGGACCGGGGCGTCAAATGCGCTTCCGCAAGAGCTACTTTCCGTTCACTGAGCCGAGTGTGGAAATAGATATGGAATGCGTATGCAAGGGCAAGGGCTGCAACATTTGCAAATATACTGGATGGTTAGAGATTCTCGGTGCTGGGGTAGTCCATCCTATCGTATTGCAGTATGGTGGCTATGTTCTGAGCGGGAGCTAGGTCTAAGCGAGGAACACGAAGGTATCCTCTTGTTGCCGGAAGATGCTCCGGTAGGCAAGCCTTTGCGAGACTACCTGGGCGACCAAGTGCTAGAAGTGGGGCTGACGGCAGATATGGCTCGCTGCCTCAGCATGATCGGTGTAGCCCGAGAGGTGGCAGCTTTGACCGAAGCGCCATTGCACCTGCCGCCCGATGAAGTGTCTTTCAGTAATGGGGGCAGTGCTTCTGACTACGTCGACGTGGAGATCGCTGATCCAGAATTATGCAATCGCTACATTGGCATGATTATCAAAAATGTGCCGGTCGGCGAATCGCCCAAGTGGATGCAGGATCGCCTGCGCAAGGCAGGTATACGGCCCATCAACAACGTCGTGGATGTCACCAACTATGTCATGCTAGAGTGGGGGCAGCCCTTGCATGGATTCGACTATGACCTGCTTATCAACCGGGCTGAAAAAACAGGGAGGGCAAAACCAACAATCATTGTGCGCAGGGCCGAGCCTGACGAAAAGATGACCACTCTGGACGGGATTGAGCGGGAACTCGACGAATCTATGCTTCTGATCAGTGATACCGCTGGCCCTATTGCCATTGCAGGAGTGATGGGTGGAGCAGAAACAGAGGTCCACCAGAATACACGCACAATCTTGCTCGAATCAGCCACGTTCGACGGCATCAACAACCGACGCACGGCACAAAAGTTGAAGCTACACAGCGAGGCCAGCCAGCGCTTCACTCGGGGTGTACCAGCCACGCTCAATGCCATAGCTGCTCGCCGTGCAGCCAGACTCTTGCATGAGTATGTGGGAGGTCAAGTCGTACCAGGGATGGTCGACAAGTATCCTGTGCCACAAGCCCAACGCGTTGTGTACACGACCCAAAGCGAGATCCGCCGCCAACTAGGGATGGATATCGACCTACCTACCATCTCCAGTAGCCTGCAAAAGCTAGATATCGCCGTTGAAACTTGCGTTGCTCTCGAAGCAGAGCCTTCAACGCCAGGCGATAGCGTCTTTGGTTTACAAATTGAGCCCAACGAACCTCTGCTGCGCTGTATTGCTCCCTGGCATCGGCTGGACATTCAGATTCCCGCCGACCTGACAGAAGAGGTTGCACGCATGATCGGCTATGAACACATTGAGACTACTCTGCTGGATGACGTGCTCCCACCGCAGCGCCACAATCTCATGCTGGAGACCGAGGAGAAGATTCGGGATATTTTGGTTGGCTGCGGACTGCTAGAGACTATTAGTTACAGCTTGACAACGCCGGAAAACCAGGACAAGCTCGACCGTGTGCCACTCGGTACTACTGAACAGAACCTCCCTTTCATCTCACTGATTAATCCACTTTCGCCCAAGCGTAGAGTGATGCGCCGCTCGATGCTGGTGAGTGCCCTGGAGAATCTTGCCTACAACTACCGTTTCACTCAGCGGTTTGCTGTCTTCGAGATCGGGCGGGTCTACCTTCCTGAGAAGGGTGGTGGCGTGCGCCCCTACGAGGAAGAGAGACTGAGTCTGTTGCTTACGGGACCCCGCCGCCCCGGCAGCGTCCATCCCGATCCTGAGAACTTTGATTTTTTCGATCTAAAGGGCATGCTGGAGACCGTGTTAAATCGCCTAGGCTTTGCTGCAAACGAATTTGAATTCATCGCTGAGTGCAACAACCCCGCATTCGGGTCAACTTGTGCCGAAGTCAAAATTCACGACGAGATTCAGGGTATCCTGGGAGAGCTGCATCCTCAGGTATTGCGAGATTTCGACTTGCCGCTAACTGCTCGGGTTTACGCAGCTGAAGTGCATATTCATCCGCTGATCAAGCCGAGTTGGAAGGTAAACGCAATGGAGCCCATCAGCAACTATCCGCCAGTGGTAGAGGACCTCGCTTTCGTGGTGGCTGAAGAGACACCAGCCCAGCAGGTACTTGGAGCTATCCGCAAGGCGGGCGGTCATCTGCTGACCAAAGTGGAGCTTTTTGATATCTATCGAGGCCCATCTATTGCAGAGGGACACAAGTCATTAGCCTACAAACTTACATACCAGAGCTTGGAGAAGAGCCTGAGCGAATCAGAGGTAGTTGGTATCCGCAATAAAGTTATCAACCATGTGGCTGAGGCGGTAGGCGGCATGCTTCGAGACTAAATTTATCCGTGAGGACATTCAGGGTGTTCAGAGCAACCTTACGATAGTCCATAGTCGTCAAGTTATGGCCCCAGAGGGTCTTCCTTTCATGACTCTGCTGGCGAATGAAAGCAAAAGTAGAGGAGACCAAAAGATGAGGGACAACGAAGAGAGGAGAAGCCCAAGGGGATCAGGGCCAAGAGAAAAAGGAGGCACCCCATGTCAATGTATCCCCAAGAAATGGGACCGCTTCCAGCCGAAACGATGCGCGTGGCGCAGGCGGCCTCTCCCAAAGGCTCGCTGGCGATGCGACGGCGAGATGAACTGGGAGGTCTCTCTGAGGATGAGCCGTTTCGCTCCTTGTTTCCCTCACGTGGACAGCCCGCCCAAGGGCCGTGGCGCTTAGCCATCGTGCTCGTCCTGCAAGATGTGCAAGGGCTGACCGACCGGCAAGCCGCGGAAAGTGTGCGAGGACGGATTGATTGGAAGTATGCCTGAGGCTTGGAGCTCTCTGATCCCGGCTTTGATATTAAATTGATTGCAAAACGCGTAGTTAAGGATGTATTGATGAGTGGTGCGCTGGTTTGGAACCATCCTCCTCATTGCCGCAACAGCTTTAGAGCTTGATCTGATACAAGAATACTTAACAAACAGCAAGCTACATGCTAAACTATAATTAGTTGAGGTATCGCAAATAGAATGTGGATTGTCTTATATCTTATACGAATCAGGAGGGCCATATTGTATATTGGCTTAGTAATGGCTTCTAATGGCTGGTTCTCTAGGAGGCGATTGGCTGTAGCGGCTTAGCCATCCAAAATGATAGAATGACAGCAGAAATGTCAAATAATATCACAATCTTATCTCATATAAAGTGCTGGGAGGCAAACAGTCATGCAGAAGCAAACAGGAACGATACAGGTTAAACGCAGTTTTCCAGAGATGCTCAAAGGTGGCGTTATCTGTGATGTGGTCAATGAGGAGCAGGCCAAGGTTGCTCAGGATGCTGGGGCATCTGCCGTAATGGCTCTCGAACGTGTGCCAGCCGATATTCGTACACAGGGTGGTGTCGCTCGTATGAGCGATCCAGAAATGATTATTAGAATTAAAGAAGCGGTCACTATTCCCGTGATGGCAAAGTGCCGCATTGGTCATTTCGTCGAGGCCGAGATTTTGCAGTCAATTGGTGTGGACTGTATCGACGAGTCAGAGGTGTTGACCCCTGCTGATGAACAGTTTCATGTAGAGAAACATCCATTTTCCGTGCCATTTGTTTGTGGTGCGCGTGATCTTGGAGAGGCACTGCGCCGCGTTAACGAAGGTGCAGCGATGATCCGTACCAAAGGCGAGGCAGGCTCCGGCAACGTCGTCGAGGCAGTGCGTCACATGCGAGCGATTATGAGTGGCCTGCGCTACCTCCATGAACTTTATGCGGACGGCAATAACAAGAAGTTGAAGAGCGAAGCGAAAAAGATGAGAGTGCCATATGAACTGGTACAAGAGGTTGCCGAGAAAGGCAAGCTACCAGTGGTCAACTTCTCGGCTGGTGGCATTGCCACTCCTGCCGATGCTGCATTAATGATGAAGCTAGGTGCAGAGGGCATCTTCGTGGGCTCAGGCATTTTCAAATCTGCGGCTGGTCTGTCGGAGTCAGATAGACGCGAGGCGCATTTTCGACGCGCTCGCGCCATCGTTGAGGCCACGACCCACTTTGAAGACCCGGACATTGTGGCCAAGGTGTCGAAAAATCTTGGCGCGCCGATGGTAGGTATTAATCTCGATACATTGCCCGAAGAACAGTTGATGGCCCGGCGTGGGTGGTAATCAATTGTAGCGGATTCTTTTGTCAAAGGGCAATTATTCATAATCTATGGAAAACAATAATAAAACGTACAACCCAAGGCTACGCATTGGCGTATTAGCATTACAGGGTGATTTTGAGGCGCACCTGAAAGCGTTGCGCGAGGCAGGTGCAACCTTGGGTAGAGAAATTGAGGCAAAAGCTATCCGATTACCCGCGCAATTGGAAGATTTAGATGGTATAATATTACCAGGTGGTGAGAGTACCACCATTGGAAAATTGATGGTGATGTACGGCTTGTTGGAGCCGTTAAAGCGCAAGCTCCAGGAAGGTTTTCCAACCTGGGGAACATGCGCGGGACTAATTTTGTTGGCAAAAGAGACGGATAACGCGCTGGAGGGCCAACCATTATTGGCCTGTATGGACATTCGCGTCCGTCGCAATGCATTTGGCAGTCAGCGGGAAAGTTTTGAGACTGATCTGTCAGTGCCGGTATTAGGAGAAGCACCATTCCATGCGTTCTTCATTCGTGGGCCGGTCATCGAAGAGGTTGGGCCGGAGGTGGAGACGCTGGCAACGCTCGACGATGGAACCATCGTTGCCGTCCGTGAAGGACCCTTATTAGGCACTGCATTTCACCCGGAGGTTTCAGGAGATTCACGTTTTCATCACTACTTTCTCCGCTTAGTAGAGAGCGTCAAATCGCAAATGTAGTGGTAAGCCCGGCAGGGTTGTCCCTACATAGAGACGCAGGAGCAATGGATGATACGACCGGTACTATACGTCGACTTACCGGGAATCATCTACTCAATGGACCGCCGCGCTCGCAGTAAACAGCACGAGCTTGCTAACTTTGTGTGCTGGAAAGAGCCGGAGGAAAATCGTCTTCCCTTGCCACCTATCCTGCGGAATATCTTCCCGCTTAATCCCGCCTCTCGCACCTGGATTTGCGAAGACCACTGGCGTATTCTGGGCTTTGCCCAAGTTCATGAACGTCCCTTGCGTACCATGTGGGATATCTCCTATCTTGCCTCGATGGTACAACACGATGGTTCCAGTGATGATGTTCTGACTGCCCTGGTGGAATATATGTTAGAAATGGCGGCAGGACATGGTATTCTCCGTATTTTTGCCAAGGTTGAGGACGAGATTCCCGAACAGGAACTGTTTTCACGGGCTGGCTTCCAACGCTATGCTCGTGAACTAACCTATGTCTACGATCCCGAACATGAAGGGGCGCAAGAGATTGCGTCTTCGTTACATAACCTCAACCTGCCTTCGCTGCGACGGTGGAGTCGCCACCATGTGTGGGGATTGCACCAGCTCTATCGTTCTGTCACGCCACAGCGTGTGCAAATGGCAGAGATGTTAGAGAACAGTGAAGAATTTGCTAAGCTCTACGTCGGTTCATTACGTGCGTTGCCGTCTCCTTTCTCACAGGGAAACGAAAACTACGTCTGTGATGTTGGCGTACGCTTAGGGGCATGGCTGCGTCTCTGTCGAGGTCGCGGCTCGACGGCACCGCACCAGCTCTCGCTTATGGTTCATCCTGAAAACGCTGACCTGGCTGAACCGCTGTTACGATTTGGCATCAGCCGCCTTCAGGAAGAAAGTGTGCGGCGCATCTATTGTCAGGTGCGCGAGTATGAATCGTTTGTAATCGCCGCTCTGCGTAACAGTGGCTTCGAGCATATCTCAACTAAGGCTATGCTCGTGCGGCACATAGCTTTGATGGTTATGCGCCAGCGAACTGTCCCTGCACTGGAACAACGAGTGGTCTACGGTGTGAAGGGACTGGGGACGGTCAATTCGCGCCAACAATGAGGTGATAAAACTGCCTATGCAACACGCGATCACTGACGATCTGGAGGCTCTGCTGGCTACGCTTCCGCCCAGCATCCACGACGCGGTCAATCGGCTCGAAAACCGAAGCGAACTGCTAGAGATCGTAATGGACCTTGGACGTTTTGCCGAGGGCCGGTTCCCAGAAGGGGAGGTGATCCTAAGTATCCAACCTGTCACCAACGCCGACCTCGAATACGTGGTCGAGCGTATTGGTGAATTTGGCGACGATAACCGTGCGGGTATTGAACGCACATTACATCGTATTAGCGCCCTCCGTAATCGCAAAGGCAAAATTGTCGGCCTGACCTGCCGTATTGGTCGAGCGGTTCTCGGCAGTATCGCTCTCATTCGTGATATTGTCGAACAAGGTCAATCTATTCTGATTCTTGGTCGTCCAGGTGTGGGTAAAACCACCCTGTTACGTGAAATAGCTCGTGTCCTCGCAGACGAGGCCAATAAACGGGTTGTGGTTGTCGATACCTCAAACGAAATCGCGGGTGATGGTGATATTCCCCATCCCGGCATTGGGCGTGCGCGACGTATGCAGGTGGCACGCACCGCCGAGCAGCACGCGGTGATGATTGAGGCCGTCGAAAACCACATGCCTCAAGTAATTGTCATCGACGAAATTGGTACCGAACTGGAAGCGGCTGCTGCTCGCACTATTGCTGAGCGTGGTGTACAGCTTGTCGCAACTGCTCATGGCAATTCGCTCGGTAACTTGCTGGTTAACCCGACACTTTCCGATCTCGTGGGTGGTATCCAGACCGTGACTCTCGGTGATGAAGAGGCACGGCGGCGGCATACGCAAAAGAGTATTCTGGAGCGTAAGGCCCCACCAACCTTTGATGTGGTTGTCGAACAGCAGAGCTGGGAGGAGTTAATTGTCCATCGCGACGTGGCTGATACGGTAGACAGCATGCTACGCGGTCAGGCCATCGTGGCTGAAGAGCGTACCCGGAATGAGGAGACGGGACGGGTCACAGTGCGTCGTGTCGCCACCAGCGGCATGGAGGTGCCTACCTGGGGGGCCGGTACGGCTGGTTTCAGCCCGGATGACTTCCGCTCAGGAGGGAACTTTGACCGCTCCGGTCGCGGTGAGCGTGGTGAACGTAGCGATTGGAGTCAAATTCGCCAGCAGGGATCAGGAGGACAAAGCTTCCGTGGCGGCACGGGTAACGGTGGCAATGAACACTTGCGTGGGCGGAGCGTAGCTCAGGCCCAGTTTCGCGCCTTAGCACCTACGGGTACCGCTCCTGCGGATGTCCAGCACTCCCGACCGATGGCGGTCCTGGAAACCGGCAATGCACCACTGACCGAGGGCGTCTGTATCCCCGCCGATATGGATGAGCCAAGGCCGATGATGAAGACGTTACGCATCTATCCCTTCGGGGTGAACCGTGACCGTCTAACAGAGTCGGCTCGTAAGCTGCGCGTCCCGATCATTGTTACCAATAACCAGAGTGATGCCGATGCGGTCATCACCCTAAAAAACTATTACCGACGTCAGCCTGAACGTTTGCAGGAAGCGGAGCAGGAGCGCAAGTCGATTATTATCCTGAAGAACAATACCGTTGCCCAGATGCAGCATGCTTTAGCTCACATCTTCGATATTCCGATGGTAGACGTGCCACTAGATGACGAAGACGAGACCGACGATAGTGGTAATGGTAAAGAGACGGATGAAACAACTCGCGCCCTGTTGGAGACCGAGGACGCCATCCATCAGGTTCTCAACAAGGGCCTGCAAACCGCAGAGCTGGCTCCTGCCAACGCCTATATCCGCCGGTTACAGCATCAGATGGCGACAAGGTATAATCTGCTCTCTCGGAGTAGGGGGAAGGAGCCGAACCGCAGGGTGAAGATTTTCAGGGGGAGAGATTAGATCAGGTTAGAAAGGAATAAACAACCTGGCACTTCTATGAAAATGGAAGTGCCAGGTTGTTTATTCCTTCTTAGCGCTTGGCTTCTGTTATTAGCATTACCTTCTTTTGGGGTATGTCAATGTACTTGACAAGCCCAAGTTTCATGTTATTCTTAATGATAGCAAGGGACGACCAGAAACTTATGACATCAGGTTCATAAAACAACGTTTTCACAAGCAATTTCAAACAGGCCATAGTTTAAACAGAGGAAGTGAATTCATCCATGAGCAGAGAAGAACGAGAAGAATTAGCATTATCAGCTGTATCTTCACCTGTGGAATGGCATGGTCGTGAGCCAAGATTTTCTATAATAGACGGCCCCTTACCTAATGGTAGAAGATTTGCTTATCCGTTAAGCATACTCATTGAGTATGACGATGATGAGGTCATAGTTAGCGAACCCCGTTTTCATATGCATGCCTCGGCCCCTACAGAAGCAGAGGCAATAGCAGCTTTCCGACGTATCTTTTCTGGATACCTGGATATACTCGCATCTCAGGAAGAGACGCTAGGAGCAAGAATGCGTGAGCAATTGCAGTACTTGCGCTCTACTATTAAAACATCATAAATGTGGTAGGTTAATAGAATAGATGGCTACACTGGAGTCAGATAAACTGGATAGGGTACTTCGGAGCAAGATGAAGGCAGAACGATATGATAGTGGAGACCGGTATTATATAGTGCGTAACGATAAAGGTGTTATAGTCTCCTCAACCAGCATTTCCAAAGGAGCCAAACAAACATTAGGCCCTAACCGAGTAAGCCAAATGGCACGCCAACTATGTCTCAACAAGGCACAGCTACTTGTTGATCTCGTATCTTGTTCACTGAGTCGAAGTGCCGCGATAAAGATTATGGAAGCTAATTGTCCAGTAGACACTAAAGAGCAGCGTAGCTAAGCAATATCACTTACCAGCTAAACGAGCTACAATCGGCGCGAACACCTCCCTATCCTCGTCTTAACAACTTTTTCCTGCCAATTGTCAATGCCCCAAAGCAAAGCTCTCGGGTTGAGATACATGAGCTATTGTCAAATCTTCCATTTTCACTTATACTTGGGAACGTACTATGATGAATATCCGTACTAATGCATAGATATATGGAAGAGGATAATATGGCAAGCAATCAGACAGGAAATATTTGCCGGAATTGTGGCACTCCCTTTGGGCCGGGCACTATCTTTTGTGGCAATTGTGGCACTTCTGTTATCAACGTGGAAGGAAAAACAGCTTCTCCCTTTCAACAGGGGGCCAATGGAATGGGCGGAATGAGCGGTGTGAATAATCCCGCCGGGGGACCACAGATAGCGGGATATGGAACTCCACCACCAGGGCAACAGGTGGTAGGCCCAAGCTCAAATATCGATCATAACGCTGCCACCATCAGGCAAGCAACAGCAGGCTCAAATGTGAACTATACCCTGCCTGGGCCCATTTCGTCAGGATATTTGCCCAATGTCCCTCCGCAGGGACCACAAACTTCTCCACCTCTCATAAGTGGCTTTTATCAAGCACCTCCACCACCGCAAATACCGCCGAAAAAATCTTCGCCTCGTACGCTGTTGATTGTGATTGCTGCATGTCTTCTTGTTGTCCTCATTGCAGGTGGTGGTCTTTTTGCCTACGCCTATCAATTAGGCAAAAATAACAATGTAGGCACAAACACACCGGCAGCGACAGCCACAAGTAGTACAGGTCAAACATCTCAAACACCTGTCTCAGCTTCAACTCAGACCTCTGCCGCCTCTTTGACTACGACACCGGATACGTCCTTAACGACCACACCTGATACCTCAGGCACATCTACACCGAGTACGTCGGCAACGCCGACACCCACAACTGTGCCGGTAGCGAGTACGCCAGGGACAGTACTCTACACTGCCAATTTCACCACTGAAGCTTCGCAATGGTCGGCTGCAACATGGTCGATTATTAACGGAACTTTAATCAATGATGGCACCAGTGGTTCGGCTTTTATCGTTGCTCCCTATCAGCCGACGACCAGAAATTATGCCTTAGTGGTCACACTGGACATGCCATCCAACCATTGTGACGACTTCTATGTTGTGGCACGCGCTACTTCTGATGGTTCAGGTGATGAGGCCGATTACAACGGTACTCAGCAAATCCGTATTACCACCCCCGGCGTTTCCAGTGATTGGTATACCTATTCAGCCGGTACCAACAAATTTACCATCCGTCTGGATGTCCAGGATATCACCAATAAATTGTTCCTCAACGGGAGCAAAAGTCCAGCGATCACTCTGAACGATACCTCAAGAACTGACCCCGGCATCATCGGCCTCAACGTTGGCTATTGCCAGGTGCAGGTCTTCTCATTTCAGGTGATTGCGCTGTAGAGAGGAAGCGTCATATGGACGAAAATACAATTGACAGCGCACTGCAGGCTATCCAACAAAAGATCGATGCGATGAATGAGCAGATAGAAGCCGCTGGGCCTGATGTATGGGAAAACGAGGAAAGGATGCGTCTTGAAAGGTCACTTGCGCATGAGTTAGGCACGGCCTATCGTGAGATGCTCAAGCTGGTGCTGCAAGCAGGTCGGGACGATGAAACTTTTTACCCCTTACACATGTCAACGCACTGGTTTACAAGAATTGATGATCTTGCTGAGTTGGCCGAAAATTCGCTGCTCCTGTCGCGTATGCAAGAGATGGGCGGGCACTACGACTGGGCTGAGTCAACCATGCGTGTAGCTCTCTGGTACGCACAGTATATTGATGATGAGAAGGCTGCACGCTATAAAGATGCGATGAGGGAGCTACGTAAGAGGAAGGCAAGGGAGCAGGGTATCGAGCAGCAGGATGAAGAAGAAGAGGTGGATGAGGACGAAATGGACGAGTAGGGATGCGAACCTTATAGCTAATACTATAACTTCCTCATATTTTCACGGACCCCGGATGTAATCCGGGGATTCGTGACCTCTTGAACCTTTTATCGCTTGGTTCACACGAAAAACTGTTCAACACGCACTGACAATCCTGATGCTATCCGCGAAGGTGGTGTTGCTTGACCACTGAAGCTGCCGAGTGAACGATACTCTCCATTCTCCAACACCAACACCTCGATAGTGTGACTAGCAGTTTTGACAATCCAATATTCTGCTATGCCAGCACGAGCATATATTTCGTACTTGACCAGCCGATCAAAGGTAGCAGTGCTCGGCGACGCAACCTCGACCACCAGGTCAGGAGCACCAATAATCTTCTTCGCTTGCACCCTATCGAGGTGCTCATTCAGAATGACAACGACATCAGGCTGAAACACCTTCTTTGGACCTAAGTCCACATCAATAGGACTCATGAACACGCGGCCAAGGCCAGCGAGTTTGATGTGAGTTCGCAGAGCAGAGTAAATTTCTCCAATAATCTCTTGATGCTCTGGAGTAGGCGCGGGTGTCATAACAAGCACTCCATTCACAATTTCATATCGATGTCCATCATTGGGAAGAGCGGCATAGTCGTCATACGTCCAGGTGCCTTGTGGAGGCCCAGGCACCCAATCAGCAGGCATCACCACTGATAGTTCTTCCTTCGTCGTTATCATTGTAACCTTACCTCTCTATGGGAGAAGACTATCTATTCAAGCAATATTAGGTATAACTATTATGTGAGTATGCTCTAAAGGTACCATACTTTGAACTATCTGCCAATCCCCAGATTGCTACTTTGAAAGGGGCATGCTCAATGGTAAAAATTGGGGATAAAATGGCTGAAACCTCTTGCGGAGATGGACAGGTGATATAATAGGACTGACCTGGGAACCAGAAGTTTAGCGACTTCTCTGAATTCAAGAAGAGTGAAAGGCGAATTCCCTATGCCAACACAAGAAGAGAGACTCACCGCTTTAGAACGAAATTTTACAGCATTTCAAAAAGAAGCTGGTCAACATATCCGAGAGACAGAAGAAAATACCACTATCATGTTAGGCGTCATGCGAAGTCAAGGACAAGATATTAAAAGAGCTGTTCAACGCCTGGAAACGATAGATGAACGTTTGGAAACGATGGATGAACGCCTGGATGCGATAGAGCAACGCCTTAATCCGGTGGAGCAACACTTGGAAACGATAGATGGACGTCTTAATGCGATAGATGGACGCCTGGATGCGATGGAACAACGCTTTGATCGGCTGGAAACAAAGTTTGATGAACACACAGTGCTACTTACTCAAATTCTTGCACGTTTACCAGAAAAGCCCTAACGAGTCACGTACTTATCTTTTGGGTGGGTGGGTGGGTGGTTTGGCCTATAAAGGCCGTGTAGAAGATGTAAGAGGAATATTTTTATGCTATTCTTGCTAATTAAAGATTAACGGATAAAACTTTAATAAGGAGAAAGCTTATTAAGGAAGCCTGCCAATAACTTTTTCAAAAAGTAGTTCCGAGTTAAGAAAGGTATCTTTCACTCTCACACAAAAAACTGTTCCACATACACTGACAAACCTGGAACTACTCGTGAGGGCAACAGATTTTTTTCCTGAAAAACGCCAAGGGAATGATATTCCCCATCTTCTAACACAAACACTTCAATAGTTTGTCTATGAGGATTGACAATCCAGTACTCTAGTACTCCAGCACGAGCGTACTTCTCGTACTTGACGGTCCGATCTATCGCCGCCGTAGCAGGAGAAGCTATCTCCACCACCAAATCAGGCGCACCAATGATTTTCTTGGCAGCTACCCTATCCAAATGAGCATTCAGCATAACTACCACATCAGGCTGAAACACATTCTTTGGTTCCAATACTACATCAATGGGACCAGGGAAGACACGCCCAAGTTTAGCAAGCTTCACCTGGCTAACTAAGTAATGCACAATCATAGCCACAATATCTTGATGATCTGGAGTCGGGGCAGGAGCCATCATGAGCACTCCATTCACAATCTCATAATGCTGCCTATCCTCTGCAAGAGCAGCATAATCCTCATATGTCCAGGTGCCTTGTGGAGGCCCAGGAACCCAATCAGCAGGAGTGACAAAAGAGAGTTCTTCGGTTGTTAGCATAGTACCCTTACCTCTCTATGGGAAAAGGACTGTCACTTTTAAGAAACGGAGGTGGAATTACTTCCTGATTTCTTTAGGAAGTGGGCGACTAGGGATTCGAACCCCAGACCTACTGCGTGTAAAGCAGCCGCTCTAACCAACTGAGCTAGTCGCCCTTACTTGCGAAAAAATGAGACAGAAACTGGACACCCACAAGGGGTGTCCCTACATGTAACCGGGTGCCCTCGAGTGGACTCGAACCACCACGCCTCTCGGCACAGGCCCTCAACCTGCTGCGTATACCATTCCGCCACGAGGGCAAATCTTCTATAACCATAACGGTTTACGCAAGCAATTCTATATCAAACTTTGGACGTTGTCAATCCCCTTTTTGCTTTACTTCATCCTCACAATCGACGTGCTACGACCCGTGAAGACCGTATTCTGCTCACTATCCGTACCAGTGGTTTCCATTACCAGGAAGGTCATGGCTCCAGTGCGTCCGGTACGTTCGCGCACGTCGAGGATGTGTACCACGCAGGTTACTTTTTCACCGATATGCAGGCGGCGCATATAACGATATTCTTGTTCGCCGTGTAACAGTTGCATCTTCGTTGCATCCAGCTCCAGCCCAGGAACACGCATACGGAAGGTTGTGGGAAAGGTTGGTGGAGCATATTCTATTGATGCACTTCATCATATTTGATGGGTGCTCTAAGAGTACAATTCGTTGGGCTTCTACATTATCAATCCGGCCCTTCTATCCCCACGGCTGAAGCCGTGGGGATAGAAGGGCCGTTCCTTAGGGGGCGTGATGGGGGCAGGGAGTTCGCGTTGAGCAGAACGCAATGCCATGCGAATGACCTCATTGTCTGAAGTGACACCGTAGTGGTGTTTCAGGCTTTCAATGATGGCAATATCCTGTTCTGTTAAACGGAGTGTTTTCACTTTTCGTTTCGTACTCATACCCCTATGATATCACACCTTGACAAGAGTGATATCACTGTGATACACTAGAAGTGTTCTTGGGAAGACGTAAGACGGCAAGGCTCGACCCCAGTGCAGTCTTCCCTCTGCACACGAACAACCAAAGAGTGTTTGCAGGTTCCAAGGTAAATCGTTCCCTTGGGTAAAAGCACTAACGTTCCAAACGTTCTGTGTGCCAATCGTTGAAGGTGCAATGCTCACCAGCTTCACCTGAGATTGAAACCGAACACAATGGGGCAGGAAGTGTCCCACAGCGATCCCCACGTGGGAGGACTGTAGAAGCCCCTGGCGCAGAGCCATGGGGTGCTTCACAATGTACTACCTCGACACCTCTACGGACCGTGAGGACGGCTCCTCTGTGGGAGAATTGGAAGGGACTAAGGGTAGGCTAAATTGGATACATGTACCCTTGCCGGGTTCGCTGGTGGCAGAGATGGTGCCGCCGTGAGCAGTGATGATGGCTTTGACAATGGATAGACCGAGTCCGCTCCCTCTATCTCCAGAGGCGCTACGCGCACGGTCTACTTTGTAGAAACGTTCAAAAATGTAGGGCAGGTCGCTGGCACTGATCCCTGTGCCTGTATCCCTGACCGATACGAGTAGCATCTGGCCTTTCAGTTGCGCTTCCACTGTAATCTTGCCACCAGCGGGCGTATGACGCCGGGCGTTATCGAGCAGATTAAGCAGCACTTGTGTGATACGGTCGCTATCGGCCAGTACCGATGGTGTGGTGGGTGCAATCTCGTTATACAGGCAAATACCTGCTTGCTCGCACTCCGGCTTAATTACGGCCAGTGTTTCATCCACCAACGCATGCATGTCCAGCGGAGCTAGTTCAGGTTGGATGCGTCCCGACTCTAATGAGGTCATGTGCTGCATTTCTCCAACTAAGCGACGCAGGCGTTGTACCTCTCGCCCGATCAGTTGGGCTGTCTCCTGCCGTGCTTCTGGATCGGTAATCACATTGTCAGCCAGGGCCTCACTAAAGCCTTGGATGGCGGTTAAAGGGGTAGCGAGGTCATGGGCGATGTTTGCCAGCAGGTCGCGACGCCATTGTTCCTGGTGACGCAATTCGTTGACATCGGCCTCGATAGTATCAGCCATGGCATTAAAGGTGACGGCTAATCTCTCCAGTTCATCCTTGCCTTTAGGCGGAGTAACCCGTTGGGTATAGTTACCACTTTTCATCTGCTCGGCGGCCTGTGTCAGTGCCGTTAGTGGGCGTGTTAAGCGGCGAACCATCACAAAGCTACAGATGACTACAGCCAACGCTACGAGCAGACCGGCAAGCAAAATAGCTTGATTCACGTTCGTCAGAAAGGCATAGGGTGAAAAACCATTGGGATACTGTTCTGGCACCGCCAGCAGCAACGCCCCGATAAGCTGGCCATTTGCCTGTCCATTATAGCGTAGTGGGACGCTGATATAGAGTCCTGAGAAGAAGTTATCATTGCTAGAAGCATCTATATGTCCTTGCACTTCTTGCCCGTGTAGCGCCTGCGCTAAAGCCTGTGTCAGTACCGGCTCATTGTCATCGTTCAAGGGCAGGCCACGTGGTTCGAGATAATTAAGTTGATGGCCGCTCGCATCGGTAATCACCAGTAGTACCGGCCCATCTGTCTCTATATGTAAGTAAACGTTATCCCAGCCTCCTTGAGCACGGTAAGCCACACCAATTTGTTGCGCCAAGTTCTCAGCTCGGACTTGTAACTGATCCTTTTGCCAGCTAGCAAAATAGTTTTGCACCGCCAATGAGACCACAATCGTCAGAATCAGGATCGCACTTAGAGCCACCAGCAGGTAGCTCAACACCAACTTAGTCCGCAAACTGAAGCCAGGGAAGGAGAAACGCTCGCTCATTGCGCATCCTCAAGCGTGAACTTATACCCTACGCCCCAAACCGTCTGAATGTAGTGAGGTACACCGGCGACCACTTCCATTTTTTTGCGCAACGTTCCGATGTGGACGTCAACCGTGCGCCCATCACCTAGATAGGTGTAGCCCCAGACCTGGTTGAGTAGTGCCTCGCGTGTGAAGACGCGTTCAGGGGCTGAGGAGAGTGTGACAAGCAGATCAAATTCCTTGGCCGTTAAGGTGATGCGTTGCCCATTAATTTCTACGCGGCGGGCAGGAAGGTTAATGATGAGGTTGCCGAAACGCAATATGTCATGGCTAGATGAAGTGGTCGTGGTCGCAGGTGTATTAGCTGTGGTTGTAGTAGGTGTGTTAGTGGGTGCAACAAATGGAGAGGCACTGCGTGCGGCCCCTACGGTTTCGTTGGCGGGGTGGGTACGACGCAGGATGGCTTTGACGCGGCTGACGACTTCGCGAGGGCTAAAGGGTTTGACCAGGTAGTCATCGGCCCCTAATTCCAGACCTGCAATGCGATCTTCTTCGCCCTGGCGGGCTGTTAGCATGAGGATGGGTGTCGAGGCCCAGGCGCGAATACGTCGGCACACCTCCATCCCGTCTAGTGCCGGAAGCATGAGATCGAGAATAACGAGATCGGGATGCTCACGGGCGTGCAGTTCCAGTCCCGCCACGCCATCGCTGGCGGTGAGTACGGTGAAATTGGCCTGCTCTAGATAGAGCCGGATCAGTTGAGCAATATTGGTATCGTCTTCGATGATAAGAATTTTCATGGCGGTAAGCTTTTCTGTATATCTACTTTATTGTACATCATACAGCGTCTAAGAAAAGAAGATGTGAGGAAAGTATAAAATTTTTGTAAGATGGTCGCAAGTAGCAAAGCAGCAGCCTTTTTGATTGCTCGCGCTATTTCATAAAAGGTCTTCAAAGTGTCGCTCGCAGGAAGCCTAGCCGCTCCATAGCCATATATGCAGCGGATACTTGTCCCTGCACCGCGAAACTGCCCTCGTGAATCATCTGTAACAATTCCTTGGGCGTGACGAGCAAGTTCTCAATGACCTCGACCGGATCGATCTTCTGCTCGCCTGTTTTGCGTACGTTGCGAGCCAGATACCACCAGATGCGCGTGCGTGCGCCTGTGGGATTGGCGTACATGTGGGCGAGAGGCTCAATATCTTCAGGAGCCACACTATAGCCGGTCTCCTCCATTAATTCACGCTGGGCAGTCAGTATAGGCTGCTCGTGTTCGTGAGGGTCAATTGCACCGGCGGGAAACTCTAAGACCACCAGGCCAATCCCATGTTTATATTGACGGTTGAGGAGAAAACGCCCATCTTCGGTAAAAGGAACAATGCCCACCCACCCAAAGTTCTCTATGATATAGTAGTCATCAATAATCGGGCCATGGGGTACAGCCACCTGTTCCCGACGGATTTTGAGATAAGGTGTATCCAATACTTGCTGAGATGAAATGGTTGTCCACGGTTGGTGTATGCGCATAGTTGCTCCTTAATTATTGTTTTAGCGTATGGTTCATAGATTGGCGAGGGTTTGACCTCTGTGGAAGTCGAACCCTCGCCAATCTATGAACCATACTTCTTACTTTTACTTGTTCTGCCACTGGGGTTTGCGTTTCTCCAGAAAGGCGTGCAGGCCCTCGCTGGCATCAGCTGTTTGCATCACTGTGTTGAGATAAAATTCGTTGACCCGGTCAAGTGCTGCCAGCCGGGTTGCGGCTTGCTCTTTTCCTGATATGAGTTGCTGAGAAGCTCCCTGGTGGACGCTGGCCTTAACGAGGCGCAGCGCGATGGCACTTTGCTCACGTAGCATATCCAGGATGCGTTCCATCTCGCTATCGATCTGATGGGCAGGTACAGACCAGTTAATCAATCCCAAGCGTAAAGCCTGCTCGCCGGTGAGTGTTTCGTGGGCTGGCTGGTGGTGATCTCTCTGTCGATTCTGCCCATCGTGTCCAGAGGTGGGTGCCATGGTTTGGATCGGCAAGATGGCGTTGTGGGCAACCAGGGTCAAGTCGGCAACCTGCATAAGTGTGCTGGCAGCCTCTGAGAGATTGCCACGCACGACCGCCAGCACTGGTGCCGCTATCGTTTGCACTGCTGTGCTGGCTTGCTGGAGAACGGCCTCAGCAACGGTCGCTTCTTTCTGGCTGACAGGATCAGTGCCTGGCTGAAAATCCAGTACCACCGCTTTGATCCCGCGACTACTTTCACTGTTGAGGGTGGTGCAGGCGGTATATAACTCGCTCAGTATGATCTCATTGGGTCTGAGCATCAACACCATACGGATCGTCTGCGCTGCGGCGACGACCCGTAATACACGATAGGCTTGTTGCATGAAAAATACTATCCTTACGGGTTTGATGGTACCGCACTGGTATCAAGCGGTTCGGTTCGACCGGTACCTCTCAGTTTAAAGCGTTGAATCTTGCCTGTGGCCGTTTTGGGTAGCTCCGTTGTGAATGCGATCCAGCGTGGATATTTATAGGGTAAGAGCCGTCCCTTGACAAAAGCTCTGAGTTCGTTTGCCAACGTATCAGAGGGCGTATAGCCGGGCCGCAGCACTACATAGGCTTTGGGCTTGAGCAGTTGTTCAGCGTCAAAATCCCCGACCACTGCCGACTCTAAGACTGCCGGATGGGCGATCAGCGCATTTTCCACCTCGATCGGCGAGACCCATTGACCACTGACCTTCAGCATATCATCTGCACGTCCACAATACCAGAAGTAGCCATCCGCATCCTGGTAGTACTTGTCGCCTGTATGAATCCAGTGACCATTGATCACATCTTTGGTCTTCTCGTGCTTATTCCAATAGTAGGCGGCTGTGCTATCTCCGCGAATGAGCAGGTTGCCAATATCGCCCTGGGGCACGGCGTGTCCACTTTCATCGGCAATCAACGCTTCGTAGCCTGGCACCACCTTACCGCTGCTGCCTGGCTGAATCTCACCCACATAATTACTAATGAAAATGTGCAGTATCTCAGTGCTGCCAATACCATCGAGGATCTCAACACCAAACGTTTGCTGAAAACGCTGCAGGATATCGGCGGGGAGAGCCTCGCCCGCAGAGACACAGAGACGGACTGAGGAGAAATCAAAACGCTTGCTTGCATCAGGCAGGGCCAGCATACTCGCATAGAGCGTCGGTACGCCATAGAAAATGGTTGGGCGGTACTGCTCCACCACTTTGAACATATCCTCTGCCACTGTCCGGCCTGGATAGTGAACCGCACTAGCCCCTACTCCAAAGGGGAAGTACAAGTTATTGCCCAGTCCATAGGCAAAGAAGAGTTTGGCCGACGAAAAGGTAATGTCATCTTCATAGATACCCAGAATAGGTTTAGCATAATATTCAGTGCAGTAGATCATATCGTGCTGCAAATGCACACACCCCTTGGGGAAACCAGTGCTGCCGGAGCTATACAGCCAGAAGGCACTATCGTCCTTGCTCGTTTCTGCCGCCTCCAAACTGCTCGAAGCTTTGTCCACCCACTGATCAAAATCATGGACGGTGGGAGTTTTGGTACCAGCAAGGGATGGGCCTACGGGAGTCTGGGTAGCCACAAGGGGTACGGAGGGAGCCTGGGTACCAACAAGGGGTACCCCTACATTTTCTACGACCACCACGTGGCGTAGGTACTTCAATTGTGGCACGATGGATTGAAGTGGTTGCCACAAGACGGCATGAATGAGGAGGATGTGCGCCCGGCTATCGTTGAGCATATACACGTAGTCTTCGGGCCGCAGCATGGTATTCATGGGTACGGGGACGGCTCCTATTTTGATGGCCCCAAAGAACGCTGCCGCAAATTGTGGCGAGTCGAGCAGTAATAGGCCCACACGCTGCTCCATATCAAGCCCTAACTCCAGCAGTCCATTGCCTACACGGTTGGCTAGTTCCGCGATCTGGGCATAGGTATAGGTGGCACCTTCGTAGTAAATAGCTGGTTTCGCTCCCCGCCCTTCGATGATATGGCGATCCAAAAAGGCGGTAGCGACATTAAACTGCTCTGGAACAATCACAGAGGGTATGGTAATGGTAGTCATGGGACGCACCTCTTTTCTCTTCTCCGAAAAAATGAGAGCATAACATTGCGTTTCTATGGTCTCAAGTATAGCAGATTATGTATATGAGAGGCAACGGTTGAGTAGGATTTTTGCATGGGAGAGGAAGAGGGTAGAGGCAGCAAGATTGAAGCATTTCTAAAATAAATGTGCTATACTTTGAGCAAGAAAAGAACGACATCATCGGTCTGAGGAGCAGCGGACCTTCTCAAGGAGTGAGATTATGACCGAAATCTGCTGCGAGGCACCAGGCTGTTCCATGCCTTGCACCATGTGTCCGGCTTGTGAGCAGTGCTTGTGCTGGCAGCACAAGCGTAGTTCTTCCTGCGAGATCTGCCAAAAGCTCGTATCTCACGCGTCCTTCGAGTATCGACTTGGTAGATTCTTGAGCATTGGTCTGAGCATCCTGCTCTGTGGGATTCTCTTCCTCTTCCTGCCCCGCGACACTGACGGGACCATCATTCAACTGGCCTTCTTCCTCCTGGTCGTTGGTGCAATACTCATGTGGCTCGGCTTGATGGCACGTTTTTAACGCTTCGAGAATAGCCTCAGCCTGATATGAGTACACGAAGGCTCCTCTTGGCAGCAGTCATCACTACTATATACGAAGAGATCGGCCTACGAAGCCATCGTATATAGTAGTGACGACCCTTGCGGTCAATCCATTTCAAGAAGACGTTTTGCGAGTCAAACGAAGCCGATGCAGCCGTGTCATCCCTTCGCTTCTCGAGAGGCGCAGGCTCTGAGCGCGAGCTTTGGATCTCTCTGCGGCCAGAGAGATCCAAAGCTCGCGCTCAGGATGACAAAGCGAGATGGTCTCGTCTTTGAAATGGATTGACCCTTGCGGTCGTCATGTAAACTGGCGGTATGCAAATGTGCGGTCGTCATGCAAAGTTAATACCTCCTAAGATTGAAGCATTGCTTCTAGGCCGATATCCCCCGGTCCCTTTAGGCATGGAGTACTTCACCAGAAAATCCAACCTTTTTCTCTGTTCTTGCCACTAGATGAGTACAATGAGTCATGAAGAGAGAAGATAGTGTATGAACGAACTGACCGATGCAGACCTTGTAGTATTGGCTCGCGCAGACGATACCGAAGCATTTCGTTTGTTGCTCGAACGGTATCAGACCATGGCATTCGCCATTGCTCTCCATCAAGTTTCACAGCCAGAGACGGCACAAGACCTGGTGCAAGAGGCGATATTGCAAGCGTATCTCTCGCTCGAGCAATTGTGTGATGTGACTCGCTTCAAAAGCTGGTTCTATGGCATTGTGTTGAACATATGCCGAAACTGGCGGCGCAGGCACTCCATCCACCTTCTTTCACTCGACCTTTGGGACGAATATCAGCCCATCTCTTATATGACCGATCCCTATGATGTGGTGGAAGAATACGAACTGCGTTGCGCAGTACAGCAAGCGGTGCAAAGCCTTTCAGCCAAAAACCGTACTGTGATGTTTTTCTTCTATTATGAGGGGTTGAGTCTAGAGGAGATTGCAACGCAGCTTCACCTGTCACGGACCGCCGTGAAGAGCCGACTGCACGAGGGAAGAAACCAGTTCAAGAAGCAACTGACAATGACCTATCCAGAACTCTCACACACCATTTCAAACAAGCGAAAGAGAACAATGATGGCAAACATGAAACTTGTGAAGGTGGTCCCGCAAGAGCAGCGGGCACTAGTAATCCTGCTGGATGTATCGGGCCAAAGTGTCCTCCCACTCTGGCTCAATCCCATGGAAGGATATCCCCTCGCAGTCCTGCTTAAGCAGGTAGCTCAACAAGGAACACCCAACGAACCGACGTCTATTGAGTTCATAGCGAGCCTGTTGAGAGCAACAGGTGGAACCGTACAAGCTGTCCACATCGAAGAACTGCAGGGGCAGCTTCTCTACGGCCGTGTTCTCCTCCAGAGCCTCAATGGAAGCCAGGAAGTTAAGGCGCGACTTGGGGATGGGCTTGCTCTTGCTGTATATGAAGGTTGCCCCATTGTGGTTGCCGACGAAGTCATGAAACATCTGCGTGTCAATCTCTCCTCGGCCAAGGGGATGACAGTAGACCAGCAACTTGATCAGGTCGTAGAGACACTAACTACAAAAGCACCTTTTCCTGCCTCTCCAGGGCTTCAACGGATCAAAGAACCACAAAATCTCCAGTTCACGGAGGGACTCCAGCGCTGGGAATTACGCGGCACATTCTTGTTCGATCAAAGTGGAACCCATTGGCAAGACTACGCTAGTGGAACAGAGGCAATAGGGCCTCAACCAGGTGTAATGAGTGGCTACTTGAAAGTGCAGGTACCCCAACCAGTAGGTTTTGCTGACCTCCGTCAAGCCATCCTGGCCGATGACTACCGAGGCAAACGAGCGCACCTCTCAGCAGACATCAAAACGCTGGACGTCGAGCAGCAAGCTGGATTATATCTACGCGTTGTTGATCCAGGCAGAATGAAGACAAGCGCAGAGCGCGAACAGGTGACGTTCCAAGGTACCCACGACTGGACGCGTTATGAAATACAGATCGAGGTTCCTGCGGACGGTGTCTTTGTCTTGTTCGGCATCAGTTTGACAGGAAAAGGACACGTCTGGATAACAAATGTGCGCCTGGGAAGCGAGGAGGGTTAAGTGCCTACTTGCATGACGACGGCCCCTCCTCCCCATGACGGCCACCCCACCCCATGACGCCCGCAAGGGGCGTCACTACTATATACGCATGCATCGGCCTACGAAGCCATCGTATATAGTAGTGACGCCCCTTGCGGGCGTCATGGGGTGGGACGATCCTCCTGCCAGTGACCCCTGGGGGGTAAAGCGCCAGCAATCATCTAGGCAGCCTGGACGGCTCCTTGACCCAGATGTTTATCGCATGGGCTCGGCGGCGGTAGCGTTTGGGAATCAGCAAAACTTCGAGCAGTCTCATGGTCAGTTTACTTCTCAGGCGCACATAGCAGCGCAACAAGAAGGGAACCAGCCAGCCCGCGTGGAAGGCATGCAACGGTTGAAGGGCAGGTGGGCACAACAGAGCCATGAGCCGTCTCAGCAGCGCGTATCGAATGGGCCCAAAGTGGGCCTGGTACGCTTGAAACAGTTGGTCCGCATACTCCGAGGCTTGGTAGTGGTGCTTGAGGGAAGCTCTACGCAGTTGCAGGTAGTCTTCATAGTTCTGAGGAACCTCCTCAATGCCCATGCCCTGGCCCAATGTGCGACACATCTCAAAGTATTCCAGTCGCTGCTGCTGGCTCATCGGACCGTGAATGAGCTCATAGGCCCGTTCTCCCATCTCGATGATCATGAGCAGGACATCGCGATAGGCTTCGGGAGGAATGGCACGCCCACGTTGTTGTTCGAGGGCCGCATGCAGCCGCCTGATTTGTCTGGCGACACGCCTTTGTTGTTCAGCAGAACCAAAGGCGATTTTTTTGTGATACTCCGCTGAAATGAGGACCCGCAGCAAAGGATCGTGAAGAAGGCCTTGACCAAAGAAGAGCCAGTCGACATCTTTATGAAAGGCAAATTCGACGGCGCTGCCAATCCAAAACAGGGTGGCGATGTCCGTGGTGCCGCTGATCTCTTGATAGACATTGCTGATTTCATCAGAGGTATACCTCCGGCGTGAGGAAATCCCTGTGGGCATCAGTGCCTCCTCCTTCAGACGATCCCCTCTTGCGTGGCAGCAGATGGATAGTACGGACAGATCATGACTCGCACCTCATGAAGATGGTCTCAATACCACTATCATACCACACAAGCTGCCTCATGATCAGATTCCCTTCTTGACAACCACCCAAAACAATCTACAATAGAAGCATCAAAGCAGAACTCTACTTCATCACCATGAAATCTAAAATAGATTTGTAGGAATCACTATTTATGACAGCCTATCTCAACCAACGCTTCGGCGACTACCGCCTCACGCGCCTGCTCGGATCCGGCGGCTTTGCCGATGTCTACGAGGCCGAACATCTCCATCTGCCTGACACCAAGGCCGCCATCAAAATTCTCAAAGACAGCTTCTCTACCCGCCAGCTTGAGTTGCTCCGTAAAGAAGCCCAGATCGTCAGCAGTCTGGATCATCCCCACATCGTGCGCCTGAACACCTTCAGTGTTGAGCGCAACATCCCCTACCTCGTTATGTCCTATGCCCCTGGCGGCTCGCTCGATAAACGGCACTCCAAAGGCACACTGCTCCCACTTCCTACCATCCTCACCTACGTCCGCCAGATTGCCGACGCCCTGCACTACGCCCATCAGCAGCACGTCATCCACCGCGACATCAAACCCGCCAACTTCCTGCTAGCCAAGGATGGCCGACTGCAGGTCTCCGACTTTGGCATCGCCCTCGTCATCCAAAACTCGAAATCTCTCTCGATGCAAGAGGTCGTGGGCACCTGGGTCTACATGTCCCCCGAACAGTTTCACGGCAAAGCCGGATCAGCTAGCGACCAGTATTCACTCGCTATCGTCGTCTACCAATGGCTCTGTGGTCAGCTCCCCTTCACCGGCAACGGCAGTATGTATAACATTCCTCTACAGCACGAAAACATGTCCCCACCGTCCTTATGTGCGCAGCTTCCCGATCTCTCGTCCGCCATCGAACAGGTCGTATTCAAGGCCCTTGCCAAAAAACCTGAAGACCGCTACCCCACCATCAAAGACTTTGCCGACGCTCTGGAGGAGGCCAGCCAGCCACCCTTCGTACCCGCCCCTGGTGTACGTCTCGGTGACTACCAGCTCGTGCGTCGGCTTGGCTCCGGTGGCTTCGCCGATGTCTACGAGGCCGAGCACCTGCATCTGGGCACCCAAGCCGCCATCAAGCTGCTCAAAGGCGACCTCTCCTCTGAGCAGATCGAGAGCCTGCGCCGCGAAGCTCGCACCATCATGAACCTTGATCATCCCAACATCGTGCGCGTCCTCACCTTCAGCCTCGAGCGCAAAGTGCCCTACCTGGCCATGGCCTACGCGCCCGGCGGCACACTCGACGACCGTCACCCCATCGGCACGCCGCTCCCTCTCGAAACCGTCCTCACCTATGTACGCCAGATCGCCAACGCCTTGCAGTGTGCCCACGATCAGGACATCGTCCACCGCGACATCAAGCCTGGCAACTTCCTGCTTGCCCGAGACGGGCGCGTCCTTGTGGCCGACTTCGGCATCTCCCTCATGGCCTCCGAAGTCCAGACTCGTACCTCGCAAGAGGTCGTCGGCACCTGGCTCTACATGGCCCCCGAACAATTTCAAAACCAGGTCAGCCCGGCCAGCGATCAATACGCCCTCGCCATCGTCGTCTACCAATGGCTCTGCGGTGAACTCCCCTTCAGCGGCACCATCCACGCCCTTCCCTATCAGCACATGAACGTCCCTCTACCATCACTGCATGACCACGTCCCCACCCTCTCGCCCGCCATCGAGCGAGTCGTCCTCAAAGCCCTCGCCAAAGACCCCAAAGACCGCTACCCCAGCATCTCATCCTTCGCCGATGCCCTCGAACAAGCTAGCAAAAAGCCCCCTCTTGGCACAATCTTGCTAAAGTATGAACATCTGGGAGGTAGGGTTTATGACGCTGTCTGGTCTCCTGATGGCACTCGCATCGCTTCAGCAGGCGAGGATGGCACAGTACGTATCTGGGAGGCTGCTACAGGCAAGACACTACTAACGCTGCATGGCCATTCCTCTTGGGTGAGTGCAGTAGCTTGGGCTCCTGATGGCCACCGCCTCGCTTCCGCCTCTGATGACCACACAGTGCAGGTGTGGGAGGCTACCTCTGGCTCACTCTTACGCACCTACTGCGGTCATTCCGACTGGGTGCATGCGGTGGCTTGGGCTCCTGATGGCCGCCGCCTCGCTTCCGCTTCCTGGCACAAAACGGTGCAGGTGTGGGAGGCTACCTCTGGCTTGCTCTTACACACCTACACTGGTCATTCCGACTGGGTAAGAGCGGTGGCTTGGGCTCCCGATGGTCGTCGGCTGACTTCCGCTTCCGCTGACCACACGGTGCAGGTGTGGGAGGCCACCTCTGGCTCGCTCCTGCGCACCTACACCGGCCATTCCCATGGGGTGAATGCAGTGGCCTGGGCTCCCGATGGTCGTCGGCTGGCCTCCGCTTCCCATGATAAGACGGTGCAGGTGTGGGACGCCCATACCGGCTCGCGCCTGCGCACCTACACCGGTCATGCCGCTTGGGTGAGTGCGGTGGCCTGGGCTCCCGATGCTCTCAGGACTCTGTTGGCGAATGCAAGAAAGACTGAAATGGTACAATGTAAGGAAAAAGTCAGCCAAGAGAGTAGGCGAAAGGAGAAGAGCCATGTCGATGTATCCACAAGCGTTGGGACCCATTCCAGAGGAAACGGCGCGTGT
>WNGH01000103.1_pt1 | contig 60062 bp, 36 predicted proteins | sample 5400631 | NCBI WGS metagenome assembly WNGH01 (sample SAMN13153373, study PRJNA577476) | soil metagenome | isolation source: 115 cm soil or saprolite under Garry oak tree replicate 1 | place: USA:California | collected 2016-06-15
GCGGACTGAAGGCCCCTGGGAGATGACCAGGTTGATAGGCCGGAGGTGTACGTGGGGCAACCCACTGAGCTGACCGGTACTAATCGGCCGTGAGGCTTGACCATAGTTCGCCCCGCCTTTGCGAGTTTACCGGATCGTTTGTCAGGATCGGGTCGATCCCGATCCATCCCTCCAGGCAGATCCCTCTGTGCCCTAGCCTAATCAGGCGATTACAAAACAGTCTTTCGGGTGGGCTCGACCTGCTGTATGCGTACAGCGAACCGCTCAGAAAGCCGTTGATCGTATAGACACTTCGGCGTATTCTGTGCCCGACAGGCAGCACCTTCAAATGAAGCCAACCGAGGGCGTATGAGGCCACTGAAGCGCATTGCGGTTCTTGCACTCGTCGGACTCTCCTGGCAGGCCGGCTCATCGCGCCTGCTCGCCGAGGACACCAAAGGCAAGTGGCAGTTCGGGTTCGGCCTGTCCTATTTCTCGACGGTCGACTACATCCGGAGCAACGCGGATCTCGCGATCGCGAGCGGGATCGTGGACCAGAACGGCCTGCCGTCCGTCGGCTCCGTGGACGAACGTCCCGACATCAACATCATGAACCAGGCGAGCATCCGGGATGATTTCAAGCTGGATTTCAGCGCCAGCTACGGTCTGACCCGCTGGCTTGCCGTCGAGGCCGCCGCCTCCTACATGAAGGCTCCAGTCGGCAACATCGAGTTCTACACCCGGAACGTGACCCAGGGGATCTCCTCGCCGAATGATACGCTGGTCGGAGCCTGCGGCCCCGATCCCGCGAACGCGGCTCATTGCTGGGAATGGACCGCACAGCTTCCCGACGATGTGAAGAAGAACACGTTTCTGCCGGTCGGGACGATCACGGAAATGCCCATCCACCTGAGCGGCCTGGTCCGCTTCCGCCCGGAGAGTCCGCTCGACCCCTACATCGGTCTGGGGGTGGGCTACATCGTAACCAATCTCAAGAAGGGGGATGAGTTCAATCGGACCGCGGCGTTCATCAGCGATCCGACCTTCCGGGTGACGGTCGCGGACGAAGGGGAATACAACATCAACAACCGCTGCCGGCGCGAGAACGGCGGGAACTGCACCGATTTCAATCCCGGTCCGCTCGAGGCGAACGTCAAGAACTCCTTCGAGTGGCACGCCGTGGGCGGCGTGGATTATTACATGACCGATCACACCTCGGTCTACGTCGATGCGCGCTACGTCTGGACGAGCGGATCGATCGATATCCGGACCGACGATGCGCACCAGGTGCGCTTCGCGGTCCTCGATCAGGGCCGGCTCATCCTGCAGCAGCAGGGATCGATCAACCAGCCGTTCCTGTGGGAGGACATCGGCGTGCCGGAGAACGCGGACTTCCACACCAAGTGCCCCCAGTGCCAGGGCGACGGCATGCTCGAGACCGAGGACAAGAACATGACCGGGGCCCTTGACCCGACGTGCGACCCCAACACAGGCGTGTTCTGCGAGGACGAGGGATTCCTGTACCAGCTGCCTCCGGGCTCACGCAGCTTCACCAAGGACGAGATGGGGGAGGCGATTCGCATCCCGTGTGACAAATGCGCGCACAATGGTCTTCTCGACACGGAGGACGCGAACGGCAACGGCTACCTCGATCGGTTTCTGGTCTATGGAATCGACATCTGCACCACCACGGCTGCCGGCACGAATCCGCGCTGTGGCTGCGGTCCGCCGCCTCTGCCGGCGTGCCCCTTGACCAACAACAACGTCAACTACATCTGGCCGGAGGGGTGCCCGCAGCGGCCCGACCAGCTCGGCCCGTTCGCCCAGCTCAAGGAATCCGGCTGTCCGGCGTTCCCGAGAAATTCCGACGGGAGCTTCGCCAGTTTCGGATCGACCGCGAGAGATAACGCCGCTGACACCTTCATCATCCAGGGGGGCCGCATCCGGATGGGCGGGTTCGCGCTGGGTTTCGGGTTCAAGTTCTCTTTCTAGAGATTCTGTGATAGAGTTTCGCGCGGTCTGATAAGTTTCCCGGCGACCATAGCGGAGGGGTCACACCCGTTCCCATTCCGAACACGGTAGTTAAGCCCTCCAGCGCCGATGGTACTGCGCTGGCAACGGCGTGGAAGAGTAGGACATCGCCGGGATAAATTCTGAAGCCCGTGGGTTTCCCCACGGGCTTCTTCACTTTCTGGCCGGTCCCGCGATACAATGCGGGTGACGACCTCCTATCCGTAGAGGCCTTTCATGTCCGGGCATTCGAAGTGGCACACCATCAAGCACAAGAAGGGGGCGGCCGATGCGAAGCGCGGCCGCGTCTTCACAAAACTGATCAAGGAGATCACCGTGGCGGCGCGCGTCGGTGGCGGCGACCCGGAGGGGAATCCGCGGCTGCGCACAGTCGTCCTGGCGGCGAAGGCCGCCAACATGCCGAAGGACAATATCGAAAAGGCCATCAAGAAGGGGACCGGTGAGCTCCCCGGCGTTTCGTACGAGGAGGTCTCGTACGAGGGATACGGTCCCGGCGGCGTCGCAGTCTATCTACAAACCCTGACCGACAACCGCAACCGGACGCTTCCCGAGATTCGTCACTTGTTTTCGAAGTTCGGCGGGAACCTCGGGGAGAGTAACTGCGTCTCGTGGATGTTCGAAAAGAAGGGTTACATCGTCATCCCCAAGGACAAGGCATCCGAGGAAGTCCTTCTCGAGGTCGTCCTGGATGCGGGAGGGGACGACGTCCGGGACGACGGCGGGAACTGGGAGGTCCTGTCTCCGCCGGAACGGTTGCATGCCGTCAACGAGGCGCTGTCTGGGAAGGGGATCCCGGCGACGTCCGCCGAGATCTCCATGGTCCCGAAGAACACGGTCAAGATCGAAGGCAAGAAGGCCCAGCAGCTGCTCTCGATGATGGAAGCCCTCGAGGAGCACGAAGACGTCCAGAACGTCTGGGCGAACTTCGACATCGACGAGGCGGAGATCACCGAGCAGCGGGCAGCGTCCTGATCGTCGATGCTCATTCTCGGCATCGATCCCGGATCCGTCGTGACGGGCTACGGGGTCGTCGAGAGCGGCACAGGAAGCCTGCGGGCCTTGGCGCACGGCACGATCATCCCACCCCCTGACCTTCGCTTCCTCGATCGTCTGCCGTACATCGCCGCCGCCATCGAGGAACTGGTCCACAGGGTCGCACCGGACGGGGCCGCCGTCGAGGACGCGTTTCACGCCCGCAACAGCCGGGTCGCCCTCAAGCTGGGGTGCGTCCGGGGAGTCGCAATCCTGCCGATCATGAAGGCCCGCGTGCCGGTCTACGAGTACGCGCCCCGGCTGGTCAAGAAGGCCGTGACCGGAAGCGGTGCTGCGGACAAGGACCAGGTTCGCCGGATGGTCCGGCTCCTTCTGGGACTCGGCGCGGCGCCCCTCATCCTGGACGCATCCGACGCTCTGGCGGTCGCCATCTGCCACGCGCACGCCCTGCCCTTCCATCGAATGCGGGAAAGCGCCGCGCAAGCCTGAAGCCATGACAGGAAGACGTGCAGCGGCCATCGTCCTGGGCGTCTCGGCGCTCGTCGTGGCGGCGACCGCCTCCTTCGTCGTGCGCGTCCGCCCGGGGGACCTGGCCCTCGTCTCCTGGCGCGGCGGTGGAACACCCGACCTCAGGATGCCGGGCTATTCGCTGCGGCTGCCGATACTGCAGCGCGTGCAGGTGTATCCACAGGGCGCGGTCGCCGTCACGGCCACCCTCACCGCCGCCTCCCGCGAGGGGAGCGCCCTCGACATTCCGTACACTTTGAAGGTGTGGCCGGACCGTCAGACTCTCCTGTCCCTGCAGGTCGACGGCCGGGAGGGGGGCGCGACGGCGGCGGTGCGGGCGCTCGTCGAGGAGCAACTGAAGAAGGCCGCGGCGTCCACCGGCATATACGAACTGGCCTCTGGGACGGCGAGCGGCGCCATCGTCGCTTTCACGAAGAGGGCGCTCCAGGAGAAGATCGGTCCGAGCCTCCAGATCTCCCTCGGGAAACCGGTCCTGCCGCCCGAGGTGCGCGCTTCTTTCGAGCGGGCGACGATCTACGGCCGGCGCGTCGAGACCGGCGCGCGCGTCGTCCTCGTCGGGATCGACGGGGGAGACTGGGACCCGATCGACGCGCTCGCCGCGCGCGGGAGGCTGCCGAACCTGTCCCGCCTGAAAACGCAGGGGGCCTGGGCCCGTCTCCGTTCCAACGTCCCGACGCTGTCTCCGCTCCTGTGGACCACCGTGGCCACCGGAAAGACGCCCGATCGGCACGGGATCAACGATTTTCTGGTCATCGATCCCCGCACCGGCCGGATGGTACCAATCAATTCGACCTTCCGTCGCGCCAAGGCGATGTGGAACATCCTCACGGAGGCCGGGCTCTCCTCCGACTTCATCGCCTGGTGGGCCACCTGGCCGGCGGAGAGCATCCAGGGTCACCTCATCTCCGACCGTGTCGCCTACTCCACGTTCGACCTCTCCGGACCGAAGCAGGGTCGGGGCGCCGTCTATCCACCGGATTATGCCTCGGTGGTCGACACGCTGCGGGTCTCCGAGGCCTCGGTGAGCTACCCCCAGATAGCCCGGTTCCTGCACATCACCCCTGCCGAGTTCGAGCGGGCGCGCGCGGCGGCATCACGGCGCCGGGGCCTCTCCGAGATGGATCAGTCGATCGACGTCATGACCCGGGTGCTGGCAGCCACCGAAACGTACCGGCGGATTGCGCTCGACCTGCTCGCGCGCGAGTCTTCTGCGGGCTCGCCGGTGCGGCTGTTCTCCGTCTATTTCGAGGGGGTCGACGAAGTGAACCACCGCTTCGCGCATTGCTCACCGCCCCAGGCGCAGCTCTGCCCCGAGGGGGACTACAGGCGCTTCAAGGACGCGGTCGACGAGTTCTACGTCTACCAGGACGGCATTCTCGGCGACATCCTCAAGGCTGCCCCCGGGGCGACGGTGATCGTGATTTCGGACCACGGATTCGCATCGGGGGCGGGCCGGCCGAAGCAGGACAAGCCGTTCATCGAGGGGAAACCGGGGCTCTGGCACGACCTCACCGGGATATTCCTGATCGGCGGTCCACTGGCGGGCCACGGCGAGGTCCCCACGGTGACGCTGTTCGACATCGCACCGACCATTCTCCACCTTCTCGGCCTCCCGGTGCCGGAGGACATGCCCGGAAAGGTCCTGGAGGCCGCCCTGACGCGGGAATTCGTGGCGGCGCACCCTGTGACCCGTGTCCCTTCCTACGAAGGCCTGGAAGGCCCCGCAGAGGCGGCAGCAGCCCAGACGGACGAGGCGACCGAACAGCAGATCAAGGAGCAGCTGAAGGCCCTTGGCTACATCGGAGGCGGGGAGGAGAGGCAACCCTCTTCCGCCGCGGCGCCCGCGGAGCCCCAGGGTGGGGCACGCGCCGCATCGCCAGCCCGGAGCGGAGCCGAAACAACTGCGACGGGCGTGCCCACGGTCCTGTACCACACGAATCTGGCGGCGGTCTATCTCGCGAAGAAGCAATACGACGAAGCGGAAGCCGAGTTCCGGGAGGCCCTGCGCATCGATCCGGCGGCCGCGCAGGCGCTTGCGGGAATGGCGTCGGTCGCAGAGGGGCGCGGCAACCTGGACGGCGCTCTCGAGTACCTGCAGAGGATCGTGCGGCAGGAAAGCGGTTCGAGCTACCCGACCGTGATGAGGATCGCCGGCCTGTTCATACGGATGGGCAAGCCCGTGGACGGCGCCGCCTACCTGAAGGGGCTGGAGCCGAGTTTCAGCAGGAGCGTGGCCCAGGAGCTCGCCCTGCGGATCGCGCTCGGAATGCTCTACTCCGCGGCCGGACGTCCGGCGGACGCCGAGGCCGCCCTCAGGCGGGCACTCGTCCTCGATCCCACCTCCGTCCCGGCGATGGGGGAAGTGTTCGCGCTCTACGACGGGCAGGGGCGGACCGCGGAGATGAAGCCGATGATCCAGGCCGCGCTTCGGAAGAACCCGGATTCGGCCATGCACCACGTCTGGTTCGGGCTGGTCCTGCGGAGACAGGATGATCTGAAGGGCGCCGAGGCCGAGTTCAAGAGGGCGGTCGAAGCGGCGCCCGACCTCGTCGGGGCCCTGGCGAATCTGGGCTCGCTCTACCTGCAGGAGGGGAGGGCGGACGATGCGGTGACGGTGTTGCAGCAGGCTCTCCGCAAGGACGCGCGCAACCCGGAATCGCGGACCAACCTGATCGTGGCCCTGGGGATGAAACGCGATCTGGAGGGGGCCCGGCGGCTCGTGAAGGATGCGGAGGGCATGGGCCAGAGGGTGCCGCCCTTCTACAACGCCCTGGCCTACGCGCTGCACGTCAACGGCCGCAACGAGGAGGCCCTGGAGACGTTGCGCGAGTCTCTCCGAATCAACCCGCGACAGCCGGACGCGCTCAGGTTGCGGTCCGAGATCGAGACCGGAGGTCAGGCAGGGGACCTGCCTTACAGATGAGCCGGGGAGGGGAGTTGCAAACAGGAACGGCGGCGGTCGGGACGCGGATTGCGGAGACCGCGGGGAGGGCCGGATGATTGCGCGCCTGGCGGGGACGCTGCTCGACAAGCAGCCCGGGGCCGCGGTGGTGGACGTGGGCGGCGTCGGATATCAGGTGTCGATCCCGCTCTCCACCTACTACGAGCTCGGCGACGCCGGGAGTCGTGTCGAGCTGCACGTCCACACGCACGTGCGCGAGGACGTCATCGCGCTGTTCGGATTTCACACCGTGTTCGAGAAGGAGATCTTCTCCCGGCTCATCGGTGTCAGCGGTATCGGCCCGAGGACCGCGCTGGCCGTCCTCTCCGGGATGGGCGCCGCGAGTCTGCTCGAGTCGGTGCGCGGGCGCGACGTGGCTCGCCTGTCCTCCGTCCCCGGGATAGGGCGCAAGACGGCGGAGAGGATCGTGGTCGACCTCGCTGACCGGATCGACTCCCTGCGTCCCTCCCTTGCGCCCGGCACGGCGGCGGGGGAGGGCGCGCGCGGCGCGGACAGCGACCTCCGGCAGGATCTCGTCTCCGCGCTGGTCAACCTCGGCTACAATGCGCGTGTCGCCGCCGATGCGGCCGGGCGCGTCCTGAAGGCCGCCGACGCGCCGTCACCGCCCTTCCAGGCGCTGTTGCGCGAGACGCTGCGTATCCTGTCCCGCTGAAAGCGCGAGTCCCGCGTGCCGGGCGCGCGAAGCACGCCGGCCTTGGGTCCCGAGGAGAACGACGTTGCAGAACGACCGCGAGCGCGATCGGTCCAAAGGAAGGCCCCGCCGCCCGCCGCTCGCGAAAGCTCCGACGGCCACGCCCGGTCCGCCGCATGTGCCGGGAGCATCTCTCGACTCCGGCGGACCGACGGCCGATCGTCTCCTCGATCCGGGCGGGCAGGTCGATGACCGCGGCGTCGACCTGCGACTGCGGCCCCGCACTCTCGACGAGTACATCGGCCAGGAGAGGATGAAATCCAACCTCAGGGTCTTCATCCAGGCGGCCCTCGAGCGACGCGAGCCGCTCGATCACGTGCTGGTCTACGGCCCTCCGGGCCTCGGCAAGACCACGATCGCCCACATCCTGGGACAGGAGATGGGGGCGGGGCTGCGCAGCACCTCCGGTCCAGCGCTCGAGCGGGCCGGCGACCTGGCCGCGATTCTGACCAACCTCGAGTCCGCCACGATCCTGTTCATCGACGAGATTCACCGCCTGCAGCCGACCCTGGAGGAGATTCTCTACCAGGCCATGGAGGAATTCCGCATCGACATCGTCATCGGCCAGGGTCCGATGGCGCGCACGGTCAAGATCGACCTGCCGCGGTTCACCCTCGTGGGCGCGACCACCAGGGTCGGGCTCCTCACCGGACCGCTGCGGGACCGTTTCGGTATCGTGCATCACCTGGACTTCTACCCGTCCGGTGACCTGGTGAAGATCGTCGAGCGCTCGGCCGGCATCCTCGGCATCGAGGTCGACGGCTCCGGGGCGGAGGAGATCGCCCGCCGTTCCCGCGGCACGCCGCGCATCGCCAATCGCCTCCTGAAGCGCGTGCGCGATTTCGCCCAGGTCGAGGACGATGGAAGGATCACCGCCGGAGTGGCCGAGCGCCATCTCGAGCGTCTGGAGGTCGACCGCTACGGGCTCGACCAGCTCGACCGCAAGATTCTCCTGACCATCCAGGAGAAGTTCGAAGGCGGCCCGGTCGGAGTGAATACCATCGCGGCGGCACTGGGCGAGGAGCGGGACACGATCGAGGAGCTGTACGAGCCCTATCTGATGCAGATCGGCTTTCTCGACCGGACCTCACGCGGCCGGCGCGTCACCGACAAGGCCCTGGAGCACCTGAGCCTGGGGCGCCGGCCGGGCCAGAAGGCCCTCTTCTAGCCTGATGTGGAGAAAGTCGACGGAGTCCGTCACGCGGGACCCCGCGGAGCAGAAGTCGCCCCAGCGGGGTTTCAAGCCCGGGGAGCATCGCCTGCTGCTTCTGCTCGGGCTGGCCGTGGCCGTTGCGACCTATCTCGGCTTCCGGCTGTTTTTCTTTCTCACGGACGACGCTTACATCGCGTTCCGTTACATCAGCAACCGCAGGCTGGGATTCGGTTACGTCTGGAATCCGCCGCCGTTCCTGCCGGTCGAGGGTTACACCAGCTGGCTCTGGGTCGCGCTTCTCGATCTCGTCTGGACCGCCACGGGAGTCCCGCCCCCGGATGCCGCCAACTCTGTCTCCCTGTTGCTCGGATTCGCGACCCTGTATCTCGGCTACCGCTTCGTGGCGCGGATGGCGCTGCCGCCGGAGCTGGCACGGCATCGCCTGCTGTTTCTCGCCCTGATCCTGCTGGGGACCGTCACCAACCGCACGTTTCTCGCCTGGCTGAGCTCGGGGCTGGAAACCTCCCTGTTCAACTTCTGCTTCACCCTTTGGATCTACCACGCCCTCGCCCCCTCCCCTCAAAAGGGGCGCGCGTGGGTCTTCTGGCTGTCTTTGGCCACGACGCTCACCGCGCTGGCGCGGCCGGATGGTCTGCTGGCGCTTCTCGGGACGGCGGCGCTGCTCGGCCTGCACGTCCTGGCGCGGCCCGCGCCACTCCGGCGCTGCATCGGCGAGCTGGCCCGCGCCTTCCCCATCGCCGGCGTCCCGCTTCACCTGATATGGCGTCGTTGGACCTACGGGGAATGGCTGCCTAACACTTACTACGCCAAGTACAACAAGCCCTGGCCGGAGAGCGGCTGGCGCTACGCGGCATCGTTCGCGCTGGAGTACGCGTTGTGGATCTGGGTCGCATTGGCCCTGACTGCGGCGGTGATCTGGGTGGTCCGGCGCCGCCGCCTGGATTGGGCCGCGGTGATCGTGGGGCTCGTGATCGCGGCGCACGCGGCCTATTACACCCTGATCATCGGGGGGGATCATTTCGAGTATCGTGTCTACAGCCACCTCGTCCTGCTGCTGCTCATTTCTTTCCTCTGGCTCGGCGCGCGGCTGGGGCTCCGGGCCCGGACGGCCCTGGCCCTAATCCTCCTCCTCGTGGTCGCATCCTGGCCCGTGCCCTGGACGCACTACTTCGAAACCCGGAGCCTCTTGACCCGCCAGGAGACCTTCCCCCTCAGCCGGCCGATCGCGCAGGAGTTCCCACCCGTCGTCCGACTCTACGTCGGGGCGTTCGATGACGTGCAGGAGTGGCTGATCCAGCACTCTGTGTGCCGGCGGCACCAGGAGCACAAGGTGTTCTGGCAGCAGAGAATCGACTCCCTTCCGTCGCGGGAGCAAGGGGAGCAGATCGGCTGGGAGGACCGCCCGGTCCTGGTCGGCTGGAGCGTGGGCGTCGTCGGCTGGATCCTCCCCCACGTGGCGGTGATTGATGGGTTCGGCCTCAACGATTACGTGATCGCCAGAACGCAGGTGCCGCCGGGGCGGACGAGGTTGATGGCGCACGAGCGCCGGCCGCCTTTAGGGTACGTGGACTGCTTCCGGCCCAATCTCTACATGATGTCCGCGCCGACCGCACCGCCGAGGATCATGCGTCAGGACGAGGAGAGGACGTCACCGCTCACCGACGATGAGATAAGGCGGTGCGAAGCGCGCTTCCGCGCCGCCCTCTGAGAGCGACCCGCACCGGCGCGCGTGATCCTTCTCGAGAAGGGCGCCACCTTCGAAGAGGAGCGACCCACCACAGATCAACCAAAAAAAGAGGGGGCCCTTACGGGCCCCCTCATGGGAGTTACCTCAGCCCCTCAGGGAGCAGCGTCAATCACCGCCGCCGGCGGGTACACGATACTAGGCACTATAGGCCCAGGCGCCAACCCCCCCGCGCACGACCCATCGCCGCCGCCGATGCACTGATCGTCGCAGTCGCAGGCCTTGCCGATCTCCGCGGGCAGGCCCAAAACGCATGTGCCGGGTATCGTAACCCTCACGCACTCAGATGGAGCGCAGTCACCGTTCGAGTTGCACGCACGCTCGGGGTGGTTCAAGCACCTGAAGGGATTTGCGCATCCAGCAACCAGGTTGAAGTTGAATATTCCCGGGGGCGCTACGTTCGCAACGTAGAACGTCGCGGTTCCGACCGCGGGATTCTGGTCAGCGATCGGACCCCCGACGGAGATGAGTGACGCGCTGGCGTTCCCGTAAGCTGCCAGGGGGGCTGGGGCCGGGAACGGGGTCAAGTCCTTAGTGAACAACATGCAGGTTCCGGGAGGAGTGCCACAGTCGGGCGCGTCGTCATTGCAGAACGTTCCGATCGGTACCGGCGGCGTCGAGACCGAAGCGCTGCAGGAGCCCGCGAAACTGCCGGGGTTGAGGAAATCGAGCCACCATTCCCGCGTGGGGAAGAGGGTGCCATTGCCATACCCCACGGGGTGGTTGGACGTACCGATGGTCCCCCTGTAGATATCCACTAAGTCCGTGCCCGGAGGAACAGCAGCGGCGACCACATTCAGGTTTGTGTAGAACACAGGACCGCTGCACGCGCTAGGTGCGGGCGCGGAGCAGCTGCCTGCGACGGCGGGGACGCCGCAATCCGCGCGGGTTCCCAAGGTCCCATCCGTGAGACAAGGCTTCCCAACAAAAGCGGGACCCCCCCCGGCGGCGGCGCTGCACAAGCCGGGACAGCCGTCACTGTAGGAAGGTGCGCTGCAAGTGCTCCCTGCGGCTGCGGCGGCACAGAATGGGTCGTTGACACAGGATAACGGAGCAGCGGGAGCAGAGCAGGTCCCTAGGAGTCCCGTGGTGCTGACGCAGAACGGGGCAGCGGGCCCACCAGGCGCGCACTTGCCGCCGAACTCAACGCCGCGTCTCGGGTCGAAGGAGCTGTGGACTGAGCCGAGTTCAGCCGCGCCGTGCCCCGTGACGAAGTCACCACCGTAGATGGCGATCTTGACGGAGGCGCCTGTGACACTGGTGCAGGTCGGGTCCGAGTTGCAGCGGACCTGGACGGTGTACGTGGGGCGGGACTCCGTGGCCGTGTCCCTGTAGACAGGATTGCCGCTCCAATCCTGGACGAGAACGCCGTTCTTGAAGAACTGGAACTGCGCTTCGCCGTTCGCGCAGCCTCCGGGTATGGTCGATGCGGCCGCGGTGACGAGAATCGTCTGGCCTGCCACAGGCGCCAAGCCGGCTCCAAACACGTTCGCCTGGAGATCGGTCACCTTGATCTGTGGGAGCGTCCCCTTGTCCGTGGCTGAGGCGTTCTCGTTGCAGACGGTGGTTCCGGTTGGGCAACTGCCCGGCACCGGCAGATGCGTGTCCGGGGGGGGAGTGACTTGCGTGGTGACCACGCCGGTGATGTCGATGTTGTCCAGCCACCAGCCGTCGTCATGGGGCGTATCGCTCCACCCCGTGCCGAACTCGTAGTACGAATCGGAATGACCGTCCAGGCTCCAGGTCTGGGCGATCCAGCGGATCCGGACCCGCTGTCCGAGGAAGCTGTCCAGGTTGAATTTCGACTGGGCCCACACGCCGGTGCCGCCCGGGTCGACCGTGCCGCCCGAGCAAGCGAAGGCCTGGGAGGCCCCCGTACCACCGGCGCTGCCGCAGTGCCCCCAGGCTTTCGCGGGGAAGCACATCGTCTCATGCACGCCGCGCGGTTCGGGTGGCGCCGTGCCCGTGTCGGTCGGCGTATTTTCGCAATACTGTGATCCGAAGTTGCTCCAGGCACGGATCTTCTTGTCGTAGACGTTCGCGAACGGCACGAGCGTGTCCCAGGGACCCCAGTCATCGACGGCCGGGTCGGGGCTGCGATCGGTCTGGATCTGGACCTGGGCGCAGTCATGACACAGGTTCGGTCCGCCGCTGACGGCGTCGCCATCGATCAGGTCGACGATGTGCCAGAAGGACAGCTTCAGGTCGGCCGTCCCGCGCGGGGCGAAGGCCAGGTTGATCGGGTTCGACTGCATAGCCTGCAAGGTGCGCAGGTGGGTCGAGTCCCCGGCGGCGTACGAATTGGTGTCGAAGTGCGCTCCCAGGTGCAGCGAGTTAGGCGGCGTGAACGCCCTCTGCCCGTCCGCCGGCGTCTGGTAGGAGCAGTTGCCGACGCAGGGGGTGTGGCCGCCCGTGCCGAATCCGCCCGGTTCGGTGTTAGGACACTTACCGCCGGGTACGCCGTCGGGTGTCGGGCAGTGGAAGTGCCAATCCATCGGGAAGTTGGGCTGCAGTATACACGTAGGGTTCCCCTGAGCCGCCGTGGCGTAGCCGCCGCAGGCGATACCCGCCATGACGTTCGTGCCGACTCCCGTATCGCTGCCATGGATGTAAGTGGCGTGGCCGACGAGACCCGTGCCGGCGTCCTGCAACCGGAAGATGTCGTCGCTTGAGAAGATGCCGTCGCCGTTGCGGTCCGTGTCGAAGGTCTCGCGCAGCAGCCCGTCACCGGAGGTTATCCCGGTGATGAACGTCTGCGTGACGCTCGGGGGATCGAGGTCTGCGAGGAGGTCGAAGCAGGCCGTCCCTCCGAGGACCTCGTTGGAAATCGCGGTGACGCACAGATGGATCTTGGCGGTGCTCGTCACCGTGCTCTGCAGAGTGTTACTCGCGCGGAACGTGAAGCCCGAACCGATCGCCGCCGGTGTGGTGCTGCCCAAAATCACCGAACCGCCCGCCGGCAACGACGACAAGGGGGTGCAAACGCCACCACCGCCGCAATCGCTGTTCTGGGTGCAGGCTCTGTCAGGTGTAGTCCCACCCACACACGTTGCCGTGATTTTCGCGACGGTGACGCAGTCAACGTCTGTGTCCGGCGACGTCAGGACGAAGCTCACCCCAGTCAGGTCCTTGCCGCCGTTCTGGATCTGGACCCTCACCACTCCAGTCTCGCCCGGATCGGGGAAGGGATCGTGGTCGCCGTCGATATCTGTGTAGACTGCCTGCAGGATCGACAGATTGGCGACATCCACCTGCGTGCAGGACACCGTCCCGGCGAACGAAACCAGGTCGTCGGGAATGCCGTCGAAGTCGTCGTCCAGAGAACCGGACGGGTCGCAGACATCCCCCAGGCCGTCGCGGTCGCTGTCGAGCTGGCGGAACGTGCCCGGGATGATCGCCGGGTTGACGATATCGGGGCAGTTATCGATGCTGTCGGGGATGCCGTCGACGTCGGCGTCGTCGTCCTGGGCCGAGCAGTTCGCCGACGGGCTGTGGCTCACTTCCGTCTGGCAGTTCCCGGTGGCGGGGCAGTCGGTGTTGCTCGTGCAGGCGGTCAGAGGCGCATTGCTGCAGATGTGCACGAGTGTGACGCCGGTGCAGTCGCCGTCGCAGAGGTCGCCCAGTGTGTCCCCGTCAATGTTGTGCTGGTTGGTGTTGGCCTTCAGGACGCAATTGTCGTTGACGTCGAACACCCCGTCGCCGTCGAGGTCCTGGGTCGCGCTGCCGCACACGACGCCCTTGCTCAGATCGCAGGTGCCGCCCGGCGCCGGGCCGGTGCAGGTGCCGGTGCCTGCCCCCGTGCAGCAGAGCGTCGGCTTGCTGGGTGCAGTGCACTGGGAGTTATTGGTGCAGTTATTGTTCGACGTGCAGGTCGTGGTCGAACTCTGCGTGCAGTGGCCGGCCTGGTTGGGATTGTACACGTCCGGGCAATTATCGGAGCCGTTGTCGACACCGTCGCTGTCCACGTCGTCGAAATCACAGGCATCGCCCACTCCGTCCCCGTTGGCGTCCTCCTGGCCGGGGTTGGCGAAGGTTACGCAGTTGTCGCACAGGTCACCGACACCGTCGAAATCGGCGTCCGCCTGCGCGGGGTTGTAGATCAGAGGACAGTTGTCATTGGCGCCGACACCGTCGCCGTCCAGGTTGTCGAACAGGTCTTCCCCCGCCTGACCGTCACCGTCGCCGTCGCAGGTCGGGTCGAGGTAGTAGACGATGAACTGCTGGTCGGTGCCCGCCTGGGCGAAGACGTTGTTGGCCGTGTTGGCGATCCCGGAGATGGGGACGTTGGCCCGGAACAGGCCGGTTTGTCCCGCCACCGCCGGCAGCGTGTACCGCTTGGCGTTCGGCTTCAGGACGGTGAACCGCGACGTGGAGAACGTGTCGGAGTCGCTGTCGGTGACGATCATGACCTGGACGCTCGGTGTGCCGGCCGGCAGCTTCGGGTCGTCTACCGTGACCTCGACAGACTCTTCGCACTGGTACAGGTTAGTACGGTCGGTCGTAATCGTGGCGCACTGCCCGCCGGCGGGATTCCCCGGTGTGCCGAAGCGGCTGCAGGCCGGCGCGTGGGCCGGGTTCACGAAGGCCGACTCGTCCAGCGGGTGGAACTCGTCCCACTCGAAGACCACGTCGTCAACGCCGAATCCGTAGTCCGTGGGCGAAGCGAGCGACTCGATGGCCCAGAAACCAAACGCTATCCCCCAGCGGTTGCCGCCAGGACCGGCATTGATAGTGTTCCCCGTGCCCTCGGGAGACGAAGTCCCGAACAGGGTCGGAGCCGAGAAGCCGCCCTCGAAGCCGACGAGAGTCCCCTCGAAGTTGCGCACCGGCCCGGCGACGGTGATCCCTTCGAGCGTGCAGGTGGTTCCGCTGCCGGGGCAGTCCGAGGCCGACTGGCAAGGAGCTCCGGGGTTCGTGCCGCCGCTGCAGACGCCCGGAACTGGAGAGTCGCCGGGCTTCGTGCCGAATGGGAACTTCAGATAGTCGGGGCCGGCCGGCGGGATCGGTGACGTGCGCGTAGCGGTCCCGTTCGCGGCCGAGATGAACCCGGAGAATCCCGTCTCGTCGCCAGTGATCGTCTTGGTGGTGGAGGTCGATAGGTCCGGATCGATCAGCGGACCGAACGTCCTCTGGTACGGGAAGTAGCTGGTCCCGTCGATCCCGGTGTACCCGAAGCCGTTCCCCGCGGCGAAGTTGAACGTACTCCCATAGGACCAGAAGCCGTAACGGGCGTAGTAGTCGTCAAACTCCTCGCCAGCGAAACTGTCGGTGGTGTCGTTGTCCAGGTCGTTGTCGACGTTGAGCGCCATCCCGGTGTAGGCGGCGTCCCACAGCTCGTCGTTCATGTTCGCGCCGAAGCGCTGGAACTCGACGCCATAGCTGAAGCCGCGCGTGTCGGGGAGCTGGTGGACCTTGGCGATGACTGGAGACTGCAGAATGTCACCGACGAGCTCGACCCTGTTCTCCGTCGCGGCCGAGTTCGGGACCACGAAGTTGTGGCAGGCGGTGGCGGTCGGGCTGTCAGCGACACCATCATCCGTGTGCCATATGCCGAGCTTGTTCAGTCCGCCGGAGGTCTGGGCGCCGCACAGACCGTTGGTCTTGTATTCCCACATCGGGTTGGCGGAGATACCTGTCGCATTGCTCGCCGGGTGACGGTACGTGACCCACCCGCCGTTGATGCTATCGAAATTCCAGGGCACCTTGTCGCCGGTCGACGGACCGCTGCTGGAGAACAGGATGCCGCGGTCCAGAACACCGTTCGGCATGATGTCCGTCTCGCCATGGTCCAGGCTGCCGTCGTTGTCCAGATCCTCGCCGAGGGTGTTGCTGACCAGCGTGCTGCAGGTGCCGGTGCCTGCCCCCGTGCAGCAGGGGAGCGGTTTGCCTGCACCCACGCACTGGGCATTGGATCCGACCGGCGTGAACAGGGACGAGAAGGTGACGTCCTCGTCCGGCAGCTTGAACAGGAGGACCGGGTCGACGACGTCGGGACGGTCGATGAGCTGGTTGCGGTTCAGGTCGCGCACCTGGCGTCCGCCGTTGGGGAAATCGGTGGAATAGTGTAGCGTCTCGCGGTCGGCGTTGATGACGCTCGTAAACGCGTACGACTGCTGATTGATGCGCCGTCCCCTGTTCAGGGAGCCCAGCGTCAGGGTCATCGTCACCACGCGATTCGCGATGGCCAGACCGTTGGCGAGCGTGGCGTCGACCTTGACGTGGAAGTAGACCGCCTGCGCCTGGCCCTGCGGGATGCGACCGAGGTTCTTGGGCGAGTCGATGACGCTGATGGCAGCCGCGCCGGGACCCGAGGGGGTCAGAGTGGCGACCACGTCGCTGTAATCGTCCGACCTGTCACCGGGCCAGTCGCGGCCGCGGTTGGACAGGGCGATGCCGTAGGTCACGACCTCACCGGCGTCGAGGTTGTCGTCATTGTCGCAACCGCCGCCGACCGCGGTCTGCGGGCCGAACCCGATGTTCTGCGTCCCCTTGAGGGCGAAGAAACTGGGGACGAAGTTCGGCGCGCAATCGACCCTGGCCGAGGCGGAGACCGCCGTCTGCCCGGACGGGCTGTAGGTATTGACAATCGTCATTCCGGTGTCCACCTCGAGGATGCCGTTGTTCGGGGCGGGCGACGAAGTGAAGCGAATGGGCAGGGCCGACGACAGCGTGGAGCCAGGACTGACGAGAGCCGTGAATGGAACGAGGGTCTCGGTGTCGACGATGACACCGGCGGCGTTCCGCACGGTGAAGGTGGCGGAACTGGTCGAGCGGCTTACTCCGGCACCGGGGGTCGAATCCACGATCGTCTCGACCAGCGTGTCCTCGCAGGAGTATCTGATCTTGTCGAGGGTGACGGCGCTCTTCGGGAACGACGAGGGGCCCTTCGAGGGGGCGGCCTCCGCCAGGTACACCGGGCCGGAGACGACCAGGGCGTACGTCTGGCCACCGAGGTCCAGGAGGCCGTTGGCGTTCGTATCCTCGTTGGCGTCCAGGCGGCGGTTGTTGTTCAGGTCCTCGTTCGGACCGGTGACCGTGATTTGGCCCGCGATCGCTCCGCCGGCGCCCCGCCTCACGCTGACCCGCCAGGTTCCCAGGTGGATCTGAGAATCGGCCGGGCTCGTGTCATTGTTGCGATCGAACGTCAGGTGGATGCCTTCCTGGGGGTTGCGCAGGTCGTGAATTTCCGCCTGCCCGACCACCCTCACCAGGGACCACTGGTCGACGAACGGGTTCTGGCTGGCGCCGTAGTGGTTCCCGTCGTAGAACTTGTTGTCGAGGTCCGAGCCGGCCGGGCAGGTCGTGCCATCCGGCTTGGTGTCGCCGGCGAACAGGCAGTTGTCCGGACCCGGTCCCTCGAGCACGAGGTCGAGATCGTTCACCAAGGGTCCGCCGCTGCCGGCGAGGGAGGGAGGATCGGTCCAGGCGAGCCCCACTCGCAGCTGACCGGCCGAAGCGGCCAAGCCTCCGTCCGCCGCCACCACCGACGAGGCGGAGGCGACGCGGAAGGTATGGGTCTGGGAAGTATGTGTGTTGTCGATCGGAAGCTCACCCGTCGCGATGTCGTCCCAGACGAGGAGCCCTTCCGCCGGGTACTCCCAGTGCATCGGCCCGGGGGGAGTATTGCCGGCCGTCCATCTCACGCCATTGGCGGGATCGACACCGCCGACCCTGAACTGCTTCGACCAGTTCGCGAGCGGCAGGACGCTCGTCATCACCACCCGGCCATACCCCTGCTCGCTGTTCCCCATGATGCCGATGACGTGGCCGCTGATCGTCCCGACGTCGGCGGCGCGCGTCCGGCGCAGGACCTTGTCCGGCGCCTTCTTGGAGACCTCGCCCGGGGTCCGGATGTTCGTCGTGAACCTGGCCGAGGCGACCAGGGCCGCCTTCACCAGGGCACCGGAGACGTTCGGGACACGGTTGCCGGCAACCGTGTTGCCGGTCGGATAGGCGCCCTGCGCGAAGTAGTCGCGCACCAGGGCGGCCGCCCCGGTGACCGCCGCGGCGGCGTAGGACGATCCGTAGTTCCCCTCGTCGATCGTGTTGTCGACCGGATCCAGGTTGTCGTCGTCCCGGCTGCGGAAGGCGGCAACCGATGAAAAGTCGAAGGCCCCGGGACCCAAGTCGCAGCACGGCGCGTCCACGATCGGGGCCATCCGGAGGGACTCCGGCGTGGCGGGGCCGCGGGACGAGTAGGTCGCCATGTTCGCGAGGTTGTCGAAATCCTTGAAGAACGTGTCCTCGTCGGCGCGGGTGACGCCCACCGTGACGATGTTCTTGGCCGTCATCGGGGGAGGGATCTGAATCTTCCTGTACACATAAGCGGTCGGGTCGCAGGAACCAGTCGGAGGCGGTATGCAATCGTCCGTGTCCGTGCCGTCGAAGAGATCGGGGATCACCCGGGGGGTCCAGAAGTCGGGCCGGCTCGAGCTGATCAGCACGCCGCTGTTCCCGGCCGGTCCGAAGATCTCGAAGTCGCGGTTGTTATAGAGGAACGTGTCGATGTCGGCCGACTGCTGGACATACAGACCGTCGTTCCCCTGGAACTGAACGGTCGAGAAGTTGTCCGGAGCCCCGAACGGCGTCACGGCAATGTGCACCTCGGTGCCGCCGCCGGTGATGCCGCTGCAGGCGCCGGTGCCGTTGGTCTTGGGGCAGATCAGCTCCGCCAAGCGGGTCGCCAGGCTGCCGGGATTGACGTTTCCGCCCCTCTCCACCAGCGAGTTGAAGGTGCAGCGGCTCTTGTCGGCGATGTCCGACACGATGATGCGCGCCCCGCGCGCCACGCCGTCCAGATTGGAATTGCGCGGCTGGCCGTTGCCGCCGATGCCCGTGCGGGTGGCGAACGCGCCGACGCCGGTCGGCCAGGCGCCGATGACCGACGCGACGATGTTGCCGTGGCTGCTGGACCCGTCCAGGATGGCATCGCAGTCGTTGCCGTTGTCGCCGCTCACAGTGTTGATGATCGAATGAATTTTCCGATGCGCCGGACCGAACGGATGCGTGAGGTCGGTCACCTGCGTGGCTGTATGGGCGAAGCTCGGAGTGTCCGCGCTGATCCCGTTGTCCAGCACGCCGACGATCTGGGGCGGCACGGGCGCGGTGCCGTTGTTGTAGAACTGCACCCGGCAGACGCCGGGCGCCACACACTTGGAGTCGGTCGAGATGCAGACGCCGGGCGGGGTGCAGATGGAGTCGGTCGCGCAGGCTAGCGCCGCGTTGTTCGAGCAGACACCGCAGACCGTCGCCGGGTTGTTCGTGCAGAGGAGGGCGCCGCTGCCGCCGCCGTCGAGGCCCGCGTCATCGAACGGCCGGGCCTGGTTCGACAGCTGGTCCGTGCCGACCTGGATCGCGGGGACGTTCCTGGCGTTGAGGCTCATCATCTCCAGGCTCTCCTGGATGTTCAGGACGTCCTTGATTCGGGCCAGCTTGCTCAAAGCCTTGTAGTCCGCTCGCACCAGGAGAGCCGAGCCGCCGGGACCGTAATCTGAGACATTCGCGATACCCGGAACGCGGGAGATCTCCTGTCGCACGGCGACCGCGTCGCTTCCGGGGACGATCGCCACCTCGAGCAGCAGGTTCGGGTCGGTGGCGCGAGCCGTCTCGATGAGCGGGGTCCTGGCCGTGGTGAGCGAGATCTTGTCTCCCGGGGGCACCGCCTGGAAGAAGGCGATGTCCGGGTTCTGGCGCAACTGACCGATCTGGCCGGCGGTCGCGTAAAGCATGAGGGTGGAGTTCGACCCGATGCTGACGATCCGCGCCGAGGAGCGAATCCCCTCGAAGATGGCATCGAGAGACTTGCCGGACAGGGCTTCCCGGCTCAGCATGGCGTAGTTGAGACCGGGCGCCAGGGACCCTTTCGAACCCAAACCCACCTTCTCCTTCTCGCCGAGGCGGAGCTCCGCCGGCAGGGACGAAAGGAGGGCCTCCGGATTCTTCGGGTCGAGATCGCCGACATTCATCCTCAAGAGTCCGCTGGCGTCACCATGCGTGCGGGCCGGCCCGTTCTTGAACGCCTGCCCGAAGGGGGAGAACCCCTCGGGTCGCAGCGTCGCGTGGGGCAGCTGGGCGTGCGAGATGCGCTCGACCTCCAACTGCTCCATCTGAGCTTCGATGCCCCCTCCGTCAGGAAGGGCAACTGGGGCTCGGGAAGCCCACAGCAGCATCGCCGGTCCGGCCAGTACGAGGCACAGACCCAGGATGATGAGGGTCGTCCGGTTGCACTTTATCTTCGAAAGTGCGTTCATTCTTGTCCTCCTTGGTGGGCTGCGAAAGCTTCTGCGGCGGAAAAAGAGGCCATGACTACCACCGGGCAAAGCCCGGAGGCTGGAAAGACGGAAGGCGTGAACCTACCGGACCCCTGATCAGGGGAGAGGCAGGCGAATGGGAGCCCCCCCACTACGACCTCACTCAAGTTTTAACGATCCAGCAGTCGGCAGTGCTCAAATTACGGCGAATCTGTTGATGCGTTGCCCATATACGGTGAAGGTCAAAGGCTGTCAAGGAAAAGTTGTGACGGAAGAGAAATCGGGTCGATTGATTGACAGACGAAGCGACAGCGCCCTACAATGCCCAGCCTGCCGACGATACCGGGCTGAAGAAGCCGTCGTCGAGGAGGGTCGATGAACCTGAAATCGGCGAATATTCCCGGAAGCATGAGCGGTACGGCGGACGCACGCCTACAAGCTCATGTCGGACCCCTGGAAAGGCCTATCACGCGTGCTCTGCTCGTGGTCGGGTTCGCCCTCATGACCTGGGTGGCGGCAAAGGTCTCCGTTCCGCTCCCCATGACACCCGTCCCGGGCACTCTTCAGACACTCGCGGTCCTTCTCGCCGGCGCAGTCCTCGGCGCCCGGGCCGGTGCCGTCAGCCAGGCCTCCTACATCTTTATGGGGATGGCCGGTCTGCCGGTCTTCGCGCTTCCCGGTTCGGGTCCGCTGTACCTCCTCGGACCGACCGGTGGATACCTGGTTGGATTCATCGCGGCGGCGTTCGTCGTCGGCTCGGTGATCAAGAAGACCGGGGGGCGCGAAGTGCTCCCTGCAGCCTTGGCGTTCCTGCTCGGCGCGGCGACGATTCACGCCTGCGGGCTCGCGTGGCTGTCTGTGGTCCTGGGGGATCCGGCCGCGGCGTTCCGCGCGGGGGTTCTGCCGTTCGTTCTCTTCGACCTCGCGAAGGTCGTCGTCGCGACCGGAATTCACGCCGGGTATCTGCGATGGAAACCCGCCACGGAGAGCTGAAGCGAATTCTCGGGGACATCGGTCCCTGCCTCGTCGCCTTCTCCGGCGGCGTGGACAGCACCCTTCTTCTGAAAGTTGCCTACGATGTCCTGGGTGACGGCGCGACCGCCATCACGGCGGTGTCCCCGTCCCTGGCCGCCTCCGAACGGGAGGAGGCGGGCTTCCTGGCGCGTCTCATCGGTGCGGGGCATCGGTTCGTCGAGACGCGCGAAATCGACGATCCGCGCTACGCGCGCAACGACGCCCGGCGCTGCTACTACTGCAAGACCGAACTGTTCGAAGTGCTGAAGACGCTGGCGGTCGAGGCCGGCGGACGGACGATCGTCTACGGCGCCATCACCGACGACCTGGGAGACGATCGGCCCGGCATGCGGGCGGCGGCTGAGGCGGGCGTGCGCGCGCCGCTCGTCGAGGCAGGGTTGAGCAAGGAGATGGTGCGCTCCATCTCCCACCGCCTGGGGCTTCCGACCTGGGACAAGCCGGCGATGGCCTGTCTGGCCTCGCGCCTGCCCCGCTTCGTGCCGGTGACCCGCGCGGCGCTCCTGCGCGTCGAGCGTGCCGAGGCGGCGATCAGGGCCCTGGGATATCGTCAGGTGCGCGTCCGTGTCCAGGGGGAAGGTGCGCGGGTCGAGCTGGACCGCGAAGGACTCACGAAGTCCTCCCTGCCCTCCGAGGGGAATCTCGTGATCCGGGCCGTCCTCGCCGCCGGCTTCGACGCCGCGGTGATCGATCCCCGCGGATACAGGCCCGGGGGCCGTTCGTCGGTGCAGTCGGCGCCGGCCGTCTGAAGATGACGGAGGCGAACCAGGCCGATCCCTCGCTTCGGGCCTCCGATTCCTCCGACCGCAAGATTCTTCTTTCCTTCATGGAGATCGCGTCCGCCACCGCGGGCGCCAACGATCTCGACAGTGTCCTCGAGACGATCGCCCGCTCGCTCCGGCGGCTGTTCCCGGTCGATGGCGCGGCGCTCGGGCTCCTGGAAGGGGAGAGCATCCTCGTGCGCGAGATCAGCAGGCGCGCTCCGGCTTCGCCTCGCGAGCCGGAGCGTCTGCCTGCCGATGCCTCGCACCTTCTGGGATGGGTCATCAGCAGGGACCGGGCCCTGTGGAGGAACGACGTCCCGGCCGAGATGCGCTTCAGCGAGAGCGTGAAGACTCCGGGAATGAAGAGCGACATGACGATTCCCCTGAAGGCGCGTGGCCTGGTGATGGGCGCCTTTCGCGTCGCCTGTCGCAGGCGCCACGCCTTCGACCCCGAAGATTTCGAAGTCCTGAAGCGGTGCGCCGACATGACCGCCGTGGCGGTCGAGACGCAACGCCTGCTGCTCGCGACCAAGAGGCTGGCCGAGCTGGACGGGGTCACGGGAGTCTTCAACCACCGGCACTTCAGGACCCTCCTGGAGCAGGAGGTCGAGCGTGCCCGGGGGTTGGAACGGCCCGTCTCCCTCGTCATGATCGACATCGATCACTTCAAGCGCTTCAACGACGCCCACGGCCACCAGGCCGGTGACGAAGTGCTGCGTCACGTGGCGCAATTGACCGCGCGGGCGTTGCGACGATCGGACGCGGTGGCGCGGTATGGCGGCGAGGAGTTCGTCGTCCTCCTGCCGGAGGCGGCGATCGAGGACGCCCTGCCGGTCGCCGAGAAGATCCGGGCCGAGGTCGAGCGGAACCCTCTCAGCGTCGGCGGCACGCTGCGCCCTCTGCACGTCACCGTCAGCCTGGGCGTCGCCGCGTTTCCGGCGGACGCCATCAACGGCCCCGAGCTTGTCGCCGTGGCCGACCGCGCCCTGTACCAGGCGAAGAGCCGAGGGAGAAACCGCGTCTGCCACATTGCCGCGGACGTCAGGAGCGAGTGACCCGGGACTCGCCTGCGGCGGCGCTCTCGGCCGCGGCGCAGAGGGACGACAGGACGATCACCAGTGCGGCGGACGGAAAGAAGACGGGCCACCAGGCGGCGTCGAGCGAGCCGCGTGCTTCGGCGAGGATCGATCCCCAGGACGGCGCGGGAGGGCTGACGCCGAAGCCGAGGAAGCTCAGCCCGGATTCCAGAACGATGGCGTTGGCCACCCCGAACGACGCCAGGACCGCGAGCGGCGCCGCCAGGAGGGGCAGGAGATGCCGGATGACCAGGCGGACGCCGCCGGCGCCGGCGGCCCGTGCCGAGATCCAGACTGCGCCGCCCCGGTGGCGCAGGATCTCTCCGCGCACATAACGCGCGATCGTGGTCCAGCGACTGAGGCCGATGCCGGCAACCATCGGCCAGACCCCGCCTCGACCCAGGGCTGCCATGAAGGCGAGAGCCAGGACGAAGGGCGGGAAGCACGCCACCACGTCGACGACGCGCACGATCAGGAGATCGAACAGACCGCCACGCACCACCGCGAGCGCCCCCAGGCAGAATCCGATCAGAAGGGCGAGCGCCGTGGCCCCGAATCCCACCAGGAGCGACAGGCTCGCTCCGTGCAGGACGCGCGCCAGGAGGTCCCGTCCCAGCGCGTCCGTCCCCATCCAATGGGAGCGCGAGGGGGGCCGGAGCGCCTCGTCCAGGTGGATGCCGCGATAGGAATAGGGAACGGGCGGCATCAGGAGGACGCGCGGGGCGCCGGTCTCCAGGGGCGCCGGCGCGGCGCCCCAGTCCACGAGGTTCGCGCTCGGATCGTCGAACAAGCGTCCGACGATCGGAAGCTCGGCGAGCGCGGGCGCGGTGAGATGTCCGTCCACCCGGGCGAGGATCGGTCGATCGTTCGCCAGGAGCGGCGCGAGCAGCCCGGCAAGCGCGGTGGCCAGGACGACGAAGATCGCCGGTCGTGATTCAGGCTGCATCGGAGCGCTCGTCCAGGAGCCCGGACCGGATCCGCGGATCGACCACCAGATAGAGGGCGTCCACCAGAAGATGCCCCGCCAGAACCAGGACGGCGGAGAGCAGGGTCAGGCCGACGACGACGGGATAGTCACGCGCCTCGATCGAGGTGAGGTAGAGCCGGCCGACTCCCGGCAGGGAGAAGATCTGCTCGACGATCACGCTTCCCCCCGCCAGCCCCGGCACGATCGTCGCCAGCAGCGTGATGAACGGGACCGCGGTATTCGCGACCACGTGCCCGGAGGCCCGCAACCGGGACAGACCCTTGGCGCGCGCGACCGCCAGGAACTCCCGGCCCAGGGCCGAGCGGAAGGCGGCGCGCGCGTAGCGCGCGACGAGCGCCCAGCCGCTGAGCGCCAGGCAGAGGGTCGGCAGGAGCAGGTGGCGCGCCAGGGAGGCGGTCGTTCCCAGTGCCGTGGCGCCGCGGTCCGGGACTCCCTGGAGGGGGAGCCATCCCAGGCGAACCGCGAACCACTGCTGCAGCAGGAGTGCCGCCGCGAACGAGGGCACGGCATAGAGGAGGATCAGGAGGACGCGCCCGAGACGGTCCGTGATCGAGCCGGGGGACGAGGCCCCGAACAGTCCGAACGGCACCGCCACGCCGTAGATCAGGATCACGGAGCAGAAATTCAACAGCAACGTCCAGGGGAGAGCCGAGACGATGACCGCGGCGACGGGGCGTCCGTCGCGCATCGACCGGCCCAGGTCGCCCCGCAGGAGAGCGAGACCCCAGGAGGCGTAGCGGGCCGCCGGGTTCTGCTGGAGGCGCAGCTCGGATCGCAGATGCTCGACCGCCTCGGCCGAGTAGTAGCCGCCGCCCGACCAGACCTGGATCGGATCGTTCGGCAGCAGGTTGAGGATCGCGAAGGTCAGAACCGAGATCCCCAGGAGCGTCGGCACCGACGAAAGCGCCCGGCGGACCAGGAAGGGGATCATCCGCCCGGCTGCTGGCGGATCTTGAGGCGGATCACGCCGGGATACTGCACGATGAGGCCCCGCGGCGAGGGTTCGACGCCCGTCACCCTGCGGGACAGGGCGGCCAGGACCTTGGGGAAGAAGAGGTAGGTGTAGGGCTGCAGCTCCTCGACCCGCTTCGCGATGCGGCGGTAACAGGCGGAGCGCGCCTGCGGGTCGATGGCACGCCGTCCCTCCTCGAGCCAGGCGTCGATCTCCTGATCGTGGAACCCGGCGTAGTTGCGCCCGTCCCCGATCTGCGATGAGTGCAGCATCCCGTAGACCACGTCGTCCGGATCGCCGGCCGGAACGGTCCCCGACAGGGCCGCCTCGAAGTCCCCCTTCCTGAGGCGAGCCAAGAGCCCCTGCCAATCGAGCCTCTCGATCCTCATCTCGATCCCGAGGCGGCGCAAGGACTCCTGCGCGACCTGGGAAAACTGCACGTGATCCTCGCCGCCGCTGAAGATCAGGAGCGTGAACCGGAATGGCCTGCCGTTCCGGCTGCGCAGTCCGGTCTTCGGGTCCATCCGCCATCCAGCGTGATCGAGGAGAGCCGCCGCGGCCTGAGGGTCATGGCGCAGGGGCCGACTCTCCGGATCGGGCGGCAGGATGGCGGGATGAAACAGGGAGAACGAGACCTGCCCGAGGCCGTGCAGGACCGCGCGGACGTACTCCTCCCGGTCAAGAGCCAGCGCCATGGCGCGGCGGATCTCGGGATCGGAGAAGAACGGGTTGGAGCCGTCCGCCCGCCAGGCGATGTAGTAGAAGAAGAGCGACAGGTAGCTGACGGTCGCGAAACGGCGGGTGAATGCAGGGTCCCGGGTGTAGGCGTCCCATTGCACCGGGGTCAGCGAGGCGTAGTCGATCTCTCCTGCGATGAGCGCCATGAGCGTCGTCTCCTGGGTCGGGATGATCGGCAGCTCCAGCGTATCGACGTAGGGCCGCCCGCCCCAGTACTCCCGGTTCGACGCCAGCACGATGCGGCGGCCCGGTTCCCAGGAGACGAAGCGGAACGGGCCGGTGCCGATCGGGGCGCGATTCAAGCGCGACGTCAGGAAGTCCTCCTTTTCATACAGATGCCTGGGGAGGATCGGCATCTCCCAGCCCGACAGGGCGGGCGCATAGGGGAATCGGTACACCACCCGCACGGTCCTGTCGTCGGGGGTCTCAAGGCGCTCGACCGGCAGGAAATCGCTGAGACGGGCGAGGGCGTGATTCTTCCGGTCGATGACCTGCTCGTAGGTGAATTTCACGTCGCCGCTGGTCAGCGGCTGTCCGTCATGAAACCGCACACCCGCGCGGAGGTGAAAGGTCAAAACGCGTCCCGAGTCGGAGAACTCCCACGACTCCGCCAGCCGCGGCACGATGTTCATGTCGACGTCCCGATCGACGAGGCTGTCGCCGACCAGCCGGGACACCAGGTCGGCCGGCTGGTCGCTCGCCGTGACGAAATTCAGCGTGGCCGGCTCGGTCCGGAGAGGATAGACGAAACGCCCCCCGTAGTCCGAGGGGGCGACAGCCCCTCCGACTTCCGGCGGAGAGGACGTGCAGGCGGAGAGGAGGGCGGCGGCGAGGAGCGTGACCACAACGCCGCGAAGGCTCCTCGGTCGCATTCTCCCTGCTCTCAATCGGTGTTGAAGGTCGTCTTACCGGCCCCGGTGTTGCCCAGGAGGTCGGTCACCTTGACGATGACCGTGTGCTCCCCGGCGCGAAGCGATGGGAGAGGGATACTGTAGGTCTCGGAGCGCGAGTCCGACACGCCGTCGATCGGCGCCACCGTCACGAAGCGTCCCGCATCCAGCGAGTACTCGGCGCGCGCGATCGGCCCCGGCATATCGGTGGCGGTCGCCTCCACGGTCACGTCCTTGCCGGTCCGGCGCGCCGTCACCTGCACCGAGGGGGGGGTGTTGTCCACCAGGAAGGGATCGCTGACCTGGCTCGCCGTCCTGGCCTGGCCCGACGGGTTCGACGGCGCGTCGCTCGCTTCGATGCGCACGCGATAGAGCCCGTCCGGGACCTGGGCCGAGTCGAAGGCAAAATAGCTGTCGCGCAGCCCCTTCGCCAGCGGTTTCCACGCCGTCTCCCCCTCTCCCTTGAAGGAGAGATCGAAGACCAGGACGTCACCATTGGGGTCCTCGGCGTCCCAGTCGAGGGCGCGCATGCCGCGTACGAAAACCCTCTTCTCCGGAAGCTGCGGCTGCTGGGACGTGAGGGCCCCGGTGTCCGGGTTCACCCGGATGCCCGTGAACGCCAGGTCCTGGGGATCGGGTTCGGCCGCGTAGGGGAGCCTCTCGCGGACCACCCCTGGAGGCTCGACCGAGACCCGCTTCAGGGCGGGCGGAAGGTTGGCCTGCAGGTAGGCCACCGACACCGCCTGCAGCGAGGGGCCGGCCCCGCCACCCGGGCGCGCCAGCCGCGCGCGCCACTGCAGGAAACGCGCGGGAGGGCTCGCGACAGCGCTCCCGTCGGGGCTGGTGTAGGCGGTCGACCAGTCGCTCCAGGTCGAGTCCGGCATGCCCGAGTTGCCCGACCGGGTAGCCACCTCCACGCGGGCTCCCCCCGGCACGCTGGCGCGCCAGGAGATGCGACCCCACTTCGAGATCGTCTGGGCGTCGCAGGTCGGGGAGAGATAGGTTCCCGCCTCGCCGGTCGCGGTGTCGAGGAGATACACCCTGCCGACGTTGCTGCTGGCCGCGAAGATCTGCTGCCCCTGCCCGCTCACGAGCGATGTCACCTGGGATTCGGGCAGCTTCGCGAGCAGCGTGCTCTGCTGCGAGCCGAGCAGGATGCGAACCCGGCCCGGCTCACCGGTCCCCGCCAACGGGCGGCCCGAGGCATCCAGGGCCAGCGAATAGACCACCTCGCTCGGCGACGACCACAGCGTGGTGACCGTGCCGTCCGGATCGATTCTGTACACCTCGCTCTTCGCAGCGGCGGCCGGCGCCATCGACGACGCCCCGGTGGCGCTGGCGGTGACCGTGACCGTGGCGGTCGTGCCCGACTCGACTCCGGGAATGACCACCTGGGGCGGCAGGCTTCCCTTGGCCGGTGGCGTCTCGCGCTCCTGTGCAGGCGGCTGCATCTGAGGTGGGGGCGGTGCGGGTGGCTCCCCCTCCGTGCCGATCGCGGCGGCGTAGACCACCCCCTTCGAATCGACCACGATCGCGTTCACTTCGCGCAGGCGAGAATCGTAGAGAACCGTCGCCTTGCCGTCCGGGGCGATCCGATACAGGATCCCCTTGCCGTCGCTGCCCGCCAGCAGGTTGCCGCCCTGGTCGAAGGCGAGGGAGACGATGTGAAACTCCTCGCTGTCGAAGAAGACCTCGGCCTTCCCCTTGGCCGCGACCCGGTAGACGATGCCGCGCTCGCCCGTGCCGGCGAAGAGCTCGCCTCGAGGCGAGAACGCCAGGGCCCAGAGATAGCGGTCCTCCGGCGCGTAGTAGACCTCCCCCTTGGCCTCCCCTGTGATCCGGTAGATCTTTCCCTGCGGGAGCGTGGCGGCGTACAGCACGTCGTTCTTGTCGACCGCCAGCGCGTGCACCGCCAGGTCGCCGGTCTCGTAGTACAAGGATCCTTGGGCTCCCTTCGGGACGCGATAGATCTTGCCGCCATTGCCGCCGCCGACGTACAGGGTCCCCTTGCTGTCCACCGCCTGCGACCACAGGAACGGCTCGGACGCCTGCTCGATCGCCGGGATCTTCAGGGGTCGCAGGGCGGGCGCCAGGACCAGCTCGCCGCCGGCCGCCACCGCCGCCCCCTCCGGTTTTCCCTTTTCGAAATCGTCGAAGGTCTCGAGCGTCCAGAGAATCGGAGAAACGGCGAAGGTCGAAGCGGGGAAGGCGGCAAGGATCAGGGCGAACAGCAGAAGGGCGGGGCGTGACGCCACGTCATTCCTCCACGTCGATGGCCAGTTGTTTGAAGCCGGCGAGCATGTAGTCCGTGTCGAGGGTTTCCTCGGCCACGCCACGGTACCACAGCCTCAGGTAGTTGCCGCGTGTCTGCGGCCGCACCATCACCTGGGCGACCGAAGGCGGCAGGTTGGGAAGCCTCTGTCCCTGGAACAGGATGCCATTGTCGGCACGTGACAGCACGGCGTACACCTTGTCGTTGCTGCGCAGATGGTTGATGAGCCAGATGAGCTGCCGCAGATCCTTCGGGTGGAAATCGTCACTGTCGTCCCCTTCGTCCTCGACACGCGCCAGCGTCATGCCGTCCCCGACCTGGAGGACCAGGCGACCCTGGGTGATTTCGTCGGGAACCTTGATGTCGATCTGGCGGGTGACCTCGGGGCCGCGGAACGGCTTGAGAATCGCCGAAACCTGGACAGTCTCCCCGGGGCGCACGTGGTCCTTGCTCACCCAGGCCCGCTCCACCCGGGCGGTGCGCCGTTCATCGACGTAACCGAGGATCAGATTGATGCCGTTGACGTGCACGGGGCGGTACTCGTTGTTGAGCAGGAGCTGCGTGATGAAGGCGACCGTGCCCGACGTGTAGATCGACGCGAGGTCGCCGGCGAACAGGTTCCGGAGCTCGATGTCCTCCTCTCCCGACACCTGGATCGTGGAGCCCTCCCTGTAGGACAGGGTGACCTCGCCGTAGTCTTTCTCCTCGCTGCTGAGGATGCCATTGAGGGCCGCATACAGCAGATAGGGGGCCAGGAACGGATCCTCGACGATGTCGAACGCGTAGTGCTGCGGCCGCCCCATCTGCGGCTGCAGCTCGAGGCGCACCGGAATCAGCCGCGGCCTCTTGCCGAGATAGCCGAACACGCCGGTGGCGCGGTCCTGCCGGAAGGCGCCGACCTCCTCGCCTGCGGAGGCGAACTTGAACGATTCCTGGAGCGACGGGAACAGGCCATTCACCTGGGCGGTGGTCATGATGAGATCGGTCGGGCCCAGGTTCAGGAGCGGGTGACCGCAGGCCATCACCTTGTCCTTGTCGCGGTAGGTGACGGTGCAGATCGCCGCGAACTCGACGTCCCCGCGGACCAGCTTCATCCCGACGCCGCCGCCGGGGACGATCTTCGCCTCGGCCGCGCCGGTCGTCGTCTGCGATTTTCCCACGGCGCCGCCCTGCATCGGAACCAGACCGGCGCGCGCCAGCACCGGCGCCAGGCGATCCATCGCCCGTTGCGTCACGCCCGAGAACAGCAGGGGTGTCGCGATCGAAGTCATCTCCGGCAGACTCCCGGGCGCGGGGGAGAGGGTGTCGAAGTAGGACGTGAAGTGGGCGGGCAGTCCGCGCGGATCCCTGAGAAGGGCCAGCGGGTTGCCGGTGACGGGCGCCGCGGTACGGCGCGCCCCGGGCAGGTTCGAGGCGGGGGACTCCTTCTCCTCGACGTCCAGCATCTCCTGGATCGGCGTCACCCCCGCCACCGGCTCGCGCGCAAAACCCCAGGTGTAGGCCACGGCGCCCGCCAGCCGGTCACCGAAGAAAATCGGGCTGCCGCTCATGCCGCTCAGCACGCCGGTGTTCGCGAGCGGGCCGCCCGACAGCCGCACCAGGATGAGGTTGCGCTTCGGACCGACGTGCTCGAGGGTGCCGATCACCTCGACCTGGAAGTCCTCCACCCGGGTGCCGCTGAACACGGTCTTCCCGATCCCCTTCATGCCGGTCTTGACCTCGCTGAACGGGATGATCTCCTGGGCGATCGCCGGGCGCACGGCGAGGAGCGGCAGGATGAGCCAGAGGAGACGCGATAAACGATTCATTCGGAAGAGGATCATAGCACAGCGTCGGACGACCGCCCGGCAGTCGGCGCGGCGTGCGCGCAGCGCCTCACATCCTCTCGGGCTCGGGGATTCCCATCAGTCCGAAGGCGTGCCGCATCTGGGAGAGAAAAAGATACGTGAGCACCACGCGGACCTGTTTGAAGCGCGGGTCGGGCTCCTGCATCACGGGGTACTTGTGGTAGAACGCGTTGAATCGCTGCGCCAGGGTGAACGCGTACTTGGCGATCTGCGACAGCTCGAGCGACTCCACCGCCTGCTGGACCGTCTCGCGGAACCGGGCGATGAGCGTCAGGAGCGCCCAGTGCTCCTCGGCCGCATCTCCCGGCGGCAGATCGAACGTCGTCTCGCGCGCCCAGCGGGCGGCGGTCGTCTCGTCCGGTCCGCCCGCCGTCGCCATCTTCTCGAAGATTCCGCTCGCCCGCACCACGGCATACTGAAGATAGGGACCGGTCTCGCCCTCGAACGACAGCGCCTCGTCGAAATCGAACGCCAGGACCCGGTTGCGCGTGTACTTCACCATCAGATAGCGCAGGGCGCCGATCGAGATGGCGCGCGCCAGCGCGCGGGACTCGTCCTGTTCGATCCCGGGGTTCCTGGACTTGATCTCGTCCAGGGCCTGTCGTTCGAGCGCGTCGAGGAGGTCGTCGGCCTTCACACCCAGGCCGCGCCGGCCCGACATCTCGACGTACGGGCGCTGACGGTCCTCGTCCGACAGGGACACCCCGAGCTTCCCGGCGCTCGCCGGCGTGAGCGCCACCATCTCGTACGCGAAATGGATGGAGCGCTCCGCCTGGGCGGCGTGCCCGAGCGCCTTCAGACCCTCGACGACGATCGCCTGCAGGTATCCCTGACGCACGTCGATGACGTTGTAGACGCGCTCCGCTCCGCCGAACCCGGGGTGCTCGGCCTGCCGCTCCCTCTGATCGCTGGTGCTGGTCCAGACGATGTGGCCGTCCCCCTCGCTCCGGAACACGGCATAGTCGAAGTTGGCGTCGAGCAGGCCGAATTTCCACAGCTGGTAGGCGATGTCCTTGCCCACGTAGGTCACGGTGCCGTTGCTGCGCACGATGATTTTCTCGCCTTCCTTCAGCTCGGCGAATCGCGGCCCCTCCAGGGCCATCACCCAGCAGCCCGCGCGATCGCCCGTGATCACGCGCTCGATCGCCTTCTTCTTCTTGAGGAGCTCGAACGCGCGATCCCAGAAGCGATGGGCCAGGATGTCGCTCTCCCACGGCAGGAGGTCGTAACGGACGCCGATTCGCGTCATGGTGTCGAGATGGCAGTTCACGATGCGCCGCGCCACGTAAGCTGCGAGCCCGGCGTCGTCCCCCTGGCGCTCCTCGAGGTGCTTGAGGACCGCCGGCCGGAGCTGCTGCGTCTCGGGTCTCTGCTCGTACAGATCCGTGACCCGCGCGTAGAGGTCCCAGCAGAAGACGTCGAACTTCCCGGGGACCCCCCGCGCCTCATCCAGACCCGCGCGCAGGATCTCGCGGAAGCCGATCACGATGTCGGCGACCTGCACACCCGTGTCGTCGATGTAATTCTGCACCTCCACCTCGTGGCCGAAGAACCGCAGGCAGCGGGCCAGGGTGTCGCCGAGCACGGCGTTCCGGAGGTGGCCGATGTGCGCCGCCTTGTTCGGGTTGATGTTGGTGTGCTCGACGATGATCTTGCCCCGGCCCCTGGCGGGACGCGGGGGGGCTTCGATCTCGCGCGCCAGCGCGCGCGCGGCGACGGTGCGATCGAGGAAAATGTTCAGATAGCCGGCCCCGCCCGCCTCGACGCGGAGCACACCCGGCAGCGCGGGGAACGAGGCCGCCAGCTCCTGGGCGATCTGCCGCGGCGGGCGCCGCAGGCGCTTCGCCAGCTCGAAGGCGACGGGTGTGGCGAGGTCACCCATTCCCGGCCGTGGTGGATACTCCACGGCGATCATGCCCGGGGCCGCCTCGTACTTCTCCCGCACAATCGTCTCGAGAGCGCCGGCGACCGCCTGCTTGATGTCTTCCAAGGACCCTCCTTCGGGCGCGGCGCAGTATACCGAGAAACGGACCCTCGCGGCGCTCGTCCCGGGACCTCCTCCACCTGACGCGACCGGGGACAATCTCCTCTGCTGATAAAATGACAGGATGCCTCTCTCGAACGCGCGAACCCTGACCACGCTCTGCGCGCTCGCCGTCGTCCCACTGCTCTGGGCCTGCGGCCCGGGCGGCGGCACGTCCGCCCCCGCCACGGAGAGGAGAGCGGACGACGGGCCGATCCGGCCGGCTTCGCTCGAGACCGGTCTGCAGCTTTACAGGCAGGGGGACTTGAAGGGGGCGGAGGCGCAGCTCGCGAGCGCTTTGCGCGGCGCGCCACGGGACAGGCGCGTCCTGGAGGCGCTCGGGTCGATCTACGCCCGCAGCGATCGGTGGAAACAGGCCGAGGAGAGCTTCCGCGCGGCACTCCTGATAGAGCCCGCCTCGATCGGCGCCCGCATCGGCCTGGCATCCGTCTGCATCGATACGGGACGCTACGACGAGGCGGCGGCGATCCTGGCGGAGGTGAGGCAGCGCGATCCCGAGAACCCGGTCGCCGGCCTGAAGGGGGCCCTCCTCGACGCCCGCATGGGACGATCGGCCGAAGCCGAAGCCGGGGCGCGAAGGGTCATCGCCCGGCAGCCCGCGAATCCGGAGGCTCACTACGTGCTGGGTCTGGCCCTGGAGCGGAAGGGCGCGCTCGTGGAGGCGGCGGGGGAGATGCGCCGCGTCCACGACCTCTCGCCGTCGCACCTCGGCGCGCTGAGCCACCTGGTGACGATCGCGACCCGTCTCGGCCGCGGGGACGAGGCCGTGGGCTGGCGCAGGACGCAACAGGAGGCCCTGTCGCGGGCCCACGTCGAGGAGCGCGTGCGCGACCACCGCATCAAGGGCGTCGCCGCCTTCAACAGCGAAGACTACAGGACGGCCCTCCTGGAGTTCCAGACGATCGCACGCCAGGACCCGGGCGACCCCCAGGTCCATCTTCATCTGGGCTCGACCTACATCGCGCTCGATGACCTGGAGGGGGCGAGGCGGGAGCTCGAGCTCTGTCTTTCCCTGGACCCCGGAAACGATCGCGCGCTGGCGGAGCTGGGACGGGCCTACGCCAAGGCCAACCGGATGGACGAGGCGATCGGAGCGCTCCGGAAGGCGATCGCGATGAACCCCCAGCTCGCGGAGCCCCATTACTATCTGGCCGGCATCTACATGGCGCGCGGCGAGCAGGACCTGTTCCAGAAAGAGATGACGATCTTCAACGACCTGCAGTCCCGCTCCCCGGGGGCCGCCCTGGAAGTGCAGACGGGGGATCGGCCGTGAGCGGGGCGCCTCGCGCGGGTCCGGAACGACCCGCCGCCGTCCTGCTTCTGGTGGCGCTCGCCTCGCTGATGTCGGCCTGCCCGGGGGGTGCGCGGGATCCCGCCCCTTCGCCAGGGACCGATCCGTCGTCGCTGGGTCCGGACGGGGCCCGTTTCGAGGACGTCACCGCCGCGGCGGGCATCCGGTTCCGCCACGTCAACGGCGCCACGGGACAGAAGTTCATCCTCGAAACGCTCGGCTCGGGCGTGTGCGTGTTCGATTACGACGGCGACGGTCTTCAAGACATCTATTTCGTCCAGAGCGGCCGGCTCCCCGGGTTCACGCCGAAGGGCCCCCTGCGCTCGGCGCTGTATCGCAACCTCGGGCACGGACGATTCGAGGACGTCACAGAAAAGGCGGGTGTGGGCGGACCCGATCGGTACGGCTTCGGTTGCGTGGCGGGGGATGTGGACGGCGACGGCGATCGCGATCTGTACGTGACCTATTACGGTCCTAGCGTCCTGTACCGCAACAACGGCGACGGCACGTTCACGGACGCGACGAACCGATCGGGGGCCGGCAACGGCCTCTGGGCCACGAGCGCCGCGCTGGCCGACGGCGACGGCGACGGCGACCTGGACCTGTACGTGGCGAACTATGTCGCCTTCGATGAGGCCAACAACCTCTACTGCGGCGAGAACCGGCCCGGTTACCGGACGGTCTGCCACCCGCGCAACTTCGACCCGCAGCCGGACGCGTTCTACAGGAACCGGGGGGACGGGACGTTCGAGGACGTCTCGAAGGCGGCCGGGATCGTGGACACGACCGGCAAGGGTCTGGGCGTCGTCTTCGGCGACTACGACGGCGACGGCGACCAGGACATCTACGTCGCCAACGACGACACGCCGAATTTTCTGTGGAGAAACCGGGGGGACGGTACCTTCGAGGAGGTGGCCCAGTATGCCGGCACGGCGCTGTCGGAGGACGGCGTGCCGCAGGCGGGGATGGGGACCGACATGGCCGATTACGACAACGACGGTCTTCTGGACATCTTCGTCACCAACCTGTCGGAGGAGACCAATGAGCTGTACCACAACGACGGCCATGGCCTGTTCTCCGACCGCAGCTTCGTCTCGGGGCTCGGGGCGTCACTGCTCGATCTCGGCTTCGGGACGTTCTTCTTCGACGCCGACAACGACGGCGACCTGGACGTCTTCGTGGCGAACGGACACATCATCGACAATATCGGTCTCTACAGCGACACAATCACGTTCGAGCAGCGCGCGGCGATGTATCGGAACCTCGGTGGCGGCCGCTTCGAGCGTCTGGCCTATCCGGCCACGGCGCCCCTCGGCCGGCCGTACGTCGGCCGCGGCGCCGTCCCCTTCGACTACGACGACGACGGAGACGAGGACATCCTCCTGACGCAGAACGATCGCCCCGCCCTCCTCCTGCGCAACACGGGCAGCCCCGGCCGTCACTGGGTCACGATCACCCTCGCCGGCGCGCCGCCGAATCGCGACGCGATCGGGGCGTTCGTCACGCTCGAGGCCGGCGGCGCGCGCCAGGTGCGCTACGCCCGCACGGGGATGTCGTACCTGTCCCAGGGCGACCGCCGGCTGCACTTCGGCCTGGGGTCGGCCGCGACGATCGACCGGGTGATAGTGAGCTGGCCCGGCCGCAGCGGATTCAAGGAAGAGTTCTCCGCGTTGCCGGTCGATCGGTTCGTGACGCTAGAGCAAGGAAAGGGGGCGCGCGTCCTGGGACAGCGTGCCGACAAGCTTTAACCCGGATTTCTCAGTGAGCCACGAAGGATCCGCCCGACTAACACCGACCAGTTGGCATCGCCCGATTTATGGTAGGGGGTGATTACCGCCCGGCTTGCCTCGCAAGGATCATTCACGACTCGAGTGCAGCGTGAACTCGTCGAAGTCGGAACGTGGCTGCGAATTCCCAATGAGCATGAAGGCGGCACGGAACACATTGAATCCGGGATCGTGCTCCAAGAGTATCACCTGGGGGCGAAACTGCAGTAACAACGGAATCTCCTGCGTGCCGGGACGCAGGTACTCGAGGACCTCCACGACTTCGTGGAAGTCGTGGGTCAGGTAATTGACCACGTTGGCGTTCCCGGTGACAACGCAGGTGACCCGGATGCCGTGAGAAGCCAACTCCCGCGCGCGCTGTCCCATCGCCGTCGCGGTCGGACGATACTCCCGCTGCGACGAGGGATTCTGCGCGAATGTGACGAAATAGTCCCTGGCCTGGAAAGCCGTGACGAGCAGCAGAACCGTCGCGATCAGCGGCCGCGCGCCGCGGAATCGGAGGACAGTTCCAAGACCCAGCGCGGCGACGACCAGATAAAAGGGCAGCAGAATGAGCATCCGAGTGAGGCTAGGACCGGAAATGCCCAGGACGATCGTTCCCGTGAACCACGTGGCGAGGAGGAATGAGACCGCCGGTTCCCTCCGGCGGCTCCAGGCCTTTGACAGGCCGACCAGGAATGCCAATCCGATGATGGGGTGCACGGGCCGGAGCCCGGCGACGGTCAGTCCGATGCTTACGCCGTCGAATGCATGAGTCGGTCCCATGGCCGTGATGTACGCCGGATAGTGCAGCGCCAGCAGAAGAGTCCGGAGGATGTTGAACGCCATGTCGAGTGGATCGCCCCGCACCACATACCCACCGCGAGACAGGAAAGCGTCAGGTTGGCGCAGGAGGAGAAGGAGATTTGGAATGGAAACGAGCAGTGCGCCGGAAAGAAGAGCCGCATACCTGCGCAGGAGCAACCCTCGCTCACCTCGATTCAGGCTCAGGCGGCCGAGAGCGTGAATGACAAAGGCGAGAGGCAGCACGCGACATGAGGTGTAACTGTACAGGCTCAGCCCGAGGGTCGCGCCGCAGACGAGCCCGATGCTCCATCGCGGCGGGGATTGTTCCATCTGATCAAGGAGAAGCGTGAAGGCAAGGAGGAAGAACGGCGCTGTATTGGCGCGCAGTCCTGAGCGCCCGTAATGAAATAGCCAGACCGAGGAAACTGCCAGGAGGAGGGGGAGCCAGGAGGGAAGAAGCGGTTCGATGCGCTGCGTGAGCCGGCAGCCGAGCCCAATCACTGCCAAGGTGAAGAGCCAGGTCGAGACGTGGACGGCAAGTGTCGTGGTTCCGAGGAGCCGCGCTGCAGCGCCAAGAATATAAAGAAACAGGGTCTCCATGGAAGTCCCGAACCTGTACCCCGAGGGGGTGACGGCGTACAGATTGATGGCCTCGAATCGCCCGCTCTCCAACAGGTAAACACCACGAAGCGCTTCTTCGGCGACATCGTTGTTCATCCCGGCGGGAACCTGGTCCCGCGCAAAATTCAAAGCGAAAAGGTACAGTACGAGAGCCACGGCGATACTGACCCAAGGTGCCACCCGGGACCAGGACGCCGCGAAGCGCGGGGGCACGTCGGTGGTTTCTTGTACCCTAACCGGCGAATTCAGGTTCATTGTCGACATCGACCGTCGAGCGGGCCCGTGAGACGACCGGCCCGAAGCGCGAAAGCCGGCCGTCCGAACCTGCAAATGCTTCGGCGGGATCGCGACCCAGGCGGGCACCTGCGCGAGCGGGTAGGTCCGATGCCAGCTGGTTTTGCGCCTCACGCAAGTCGTGCAGGAAATCCAGGCTAGCGCTCCGCGGCGATTCGGCCGCTGACCACATGCGAGCGCTGCGGGAGACCGAGATCGGTGAGACCTTCCAGCAGGTAGTAGTAGCGGCGCTCGGGTCGGGCGACGTCGTCCACGAAGATGTAGCCGGTGTCCGACGCGCTGTCCCCCATGGCCGGGACGGCCACCGAGTTCAGCCGCGTGAACGGGCCGCCCGGCGTCTCGGCGCGGTAGACGTTCCAGGCCACGAGTCCCTTCTCGGACGCGGTCGTCCACTCCAGGAGCATCGTTCCGCCCATCTCCGAGGCCGTGAACGACGCGAGGTCGTACGGTGCGTAGGGATCGGGAAGGGCCCTCGCCTCGAACCGTGCGCCGCCCCCGCCGGGAAGGGCGTCGTTGCGCAGGATGATCCAGGCCTCGCGGGCGTCGGCCCAGGGGACCGAGACGCGGCCGCTCCCGGAGGCGTCGAAGGCGACCGGCACGAGGACCGGCTGCGGGCCCCACGGCCGGTAGAACACCAGGAGATCGGCTCCCGGATGGCCTCCCTCGGCGGAGACCTCGAAGTCGATCGTGCCGCGCCGGCCGTCCCCCGGGAGTCGGAACGCGGTGGAGCCGAGCGGTTCGACGGGCTCGGCCGGCTCGAACCGGACCGGTGGCTCCAAGCCGGCCGGTGACAGGGAGGAGGTCGAGAGGAATCGACCGGAGGCGTAGTGCTGGCCATCGTCCCTGTCGCCCGTGAACAGGTTCCAGGCGGCGTATTCGCGAGCCGCTTCCGCAAGAGATCGGCCCGACCGCCGCAGCACGGAATCGGTCGCCGCCAGCGGATCCAGCCCCTGCGCGGCGCTCTCCTGCCAGATCTGCCTCACGATGGACGGGTCGCCGGCGCGCTCCGACAGGAACTGCGGCCACAGGAGGCCGCCTTCCATGAGGAGGAGGCTGTCCGACGCCAGGCCGCGGCCGGGGAACGATAGCCGGGCGCGCAGCGCCGCGTCGTGCGCCCTCAGATCGCCCGTCGCCAGGAGGGTCAGGTACGAGGCGGTCCCCTCGGCCCAATAGAGAGGGGCGCGCGCGGACAGCGACAGGAGCGACAGGTGCGCGACCTGGTGCAGGGTCGCGGGCATCACGCGGTCGGCGGTCAGCCCAGCGTCGAGGATCATGAAGGGCGGTCGTCCCGCCACACCACCGCCTGATGATGCGACTCCTTCGAGCCGGGGCACGACGAATCCTTCGATGCCGCGTCCGAGGCTCACGACGAAGACGTCGAGGCGCTCTCCTTCCGCGGCCGGCGAAGGAAATCCGAGGCGCGCCACCAGGGACGAGCGCGCCGCCCCGAGCGCCTCCGCGATCCGGTCGACCAGGTCGGGGACACCGTTCCGGTCGCGATCGATCGACATGAGCCCCGACGGGGAGAGGGCAGAGGCGTAATGGATCGCGAACCGTCCGTCCTGAACGATGCTGATCTTCTCCAAATCCAGGACCGGCCGGGCCGCGATCGAGGCCGCCGCCTGCTGCAATGAAGGGGGCAGCGGTGACTCGGGTCGGGCGAGCAGCAGCGACAGGGGTGTGGCGCACCCGACCGGGAAGCTGTCCACACCAGCCACCGCCGCCAGGATGTCCCCCGCGTCCGGCCGCGCCCCATCGATAAGGATCGGTCGCTCGGAGGCCCGGGCGATGATGGACGACAGGTTGGCGTCATGGTCCTCGGCGGCGCGCACGACCGCCGGGACACAAAGAAGACCGATCGCCATCGCCCTGCGGATGGTTCTCACGTGACCTCTTGGACCTCTCGCGGCTGAAAATATATGACATAAACCCTTGCAGGTCAATGTACTTGTGAGTTTAGAGCGCTGCGGCTGATGCACCCTACTGTGCACGAAAGTGTAGCCGGGGAAGAGTCCTGCCGCGCCGATCCCGGGCCGGACGCCCGTCGTCTATAATCCGGCGATGCCGCTGTCGCTGGCGACACCCCTGCGTGAGCTCAAAGGGCTCGGTCCGAAAAGGGCGGAGGATCTCGAAGCACGCGCCCTCAAGACGATCGAAGATCTTCTCCTGCACCTGCCCTTCCGCTACGAAGACAGGAGCCGGTTCTTCCCGATCGCCTCGCTCACACCGGGATTCAGGGCCACCGTGCGCGGGCGGGTCGTGACGTCCGTCCTGCGCCGGACGCGCGCGCGCGGTTTCACCATATTCGAGGCGCTGGTGCAGGACGACAGCGGGTCGATCAGGGTCATCTTCTTCAACCAGCCCTACCTGCGCACGGCCCTGCCGGCCGGTCGCGAAGTGATCCTGTACGGCGAGGCGTCCATCTCGCGCTACGGACGGCGCGGTCTCGTGCTGCAGAGCCCCCAGGCGGAGATCCTGTCGGACGACGACCAGGAGTCGATCCACACCGGGCGAGTCGTGCCTGTCTACCCGAGGCTCCCCGGTCTGTCCTCGCGCGCCATTCGGCGGCTGGTGCATTCGATCCTGAAGGCCCTTCCGCAGTCCTTCCCGGATCCTCTGCCGGCCGGCCTGGCGGAGAAACGCGGTTATCCGGCGCGCCGCGAGGCGATCGCCTCCGCCCACTTTCCGCCCGCGGACGCGGATCTGGATGCGCTAAACGAGTTCCGGTCCCCGTCCCACCGGCGGCTGATTTTCGAGGAGTTCTTCTTCCTGCAGCTCGGCTTCGCCCTGGCGCGGCAGGAGCGCGAGTCCCGGCCGAGCGAGCCCGGTCTGCGCGTCGACGACGCCATCCGGGCCCGGCTGCGGTCGGTCCTGCCGTTCCATCTGACCCCCGCGCAGCGCAGAACCCTGAAGGAGATCGCCGCCGACCTGATGTCGGGACACCCGATGAACCGGCTGCTGCAGGGGGACGTGGGCTGCGGCAAGACGGTCGTGGCGCTCCTGGCGGCGCTCCTCGTCGTCGAGAACGGCCACCAGGCGGCGTTCATGGCGCCGACCGAGATCCTGGCGGAACAGCACCATCGAACCTTCCAGACCCTGCTCCGGGGAACGGGCCGCACGGTGGGCCTCCTGACCGCTGCTGTGACCGGCCCGGCCCGCCGGCAGGTGGCGACCGGCCTGCGCACGGGGATGATCCCGATCGTGGTCGGCACGCACGCCCTCCTGGAAGACGAGGTGCGGTTCAAGTCGCTGCGCCTGGCGATCATCGACGAGCAGCACCGGTTCGGCGTGGCGCAGCGCGCGGGTCTGCGGGCCAAGGGAGCGCGCACGGATGTCCTGGTCATGACCGCGACGCCGATCCCGAGGTCGCTCGCGCTCACGGTTTACGGAGATCTCGAGCTTTCGGTCATCGACGAGATGCCGCCGGGTCGCCGGCCGGTCCGGACAGTGGTGCGCGGCGAGGAGTCGCGGGCGCAGATGTACGACTTCGTGCGGGCGCAGGTCGGCGAGGGCCGGCAGGTCTACGTGGTCTACCCGCTCGTGGAGGAGACCGGTCGGGCCGACCTGAAGGCCGCGGTCGAGATGCAGAGGACCCTGTCGCGGAAGATCTTCCCCGACCTGAAGGTCGGTCTCGTCCACGGCAGGCTCAAGACGCAGGACCGCGATGCGGTCATGGCGGACTTCGCCACCGGCGCTCTGCCGATCCTCGTTGCGACGACCGTGATCGAGGTCGGCATCGACGTCAGGAACGCGACGGTGATGGTGATCGAGCAGGCCGAGCGTTTCGGACTGTCCCAGCTCCACCAGCTCCGCGGCCGCGTCGGTCGCGGAGCGCACGAGTCCTGCTGCATCCTGATGCCGGGGCCGCGGGCGACCGACGAGGCGCGCCGCCGGCTCGACATCCTGGCCTCGACCCAGGACGGCTTCGTCATCGCCCGCGAAGATCTGAAGATGCGTGGTCCCGGCGAGTTCCTGGGCACCCGCCAGTCAGGCCTCCCGGACCTGCGCATCGGCGATATCCTGCGCGACCACGACATCCTCGCCGACGCCCGTCGCGAGGCCTTCGAGACCGCCGCCTCCCTGGGCACCTCCCCGCGGCGCCACGACCTGGTCCTGCACCTCGAACGGCGCTGGTCCGGACGGCTGGGGCTCATCCAGGTAGTGTAGAATGCCTTCAACGAAGGATCTGAAATTGTGCGCGTGAATCCAGGATCACCAGTGTTCGCGGCCGGGGTGATCGTCTGCCTGCTCATCCCCGGAGTCGCCTGGGGCCAGACCACCGGTGTCCTGCGCGGCGCGGTCACCGACGACGGGGGGGTGCCGCTGCCCGGGGTCATGGTCGTGGTCGCGAACGCCGGCCAGGGGATCACCGGTCGCGGTGCGACCACGGACAAGGGGGGGATGTTCATCGTGCCGGGACTTCCGTCGTCCCGCGACTACAGCCTGCGCGTCAGCCTTCAGGGGTTCGCGAGCGTGGTGCTCTCCGATGTGGAGGTATCGGCGGGGCGCGTCAGCGAGGTCCGCATCGTTCTTTCCCCCGAGACGAAGCTGCGGGAGCGGGTGGAGGTGCGTGCGAAGCCGAGCGTCGTCAGCCTGGAGGAGACCACCACGCAGACGAACCTCTCCTCAGAGTTCGTCGACGCGCTCCCGATCCTGGGGCGCGATTACCAGGACATCCTCACCCTGGCTCCGGGCGTCACGGACGTGGACGGCGACGGCAATCCGAACATCCACGGGGCGCGGGACACCGACGTCGTCACTCTGGTCGACGGCGTGTCGACCAGCGACCCGCTGACCGGGAAGATCGGCGCCCAGCTCAACATCGAGTCGATTCAGGAAATACAGATCAAGACCTCGGGGGCCACGGCGGAATTCGGGCGGGCCCAGGGAGGGTTCGCGGACATCGTCACCAAGTCGGGCGGGAACGAGTTCCAGGGGACGTTCAAGTTCTTCTGGCGCGGCTCCGTCCTGGATGGCGACGGCGCCGGGATCGACGACCCCCGTCTGCACGCCGGGGTGGGGGAGTCCGGCCTGCGGGACCTGCACTTCAACGACTATCTGCCGTTCCTGTCGGTCGGCGGCCCGATCCTGAAGGACCGGGCCTGGTTCTACGTGGCCAACGAGTACATTCACCGTGACGACCCGGTAAACTCGCTGAACGCGGCGTTCCTGAGGGGCGTGCGCGAGTGGCGGGAGTTCGCCAAGGTGACCTGGCAGGCCAGCCCCAGTCACCGCATGTCCCTGTCGGTGAACTACGACCCCCAGGACTACCTGAACGAAGGGCTGAACAGCTTCACCCGGGCGGAGAGCGGCTACACACTCAGGATGGGCGGGACGATCGCGACGCTCAAGTCGACCGCCGTCCTGAGCCCCCTCGTGTCCCTCGAGACCTCGGCGTCGTTCTTCGATCAGAGGCCGGCGATCCTGCCGAACCTCGGCCCGGACACGAACGGCAACGGGACGACCTGGACGGATCTCAACCGGAACGGCATCCTGGACGCCTCTGAAAGAGACCCCGGAGAAGACTACGACGGGGACGGCAAGTTCGACGTCTTCGAAGACTTCAATTTCAACGGTCAACTCAATCCCGGCGAAGATCTGGATCACGATGGCCATCTCACGCCCTACCGCACGAAGTACATTTACGTTTTCACTTTTGATCCTGTCTTTAGCTACAAGTATTACATCCAGTTCTTGGGGGGAATGTGCGAGGGGACCCAGCGTGAAGACCGCAACTGCAACGGACAGGCGGACCCCGACGAGGACCTCAATCACAACGGGATCCTGGATTTTGGGGAGGACATCAACGGAGACGGTGTCCTGAGCCCGACCGAGGACAGGAACGGCAACGGCAGGCTGGACGACGCCACGCGCCCCACCTCCCTCTATCCGTACGGCGAGCTTCGGCCCCTGGCCGCGGACCGCGGCTACACCATCAACCGGGACACCGGCGTGACGTCAGGGCCGTACTACCAGGAGTTCTCCGACTCGCGCCGGCGCTTCACTCTGCGCCAGGACCTGAACGTGTTCGTCGCCGATTTCAGGGGGAGCCACGATATCAAGGCGGGGGCGGTGTTCGAGCATGAGGGTTTCGGACGCAAGACGGAAGCCCGCCCGGTCCTGTCCTCCGGCGTCGTCACCTGCGATCCGCCGAACTGCGAGCCGCCGGAAAGGGTGAGCGTCCCACCCATCCCGACGACGAGCTTCCTCCTGCCGGCCGAGAACACGGTCTCGGGAGAGGCGACCGGCGTCACCGCCGGGCTGTACGTCCAGGACACGTACCGGCCGATCCCGAACCTGAGCCTGGGCCTGGGAGTGCGGTTCGACCGTGAGATCGGCAGCACATTCGGCTATTCCTTCTTCGAGCCGGCGATCGAAGGGGAAGGGTTCGATCGGCTGCTCCAGCTCGGAGGGTTCGGGACCGGCGACCCGCATGGAATCCTGACGGATCCGATCTTCAATGGCCAGGGCAACATCCACCAGGTCACGGCGTTCATCACCGATCCGCTGCAGGTGGCGGCCCTCGGACGGCTCACCCGGCACCACGCCAGCGTGTCATTCGACTCCGACAGTCTCCGCAATCTCGGCATCCTGCCGACCGGGGAAGGGGCCGACCCGGCGGAGCTCGCCAGGAACGGCGTGAACCCCCAGGTGCGCGAGAAGTTCGCGATCACCAACAACAACCTGTCGCCGCGCCTGTCGGTCTCGTGGGACCCACTGTCGAACGGACGTACCAAGATCTTCGCCACCTGGGGACGCTACTTCGACAAGTTGTTCCTCAGCACGATCGTCGGGGAGCAGGGACCGGACCAGGTCAACCGGTACTACGCCGACGACCCGGACGGGGTCGGTCCCACAATGATTCCCGACGATCACGTCGGCGCGTTGATCTCGAAGGCGCCCCCCTCGACGACGCAGGTCGATCGTAATCTCCGGACCCCGTTCAGCGACGAGCTCACCTTCGGCTTCGAGCGCGAGATCGCCCCCGAGGTGGCGCTGTCGGCCACCTTCATCGACCGCCGCTACCGACAGCAGCTCCAGGACATCGACGTGAACCACTTCCTGCGCTTCGATGAGGCGGGCCGGCCTCTCGACCGGATCGGGGCGCTGGTGCTCCTCGGCAACGCCCAGGGGCTCGATTTCGGGTCCGCCCACCGGGCCTTGGACGGACGACCCGATCTCTACATCCACAACGTCTTCTTCAACCAGGTCCTGCGCGTGGGCAACTTCAACGAGGCGCGCTACCGCGGGATCGAGCTGGCCCTGACCCGGCGGCTCGCCCGCCGCTGGCAGATGCAGGGCTCCTACACCTACTCGCGGGCGATGGGGGACGCCGAGGACTTCCAGTCGCGCCTCGGCAACGACCCCTCGACGGTGGAATCGGAGTCCGGCTACCTGTCCTACGACCAGAGACACGTCGTCAAGCTGAACGCGGCGATCTTCCTCCCGCGCGACTGGCAGGTGGGGACGTCCCTGTCCTGGAGCTCGGGGCTGCCGTACTCGATCATCTCGCGCTTCTTCGCGTTCGACGACGTCGACTACCAGCAGTTCCGGACCCGCTACGGCTACACCGTCGCGGAGCCCGGGCAGAACCTGCGCTTCGTGCAGCTGCACCGCAACAGCGAGCGCAACGACGCGGTCTTCGACGTGAACCTCCAGGCGCGGAAGATGATCGTGCTCGGGCGGCGCTCGGCGGCGCTGTCGTTCGAAGTATTCAATCTACTGAACCGCGACGACCTGCGGATCATCAGCTACGAACCGACTCCGTTCTCTCAGACGCACCTCGCGGCCGACGCGGTCCTGACCCCCAGCGGCCCGCTTCAAATAAACGGGGAGAGGCGCTTCGGCCGCCGGTTCCAGGTCGGATTCCGGATCGATTTCTAGGGTCGGCCCGGCGCACGCGCGCCGGGGAGCGGCAGCCTGCCGTCGCGGACGAGCGCCTCCACGAAGAGGCTCGTCCCGCGCGGTGCGGCTCCGCACGGCGGGCGCTCGGCGAGATCGCGGCGCAGCCGTTCGAGGTCCCGCGGCAGGTCGACATCGTACCAGGTGGGGAGCAGGACGACGCGCGCGCCGCAGCGGTCGAGGGCCGCGCGCGTGGACTCGAGGACACGCTCCGTGCCCCACGGGATCGCCTCGAACATCCCCGGCAGCTCGCGCGCGGCGCCGACCAGGCAGTAGCCGCCGTCGTCGGCCGGCCCGAGGACGGCATCGGCGCCGCGCCCGAGCGCTTCGAGCGCCGTCGTCAGGTGCGCCGGGGGCAGAGTCGGGCTGTCCGAGCCGATGACCACGATTCGTCCGAACCCCCGGGCCAGGAGCGTCCGGAAGGTGGCCCGGAGGCGTTCCCCGAGATCCCCCCCGCTCTGGGGAAGACGCGCCACGCCCCGGGCCGCCGCGGCGATCTCCGCGCAGCCGTCCGCCTCTTCCGGCTCCCAGGGCTCGCTCATCGAGACGAAGGGGGCGGCCCCGGCGGCGACGGCGCAGTTTTTCAGGAGATGCAGGCTGTCCTCGAGGAGGACGAGGTGCAGGCGGAGGGCCTCGCCGGCGTCGAGCCAGGGGAGCATGCGCGTCTTGACCCGGCCCGCGCGCGGCGCGCGCGCGTACAGGACCAGGGCGCCGCCGTTCACGACTGCGTCAGTGCGCCAGCCAGTGAATGTGCGTGATGGCGTCGGGGACGAGCCCAACGTACAGGATGCCCGACAGGAGGAGCGGGCTCACGACGATCAGGATGAGGGCGTACTTCTCGAACTTCAGGTGCATGAAGTAGGCGGCGACCAGGGCCGCCTTGACCAGCGCCAGGGCGCACAGGGAGAAGACGACGAAGGCCCGCGCCCCCTGCACCTGGGCCACCAGCAGCTCGACGACGGTGAGGACGGCGAGGGACAGCCAGACCATCCAGTAGTTCGGCTCGGCGTGCTCGTTGGGATTGCCGGTCACGTGTGCCGACCTCCGCGTCCCCTTCAGGCGATCAGGTAGACGAAGGTGAAGACGAGGATCCAGATCAGATCGACGAAATGCCAGTACAGGCCGACGATCTCGACCGAGCTGTTGTTCTCGGCGCTGTACGCCCCCTGCAACGCCCGGACGAAGATGCAGAACAGGTAGATGACTCCCGACAGGACGTGGCAGCCGTGAAACCCGGTCAGGATGTAGAAGGTGGCGCCGAACAGCGTGTTGACGCCCCACGGGTTCGACTGGATCGTCATCCCCTCCATGATCAGATGCGTCCACTCGTAAGCCTGGATCCCGAGGAAGGTGGCGCCACCGAGCATCGTCGCTCCGAGGTAGCCGAGCAACCCCTTCCGATCGCCGTGCTTGATGGCGGACAGCGCCTTCACCATCGTGACGCTGCTGCAGATCAGGATGAAGGTGTTGAGGGCGGTGAGCGGCACCCCCAGGTGCGTGGCCGGAACCGGCCAGTCCGAGCTCCCCAGCCGGACCGCCCCGTAGGCGGCCAGGAGCCCCGCGAACGACATGGCGTCGGAGCAGAGGAACACCCACATCATCAGCTTTCCCCAACCCGGGGTGAGCTGGTTCTCGTAACGTTCGACGCCGTTCAGGGTCGCAGCGTGCGCCATCGTGGAACTCCCTCCCGCGGCCGGTTGCCGCAAGGCCGGGAGACTTTAGCACAAGACCCGGGGCGCGATCCAAGTCAGAGATCGTTCCCCGAGTACGACAGGTTGAAGCTCTTGTTGCAGAGCGGAAAGTCGGGAACGATGTTTTTCAGGAGGGCGAAGGTGAGCGGGCGCCAGTTGACGAACGATGGGTCCTTGATCTTGACACGATCGAGACGCGACGCGTCGGCAGCCCGCACCCAGTGCAGGATCGCCCCGCGCCAGCCCTCCACCAGGCCGAAGGCGCTCTCCCACGCCGGCAGCGGTCCGAGAGGCACGCGCACCGCACCGCCGGGCATCGCCTCGACGGCCTGGCGAATCAGCGCCACCGACTCGCGCGCCTCGTCCACGCGGATCTCGGCGCGCGCCTGGACGTCCCCCGAGTCCCGGAGCGCCACCCTGAACTTCAGCCGGTCGTACGCGGCGAACGGGTGGTCGCGCCGCGCGTCACGGTCGATCCCGGAGGCGCGTGCCACGTAGCCTAGAACGCCGTGGTCCAGAGCAGTCCTCTGGGTCAGGATGCCGGCGCCGCGCAGACGATCGAGAAGCATGCTGTTGGCCTGACAGATCGTCACCACCTCCAGGAAATCCTGCAGGGCCCCCTCGGCCTCGCGCACGAAGGCGGCGTCTGCGGGCAGATCGCCGCGCAGGCCCCCCGGCAGCAGCACGCCGCGCAGGAGCCGGTGCCCCGTGAGCCGCTTGTTCAGGCGCAGGAGCCCCTCGCGGATCCGGAGGGCGTGCGCCTGCGCCAGAGCGAACCCGGTGTCGTTGGCGATGGCTCCGAAATCCGCCACGTGGTTGTACAGCCGCTCCAGCTCCAAAAGAATCACACGCAGGAACAGGGCGCGTGGCGGGACCACCGCCCCCGCCAAGGTCTCGAGCGCCTGGCAATAGGCGAGCGGGTGGCCGACCGAGGTGTCGCCGGAAATCCGCTCCGCCAGGGGCACGCCGTCGTCCGGCGCGCGCCCCTCGAACAGCTTCTCGGTTCCCTTGTGCGTGTAGTACAGACGCGTCTTCATGTTGATGATGGTCTCGCCGTCCACGCTGAATCGAAAGTGTCCCGGCTCGATGATGCCGGCGTGCACCGGACCGACCGGAATCTCGAAGATCCCCTCCCCCTCCACCTGCAGGAAGGGGAAACGCTGCCCCTGATCCTTGAATTCGCCGGCAAGGGCAGCGTCCTTGCGCAGCGGGTGGAAGCTCGCCGGCCAGAAGCCATGACGCACCAGGGGGCGCGGGTCGGGATGCCCCTCGGCGTGCAGACCGAACAGATCGAAGATCTCCCGCTCGTAGCGCGAGGCGGGGTACGACAGCGTGGCGATGGAGGGGAAGGAGGGATCCCCCTCCGGCACATCCGCAGTGACCTCGAGGAAAGCGTTCAGGCGCGGGTCGGCCCACAGCCAGAGGATCTCGAACGCTCCGTTCGTGGCCCGGCGGTCGCTCGCCAGCATCAGGTACAGCTCCAGCGAGAAGCGCGACAGGAGCGACTGGGCCACTCCGCGGGCGGCTGTCCTGGAGATGGAGCAGCGGGTCCGATTTCCCTGCACCACGAATCCGCTGGCGCCGTGATCGCGCAAGGCATCTTGAAGGCTCATGGAGCGACGATTCCCGCCGCCCGGTCCAGGAGGCGCATCAGGGGTCCCGGGACGACGACCCCCAGCACGAGGAGGACTACGGCGTTCACGGCGAGAGGCCAGAGCCTTCGCGGGTCTTCGCCGGCCGGCGTCTTCTCCGGCGGCTCGCCGTACAGCATTCGGTTCAGGTGCCCCAGCATCGAGATGAACACGAAGACCAGGAGCGCCAGGATGGTCCCGGTGACGAACGGCCGGCCCGCCAGGAAGCCGGCCCGCAGGAGAAGCATCTCCGAGGTGAAGACCCCGAATGGTGGCAGCCCGAGAAGAGCCAGCACCCCGCCCGCGAACAGGGGGCCGGACCAGGGCAGGGAACGGAGCAGTCCGCGTACGGAGCCGATGCGGGTCGTACCATAGCGCTCGCGGATTCGACCCGACAACAGGAACACCATCGACTTGGAGGCGGCGTGCGTGAGGGCGTGCAGGAGCGACGCCACCAGACCCAGTGACCCCAGCCCCGAGCCGAGGCACATGAGGCCCATGTGCTCGACGCTCGAGTAGGCAAGCATTCTCTTGTAGTTCGCCTGCCGGGCCAGGAGCGTCGCCGCCACCGCGACCGTCGTGACCGAAGTCAGGATCAGCATGCGGTCCGTGAACGAGGTCCCGATGCAGACGTCCGCGACGACCTTGAAGCGCAGGATGGCGTAGAAGGCGACCGCCAGGAGCGACCCCGACATCATGGCCGAGATCGTGGCGGGCGCCTCCGAATGCGCGTCCGGAAGCCACGTGTGCATCGGAGCCAGCCCCGCCTTGGTTCCGTAGCCGACCAGGAGGAACACGAACGCCAGGCGGGTCACGTCGGGGTCCAGCCCGGCCGCGACGCGCGACAGGACGGTCCAGTGAAGGGCGTACGACAGGTCGCCGATCCGCTGCACGAAGTTGAAGTACGAGAGGACCGTCCCGATGAAGGCCAGGGCGATGCCGACCGAACCGATCAGGATGTACTTCCAGGACGCCTCGAGGGCCGAGCGGGTGCGGTGCAGGCCGACGAGGAAGGCGGTCGCGATGGTCGTCGCCTCGATGGCCACCCACATGATGCCGAGGTTGTTGATGAGCACGGCCAGCAGCATGGTGAACACGAACGTGTGGGACAGAACGAGGTAGCGGCGGCCGAGGGCGTCTTCCCCTGCGCCGAACTGCATCGCAACCCAGGCGACCCCCGTCACGATGAGCAGGAGGATTGCCGACAGTCCGTCGGCGCGCAGGAACTCCTCGGGACCTATCGACACGACCCCCTCCGCCGCGACGCGGGCCGCGACGACCAGCGACAGCAGAAACGCCAGCCCCGACAGAAGGGCGCCGGTCCTCTCCGCAAGGCGCGGGCCGAGGAGCCCGGGGAGCGCCACGGCGACCGCCAGCAGGGGACACAGGAGCAGGGCGATCAAAAGCATCGTCTCAATGCCTCAGGTCCTTGAGGCGGTCGACGTCGATCGTGTCGAACGTCTCACGGATGCGGTACACGAATACCTGCATGACCAGGACGCCCAGAAGGACATCCAGGAACACGCCGAGCTCGACGATGAGAGGGACGCCGAATGTCGCGAGGATCGCGAGCAGTGCGATGCCGTTCTCCATCACCAGGAACCCGATGATCTGCGTGAGAGCGCTCTTGCGGCTGACGATGATGAGCAGACCCACGAACACCGTCGCCAGCGCCAGCGGGATTCCTCCGCGCGTCGGCAGGGCGCCCAGGTTCACGACGGGCGAGGCGACGGCATACGACAAGAGGGTCAGGACACCTGCGAGCAGGAGGCTCACGGGAGTGTTGACGTACGGGTGGACTTCGACGTCGGCGCCGACGTGGCGCTGCACGCGGCGCAGGACGCCGGGGATGAACACCGCCTTGATCACGAACACCAGCGCCGCGACCACGTAGAGCTGGACGTCGGAGACCTGCACCGCCACCAGGAGGATGGCCAGGACGAACAGGAACGACTGGCGCGCGAACGTACGGATATAGGCCGGCAGACTGTGCCGCCACAGGACGGAGATCCCGGAGAGGAGGACGAGACTCGAGGCCAGGGTCACGAGGCGCGCGAAGATTTCGGCGGACATCTTACCTCACCAGGAACGAGGAGGTGATCGCCAGGAGCGCCAGGAGGAACGAAACACCCAGGAGCTCGGGAACGCGGAACAGGCGCAGCTTCGCCAGCCGGGTCTCGAGGATCGCGAGACCGGTGGCCAGGACGACGAGCTTGAGGACGAGGGCCCCGACTCCGACGAGGATCGCCCCCGGCGTCATCTCGACCGACACGCCCCAGGGGAAGACCAGGTTCGACAGGAGCGCCAGGAACAAGAAGAACTTCATCTGCCCGGACCACCCCACCAGGGCCAGATAGGGGCCCGAATATTCCAGGGTCATCGCCTCGTGGATCATCGTGAGCTCGAGATGGGTCGCGGGGTTGTCCACCGGCAGGCGGCCGGTCTCCGCCAGCATGACGATGAACAGGGCCGCGAAGGCCATCAGATGGCCGGCGCTGAGGGTCGCCTCGGGATGGCTGAGGGTGCGCGCCACGATCTCCCCCAGGTTGGTCGAGCCGGCCGCCACCGCCATGCCGAAGATCGCCAGGGCGATCGTCGGCTCGGCCAGAGCGGCGATCGTCATGGCCCGGCTGGAACCCATTCCCCCGAAGGCCGAGGCCGTGTCGAGCCCGGCGAGGGCCAGGAAAAAGGTGCCGAGGAGAAGCAGGTACACCACGACCACGAGATCGCCGACACGGTCGAGAGGCAGGGGAGCGGCGACGAGGGGCACCAGGAGACCGGCGACGAGCGTCGAGGCGAACAGGATGCCGGGGGCGGCGTGGAAGATCCAGGATGCCTGCGTCGAGACGACGCGCTCCTTGTTCAGAAGCTTCGCGAGATCGCGGTACGGCTGGAGGATCCCCGGCCCGCGCCGTCCCTGCATGCGCGCCTTGAGCAGGCGGACGAACCCGATGAGTCCCGGCGAAAGCGCCAGGGTCAGGAACCCTTGCAGCCCCTCGAGCAGGTAAGGGACCATCACAGCCACCTCGCGAGCAGCAGGAGGACCAGGAGCGCCGCCACGATGTAGGCGACGTACACGTGCAGCGAGCCGCTCTGGATGAACCGCCCGGTGCCCGCCAGAGGCCGCGCAAGGTCGAACAGGGGTCTGTAGAAGATATTCTCCAGCCAGGTCCGGATGCTGCTCTTGTACTGGATCGAGCGCACGAAGTACTTCGACTCCGGGTGAAAATCGATCGCGAGGTCCTTCGTCGGCCTGTAGAGATCGGTGAACACCCGGCGCAGCGGCTCGGCGAAGGCTGTGCTGGTGTATTCCATGCGCGCCGTCTGTGTGGCGCGGCCGCAGCCCCAGGTCTCCGCCCGCCGCGCGGTGCGCGCCGCGCCGATCGCGAGCAGGGCACACGGCAGGAGAGCGCCTGCGGCCAAAAGGCACAGGGCCAGGATCGTCGGAGAGACGCCGGCCGCGCCCGGTCCCGCCTCCATCACGACCCCTATCCTGAAGGCGGCCTGGACGCCGGACAGTCCCGGCAGATCGCGGAAGGCGTTCGACAGGAGCGGCGCGATCAGGAACGGCAGGACTCCGAGCAGGACGCAGGCCGTGGCGAGCACGCCCATCGCGAGCTGCATCGATGAGGGCGCTTCCCGCGCCTCGGCGGATCGGAGCGAGCGCGGCATCGCAAGGAAGGGGATACCGAACGCCTTGACGAAGCAGGCGGCCGCGAGTCCGCCGGTGAGCGCCAGGATGCCCGCGGCCACGGCCATCATCGCGGCCATGAACGGATAGGGGAGGGTGGCCCCGGCGAGGAGGGACTGGAAGATCATCCATTCGCTCGCGAACCCATTGAGCGGCGGCAACGCCGCGATCGCCGCGGCGCCGACCAGGAACAGGGCCGCGGTCCGCGGCATCCTCTTGATGAGACCCCCCATCTCCTCCATGTTGCGCGTACCGGTCGCCTGCAGGATTGCGCCCGAGCCGAGGAACAGGAGACCCTTGAACGCGGCGTGATTGATCGCGTGGTACAGCGCCGCCGCCAGCGCCAGGATGGCGAGCCCGGTCATGCCGCAGGCCCGGAACACGAACCCGATGCCGAGGGCGATGCAGATGATGCCGAGGTTCTCGACGCTGCTGTGCGCCAGAAGTCGTTTCAGGTCGTTCTCGACGAGGGCCGAGAGGATGCCGCCCAGCGCGGACATCGCCCCGAGCGCCAGAAGAAGAGCGCCCCACCACGCCGGTCCGCCCCCCAGGAGATCGAGGCCCACGCGCAGGAGCCCGTAGATTCCCAGCTTGAGCATGACGCCGGACATCAGCGCCGACACATGGCTGGGCGCCTCGGGGTGGGCCCGCGGCAGCCAGACGTGGAGGGGGACGAGACCGGCTTTCGAGCCGAAGCCGGAGAGCGCCAGCAGGAAGACGGCATCGCGAACCGCGGATGGAAGAGTCGCAGCCGACTCGCGAATCTCGACGAAGGTCGCCCCCGTGGTCTTCGCACCCAGAAGCCACAACGCGGCCGCGATCAGGGCGAATCCGGCGTGCGCCATCCCGGCGTACCAGCGGCCGGCGCTCCGGCGCTCGCGGGAGTCTCCCTCGCCGATCACCAGGAGGTACGAAGCGAGCGACATCCCTTCCCAGGAAAGCAGGAACGTGAAGACGTTCGCGGCCAGGACGACGAGACTCATGGAGAGCAGGAACAGGGGAAGCATCGTTCCGGCGAGCCGCCCGCCGCCGGCCGTGTGGCCGCCGGGCCTGTATTCGAGCGAGTAGATCGCCGCCGGCGCGCCGACGAGTCCGATCAGGAACAGAAACGCGGCGCCGAGGGGATCGAGACGGAAGACGAGCGCGAGTTCGGGAAGGGGCGATGGGAACCCCAGGCCGGACTGCGCATCCGACAGGAGCGCCAGGATCGCCGCGACGGAACCCGCCACCGATCCGCACGTCACCAGAACCACCCCCGACCTGCGGCCGGCGCGCAGCACGGCCAGCAGGGCGGCGCCCAAGTAGCCGGCTCCCATCACGAGCAGGCAGCCGATCACAGCATCGATCGAGGTCATGCCCGTCCCGGCAGGCGGTCGAGCGCCTTCAGAATGCCGCGCAGGATATCGGCCGGCTCCGGCGGGCAGCCGTCGACGAACAGATCGACCGGGACCACCCGGTCGACGCCGCCGATCACCGCATAAGACGAGGCGAACACGCCGCAGGTGCGGGCGCAGTCGCCCACGGCGACGACGAGCTTCGGGTCGGGGGTCGCTTCCCAGGTCTTGCGCAGCGGCAGCTCCATGTTGCGTGTCACGGGCCCGGTGACGAGGAGCATGTCGGCGTGGCGGGGCGAGGCCACGAAGCGGACGCCGAAGCGCTCGCAATCGTAGACGGGGCCGGCGAGGGCGGTGATCTCGATTTCGCAGCCGTTGCAGGAGCCGGCGTCGACCTCGCGGATCGCGAGGGACCGCCCCAGGAGGAGGCGCGTGCGTCCCTCGAGCGCTCGCGCCACGCGCAGCGTCTCAGGACCGCCGGGGCCGAGATCCTCGGTGACGATTCCGGTGCGCCACATCTTCGAGAACAACAGGGCCATGGGCGCTCCTCAGGGCCGGGGCCAGGCGAGGCCGTACAGCGCCGCGTAGATGACGACGCCTGTCACCGATACGTACATCCAGATCGGCAGCGTGTAGCGCGCGATCGCGACGTGCCGGTCGAAGCGTCGCCGCGCGGCCCGCGTCACCGTGACGAGGGCCAGCGGCACGACGGCGGCCGCCAGGATCGTGTGACTGATCAGAAGGGTGAAATAAGCGGGTCGGGTCCAGCCGGTTCCCCTGAAGGGGATCGAGCCCGCGTGGTAATGGTAGGTAAGGTACGACGCGAGGAAGAGCGCCGACGTCAGGAGAGCCAGGAGCATGCAGACGCGGTGCGCGGCGATCCGCCTTCGTCGGATGCAGACGTATCCGCATGACAGGAGGACGGCGCTCGCCGCGTTCAGCGAGGCGTTCAGCGCCGGCAGCTCGGACACGTTCATGTGCGTGCCGAGCGCGTGGTGCGGCGAGCCAGGGTCAGGGCGCCGCCGAACGTCAGGAGGCAGAACGCGAGCGTCACGACGAGCGACAGACCCAGCGACGGCAGGCCCGCCACGACCGGTGCCGTGGCCGGGTAGAGCACGCGACGCAGCGCCGCCAGGCCGTAGGTCACCGGGTTCACCAGGATGAGCGCCCGCAGCCACGCGGGGGCGCCGAGGGACGGGAACGGCGCCCCGGACAGGAGCCACAGGGGCATCAGGAAGACCGTCATGACGGCGTGAAACCCCTGCGTCGATTCCATGCGCCAGGCGATGCAGAACGACAGGGCCGTCAGGGCGAAGGCCAGGGGGATCAGAACCAGGCACGACTCGCCCAGCACGGCGGGAGTGAGCCCGATGCCGGCCAGGGGAGCGAGGACGAGAAGGACCAGCCCCTGCGCAAGCGCCAGGCACGTCCCGCCCAGGACCTTGCCGAGAACGACGATCGAGCGTGGCACCGGCGCCACCAGGACGGACTGCAGGAACCCCTCGCGCCGGTCTTCGATGATCGACACCGTGGAGAAGATCGCGGTGAACAGGAGGATCATCACGACCACGCCGGGGAAGAAGTACTCCTCGTACGGAATCGAGCCGCCGGGCACCGGCGGGTGGAACGAGGCCCTGAGACCCGATCCGAACAGCGCCCAGAACATGATCGGCTGCAGCAGGGCCCCGAGGACCCGGTTGCGGTCCCGCAGGAACCGGATCACCTCGCGCCACACGAGGGCCCGGACGGCTCCGAACGGCGGTCTCATGCCGCCTGGTCCCCCAGGAAGCGGTGCCCCGTCTTGTGGATGAAGACGTCCAGCAGCGTCGGTCTCCCGAGCGTCACGGCGTCGATGCGATCCGCGAACGCCTCCACGATGCGCGGGATGAGCTCGTGACCACGGGGCCGCTCGAGACGGACCGTGCCGTCCACGACCTGCACGGGGCCGCCGAAGCGGCTCTCGATCCCGTCGCGCACCTCGGCCGGTGCGCCGGTCGCGATGACGATGACGTCGCCGCCGATCTCGCTCTTCAGCGCGCGCGGCGTGCCCACGGCCACCAGCGTCCCCTCGCTCAGGATCGCCAGCCGATCGCAGCGATCCGCCTCCTCCATCAGGTGCGTGGTCAGGAGGAGGGTCGTCCCGAAGCGCTCGCGCAGATCGCGCAGGAGACCCCACAGGTCCTGGCGCGCGCCCGGGTCGAGCCCGGAGGACGGCTCGTCCATCAGCAGGAGACGCGGCCGGTGCAGGAGCCCCTTGGCGATCTCGGCGCGACGCATCAGTCCGCCCGACAGTCGATCCACCCGGCTCTCCGCCCGGTCCAGCAGGCGCAGGCGTTCCAGCATCTCGTCCGTGGTCCGGCGGAGATCTCCGCCGCCCAGCCCGTAGAGTCGACCCTGCACGTCGAGGTTCTCCCGCACCGTGAGCCTGCGATCGAGGGCCGGCGACTGGAACACGACGCCGATCGACCGGCGCACTTCGCGCGCCTCCCGCACCACGTCGTGCCCGAAGACGAGGGCCCGCCCGCCGACCGGTCGCATCAGGGTCGCGAGGATGCGGAACAGCGTCGTCTTGCCGCCACCGTTCGGTCCCAGGAGACCGAAGATCTCCCCCTGGCCGACGGTGCAGTCGACGCCGCGCAGGACACGGGACGCGCCGTAATCGTGCACCAGCCCGTGGACCGCGACCGCGGCGGGAGCGCTCATGAGGGGCGTCATCATACACCCCCTCGCCCGGGGCCTCGTGCGGCCCCCTCCGGCAACCGGCCGGATGCGGCGAAACTCTTGACTTGGCGTGTCCCGGTCGCGTATAAACCGGCGGTCGCCCAGAAAGCACCTGCCCCGAGGAGAAGCCGACTTCATGCACTGGCTGCCCGAAGGCGTTTCGACCTACAGCGCGAGCATCGACACGATGTTCTACGTGATCCTCGCGGTCACGGGGACCGCGTTCGTCCTCACGGAGGCGATCCTGTTCTATTTCGCCCTCCGCTACCGCGCCCGTCAGGGCGTGCGCGCCACCTACACGCACGGCAACTCGAGACTCGAGGTGGTCTGGACGGTGGTGCCCGCCGTGATGCTGGTGGCCTTGGGGCTGAGCAGCAAGCGTCTGTGGGGGGACATCAAGGAGCACATCCCGGCGACGGACCAGGAGATCGTGGTGATCGCCTCGCAGTTCGACTGGGAAATCCACTACAAGGGGGCCGACGGGAAGTTCGACACGCCCGACGACGTGGTGATCCATAACGAGATGAGCCTCCCCGTGAACGAGCCCGTGAAGATCCGGCTGCGGTCCAAGGACGTCATCCACAGCTTCTTCGTGCCGGCGTTCCGTCTGAAGCAGGACGCGGTCCCCGGGCTGACCATCGACGTCTGGGTCCAGCCGACGAAGACCGGCATGTACGAGATCGCCTGCGCCGAGTTGTGCGGTTTCGGACACGGCACGATGCGCGGCCAGCTCACCGTGCTGGAGCCGGACGCCTTCGCGAAGTGGCTGAAGGAACAGGAGGCGAACGTCGTCCCGGCGGAAGTCCCGCCCGCATGAGTCAATCCGGAGGTCTCGCCCCGATGGCCGCAGAGCACCACGAACATTCGCAGTCCTTCGTCTCGAAGTACATCTTCTCCCAGGATCACAAGATCATCGGCATCCAGTTCCTGTTCATGAGCCTCACGTTCATGATCCTCGGAGGCTTCCTCGCGATGATCGTGCGCTGGCAGCTCGGTTTCCCGGACAAGGAGATCCCGCTGGCCTCATGGCTGCCCGAGAGCTGGAACCCCGCCGACCCCGCGCACTACAACGCCTTGTTCACCATGCATGCGTCGATCATGATCTTCCTGGTGATCATCCCGATCCTCGCGGGAGCGTTCGGCAATTTCCTCATCCCCCTGATGATCGGCGCCAGGGACATGGCGTTTCCGAAGCTGAACATGCTGTCCTTCTGGGTCTCGCTGACCGGCGGGACGATCGTCGCCTCCTCGTTCTTCGTGGAGGGCGGCACCGCTGCGACCGGATGGACCGCCTATCCTCCCCTGAGCGCCGACCCGCAATACACCGGGGTGGGGCTCGGCCAGACGCTCTGGATCGTCGGCGTCCTCATCCTCGGAACCTCCTCGATCATGGGGGCGGTGAACTACATCACCACGATCGTGAACATGCGCGCCCCCGGCATGCACTTCTTCCGCATGCCGCTGTCGGTGTGGGCGCTGTTCATCACGGCCATCCTGCAGCTGATGGCCACCCCGGTCCTGGCCTCCGCCCTCGGCATGCTGCTGTTCGATCGGACGCTCGGCACGCACTTCTTCAACCCGGCCGGCGGGGGGCAGGTCCTTCTCTGGCAGCACCTGTTCTGGTTCTACTCGCACCCGGCGGTCTACATCATGATCCTGCCGTCCATGGGCTTCGTGTCGGACATCCTCTCGACCTTCGCGCGCAAGCCGATCTTCGGCTACAAGGCGATGGTTTACTCCCTCATGGGGATCGCCGGGCTGGGCTTCATCGTCTGGGGGCATCACATGTTCCAGAGCGGCATGAACCCGGCGCTCGGCACGGCGTTCATGATCTCGACCATGGTCATCGCCGTGCCCTCGGCGATCAAGACGTTCAACTGGCTCGGCACGCTGTGGCGCGGCTCGATCCATTTCACCCCCGCCATGCTCAACGCGCTGGCCTTCGTCTCCACCTTCATCGTCGGCGGGCTGAGCGGAATCTTCATGGCCTCGACGCCGGTGGACATGTTCATCCACGACACCTACTTCATCGTGGCCCACCTGCACTACGTGCTGTTCGGAGGGAGTCTGTTCGGCGTGTTCGCGGCGATCAATTACTGGTACCCGAAGATGTTCGGCCGGATGATGAACCAGGCGGTCAACACCGTGCACGCCCTCCTGTCGTTCCTGTTCTTCAACCTGACCTTCTTTCCGATGCACATCCTGGGGATGGCCGGGCACATGCGGCGCATCTTCGACCCGACGCTGTACGAGTTCCTGAAGCCCCTGCAGCCGATGAACGAGTTCATCAGCGTCAACGCCTTCCTCCTCGGCGCGACGCAGATCCTGTTCGCCGCCAACTTCATCTACAGCCTGTTCGCCGGGAAGAAGGCCGCGCGCAATCCCTGGAACGCGAACTCGCTGGAGTGGTCGACTCCGTCCCCCGCGCCCCACCTCAACTGGGGGGAGAGGATTCCCACGGTCTACCGCGGACCGTACGAGTACAGCTCTCCCGAGGTGACCGAGGACTACCTGCCGCAGGATCGCCCGCTGGGCGTGCCCGTTCCGCCTAGGACGACCACGGCCCCGGCACGCGCCTGATGGTTCCCTTCGATCGAAGGCGGCATCGCTATGCCGTCGTCTGCGCCTGCGCCACGGCGGTGCTGCTCGTCGCCGGGGGGCTGGTCACGAGCACCGGCTCCGGACTCGCCGTACCGGACTGGCCGCTGTCGTTCGGCAGGCTCTTTCCGCCGATGACGGGTGGCGTGCTGTTCGAGCACGGCCACCGGCTCATCGCCGCCCTGGTCGGCCTCCTGACGATAGGTCTGGCCGTCTGGTTCGGCAGGAGCGAGACCCGGGCCTGGGTGAGACGGCTGTCGTATCTGGCGATCGGGGCGGTCGTGGCCCAGGGCCTCCTGGGCGGACTGACGGTTCTCCTGCGCCTGCCCCCCTCGGTCTCGGTCCTGCACGCCTGCCTGGCCCAGGGGTTCTTCTGCATCGTCGTGCTGCTGGCGGTCTGCACCTCGAGAGAGTACCTCGAGCCGCCGCCGGCGACGCGCCCCGGGGATGGGCCGGTGCCGTGGATCCCGGCGGCGGTCGCGACAGGCCTCGTTTACGCCCAACTCATCCTGGGGGCGGTGATGCGGCACACCGGCGCAGGCCTGGCGATTCCGGACGTGCCTCTCGCCTTCGGCCGGCTGGTCCCGCCGCTGCAGTCGTTCGAGGTCGCCGTCCACTTCGCGCACCGGGTCATGGCGATCGTGGTCGCCGCCGCGGTGTGTGTCTCCGCCGCGCCCTTCCTGCGGCGCCGCCCGGCGCGAGTCGATCTGGTCCGCCCGGCGCGACTGGCGGTGGGCCTGGTCGTTCTGCAGATCTTCCT
>WNGH01000322.1_pt1 | contig 59806 bp, 54 predicted proteins | sample 5400631 | NCBI WGS metagenome assembly WNGH01 (sample SAMN13153373, study PRJNA577476) | soil metagenome | isolation source: 115 cm soil or saprolite under Garry oak tree replicate 1 | place: USA:California | collected 2016-06-15
GGGCTCAAACCGGCGCCTGGTCCTCCGCTGTCAGCGCGGTGGACATCGCGCTCTGGGACATAAAAGGAAAGCATCTCGGCCAGCCCGTATGGAAACTTCTGGGCGGATACAGTGCCACTGTTCCCGCATATATCACCTTCGGCCTGCTGGAATATAGTCGCGACCAGCTCGTGGAGGCGGCAAAGCACTTTACGGCGCAGGGGCACGACAAGCTCAAGATGGTGGTAGCTATCAACGGCGCCCAAGACCCGGCCGAGGACGCCGCGCGAGTGCGCGCGGTGCGCGAGGCGGTGGGCGATCAGGTAGAGCTCATGATCGATGCGAACTATCTCTTTTCGTTTCCGGTGGCGCTCGATCTTGCCAAACGCATTGAGCCCTATGGAATTAAGTGGTTCGAGGAACCCCTCTACGGAAATGACGCGCGGCTGCTTGCCAATCTCAGGCGTCAAACTAAGATCCCCATCTCTGCCGGTCAGAACGAAGGACACAAATGGCGCCACCGTGAGTTGCTAGTCCACGAGGCGGTGGACATCCTTCAGCCCAACGTTGTCTATGTGGGAGGCTACACGGAAGGCGTGAAGGTTGCCGCGATGGCGCAGGCCTACAACATACCAATTGCCAACGGCGGTGGCTGGCCGCACCACAACATGCACTTGATTGCGGGTGTGGCCAACGGCTGGCGGGTCGAGTTTCACGTGCCGATGTGGGTGACGGGCGAGATGATCTTCCGCGATCCACCGAAGCCGTCCCGCGGAACGGTGACATTGACCGAGCAGCCTGGCCTTGGGCTAACGCCAAACGAAGAGACGCTCAAAGAAACCCAGGAGCCGTAGTGATTTCATATTGGTTATAATTTTGCGCGTTCTAAATTTGGTCTAAATTGTGAAGTGTTCTCTTTGCCAGCATGAAAATCCCTCTGGGGTGAAGTTTTGCGGCGAGTGCGGCGCGCGGCTTGAATCCACATGCGCCGCCTGCGGGGCTGCAAACCCACCAGGAGACAAATTTTGCGGCCAGTGCAGAGCGTCACTCGTGCAAGCGCCAAGTTTTACAAAATTCGCGTCGCCTGAAACTTACCCCCTAAATATCTCGCCGAAAAAATCCTCACATCCAAGAGCGCGCTCGAAGGCGAACTCAAACAAGTCACGGTTTTGTTGCCGACATGAAAGGCTCGATGGAGTTACTGGCTGATCGTGATCCAGAGGACGCCAGAAAGCTACTCGACCCGGTGATCGAATATATGATGGAATCCGTTCACCGCTACGAAGGGACAGTCAGCAACTTAATGGACGACGGCATCATGGCACTCTTCGGCGCGCCTTTGGCGCATGAGGATCACGCGGTGCGCGCCTGCTACGCGGCGCTCCGAATGCAAGATTCGGTCAAGAAATATGCCGAGGAGGTTCAAAAGATAGAGGGCATTCCGGTTCAGATTAGAGTCGGGCTGAACTCAGGGGAAGTGGTGGTCGGCTCAATCGGGAACGACCTAAAGATGAACTACACGGCGGTGGGCCAGACGGCACATCTAGCCGCGCGCATGGAGCAGATGGGCTTGAGCCGTCTGCGGCAGAGCAAAGGTAAGAGGGCGGGAGCTCAAAAACTGGTGGCTGAGATTTACGATTGGTTTACTGAAGGGTTTGACACGGCCGACCTGAAAGAGGCCAAGGCCCTGCTCGAAGCGTTATCGTAGAAAATGTGGCGCGAAGGAAGAGAATGAAATATAAGCCAATCATGATCGTACCGTTTGCTGCAACTCTTTGCTTGATTTTCGCTTCGGTTGCAAGTGCTCAGGTTACACGAATCAAGGTCGGCTATTCCTCGATCGGGGTGGGCCAGTCGCTCGTTTGGGTTGCCAAAGAGGCCGGGCTCTTCAAAGAGAATGGTCTCGACGTGCAGCTTATTTTCATCGGCAGCTCGAGCATTTTATCGCAAGCCGTGATCGCCAGGGATGTGCCGATCGCGATCATGTCCGGCACTGCGGCGATCAATTCGCAACTCGCGGGATCGGATCTCGTCATAGCGGCGAGCACAAAAAAAGATCCGGCTCAGGCTTTTCTCGTCACCGCGAAAGGAATTTCCCAACCCGCGCAGCTTAAAGGGAAAAAATTGGCGGTGAGCCGGCTCGGCGCTTCTTCGGATTTTATCCTCAGACTGATTCTTAAGAAGATCGGATTGGTCCCCGACAAAGACGTGGCGATCATTCAGATTGGCTCTTCGCCGGTCAGAATGGCCGCGCTAGCCAACGGCGTCGCTGACGGGACTGCGCTTACCTTCGAGGAGATGATGGTTGCCAAGAAAATGGGCTTTAACGTTCTACTGAACCTTTTGGAGTTCGGCGTTGAAGCCTTGAACAGCGATGTCGTCACGACGCGAAGGTTTATCCGGGAGTCGAAGGAGACCGTTCAGCGGTTCGTCAAAGGCATGACCAAGGGAGTGAGTTTCTACACCAACAACAAAAAGTTTTCCATGGACGTCATCGCCCGCTACACAAAGAGCAACGATATAGAAAAGATCGAATATGGCTACGACTTTGCCGCCAAAACCTTTCTCAAGAGGCCTTATACTCCAATCAAGGGAATCCAACTGGCGCTCGAAGAGATTGGCGAGAGAAACCCGGCCGCTAAAACGGCGAATCCCGAACAGTTCATCGACATGTCTGTAGTCAGGGATCTCGACCAGAGCGGCTATATCGACGCTCTTTACAAATAAGCCTCTTTAGCATCTACCGCGGAGGACGCGGAGAGAAAATAGATTGCCCCAGCAAGTTGCCAGGTATTACAACATAAGGCTGCGATTCCCAAAGGCGTCACCCCCGAATGTTTTAATCGGGGGTCCAGTTCCGGTCTGGCCTGGATTCCCGCTAAAAGCATGCGGGAATGACGGAACTCTGCGTGCTCTGCTCAGGTCCTGTGGTAAGTAAGTCTTTCACCGGTAAACCGACAAGAGCCACAAATCGGCAGAAGGAGGGTCTATGAAGGTTTCTTTTAAGCCAGTGCTCGTCACAGTCACACTTCTTCTCTCTATGCCTTTGTTCTCCCGTGCGGCCTCCGCGCCGGCGAAGATCGTCGTGACTTATGGCGGCCTGAATGAGCGGAGCGGCGTGCTTTTTGTCGCTAAAGATGCCGGGATCTTCCAAAAGCATGGGCTTGATGCCCAGGTGGTCAACGTCCGGAGCGGCGCGGTCGGATTGTCAGCCCTGGCCGCCGGCGAGACGCAGTTCCACGGCGGCTCGGCGACCGGCGCGTCCATCGGCGCGATGGCCGGCGGACTCGATTTGGTCTTCGTCGCGGGTCTGATTAACAAACTCGATGGAACATTCGTGGTCGCGCCCAACATCAAGACGCCTGCGGATTTGAAGGGCAAAAAGATCGGCGTGCAAAGCATCGGCGGCGGCGTGTGGATGTTCAGCATGCTGGCTTTCGATCATTGGGGTCTCAATCCCGAGCGTGACAACATTCAATTTCGCATCATCGGAGATCAGTCGGTTATGGCTCAAGCGCTCGCGACCGGAGGGATTATCGACGGCGCGTATCTCGGCTACACGTTCGGCGCACAGTTGGAGCGCCAGGGGTTCCGCGTCCTCGCCGATCTTCTCAAGCTCGGTATCCCCTTTCAGGGTCTGGGAATCATGGCGCGGCGGAGCTTTGTCGATCGCTCGCCCGATACCGTGGAGCGCTATCTCAGAGCGATGATCGAGACGATAAAATTCATCAATAACCCTGAGAACAAACCTGTTGTCGTCCGAAGTTTGATGCGCACCTTGCGCCTGTCAAAGGTGGAAGACGCCGAGGCTGGCTATGAAATGATGAAAGTGCTTTATGACCGGCGGATTTACGCCAACGTAGACGGACTCCGCAACGTGATCCGCATCCTCGGTAGAAGCAACGAGCAAATCCGCCGCCTGAAAGTCGAGGATATCATCGACGAACGGATTGCAAAGAAGTTAGAAAAGGAAGGACTCTTCTAGCGTAATCCGCTGCCGCTTCCTTGACTCCACCGCGTCGCTCGGATCTCAATCGCTAAGCTGCCTTGAAACGTACATCAACCCACGCCTTAGCTATTTCAATTGCGAAAGTTTCAGCCTCAAGCTTGGTCCCAAAACAATCAATTGAATCCTTTATGGCGTGGCACTCACGGCCGGTGGCGGAGCCCCGGCGTAAGCCATTCGCCTCTTTCTTTAATCTTCGATACGTTGCGGCTCTGGCCTCTTCGTTGTCTCTATCTGCCTTGCCGACGGCCTTGCGGGCTTTCGCTTTATATCTTTTTGAGGTGACTGTTTCACGGCTCTAAGCGGTATGTTCGGTGCCCATTCCAGCCATTCTTTCGCGGCTTTGTTATACAGGGGAAAAGACATTCCATCCTTTACCAGCTGTTCTGTGGGATCAGCGGGCGTGGCAAAGGCGATTCCTCCGGCCGCGAGAGACCTCAACGACTCCATGTTGACTTCTAGACCGCGAAACAAGCTAAGGCTCACGTCCACACCGCTCACATTCCAGAATTTCGAGCCGGTCCGGACGAGCCTTGCATAGCGTTGCTTAATCAATACTTGGATGGCCACTGTAGCGGCGTTTGGGCTTAGATCACACTGTTGTATCGTACCCACCTCGACGCCGCGGTAGTAGACAGGCGAACCCGGCCGCAACGATCCGAGCCGCGGGGTAATCAGAATAATTTTCAGCCCCCTTTCTTCTAACGCGACGGGCGCGTTTTCCAGGCCGACAAATTCCGATTGCTCTTTGCCGGTGCCTGGCAATACGTCAACTTCCGGTCCAGTAATAACGGTGTCCAAGCCGGTGATGTTTCCGATACCCACCTCAGGCCGTACAATCCAGAACACGGCTCCTTCCTTAGCAACGGAAGCGGCCGAGCGTTGCAAACGCGCCCTTACCACCACGGCTTGTTGGTCGGGGCTCAATTCGACCGCCGTCACTTCACCAATCTGCACACCGCGATACTTAATCGGTGTTTGGCCCGTCTTCAGGCCGTTCCCGTCTTTGAACCTAATAGTGATTTTCGGGCCGAGCTGCTCGAGCCGGCCATATGCAAGGTAGCCCGCAACAATGACGGCGATCGCAGGAACGACCCATACGACGGGAAAGCGCCATCGGCTCCGCTTCACCTTTGCCTTGGGCAATTCATCGGCCGCTTCAAGGTTTTCTTGCGACTCGTTCATGACGATTCATCCGTTTCATCCCAAATCAACTTTGGATCAAAGCTGGCCGAAGCCGAGATCGTACACACCACCATCGCGGCAAACGCCAACAGACCTGGACCCGGAAGGACAGTGGCGATCTGCTGCAGCTTAACCAATGCCACCAGAATCGACAGGAGAAACACGTCAACCATCGCCCATGGACCGATCACGTCAATGGTCTTATAAAGCCAGGTCCGTTGCCGCCGCAGGCGCAGGGAGTTGAATTTTGTCGTGCTCACCAAAAAGAAAAGACCGAACAGCTTGAACAATGGAATCAAGAGGCTGGCGAGAAAAACGATCACGGCCACCAGCCACTGGCCGTCCCTGAAGAGAGTCACACAACCGTCCCAAACGGTACTTTCAGAATAGGCGCCGTAGTAATTCATGCGCAGGATCGGATAGATGTTGGCCGGAACGTAAAGAACCAGCGCCGCTAGCGAAAACGCTGCCGTTCGTGCCAGGCTGTTGATCTTGCGCTTGACGAGGATTGAGCTGCAGCGACAACACTCGGCCATAAAGGTCGGCTCCAGTTCATCCACACGTTGCGTGAGGCCGCACATGTCGCAGGTGATGATTGTTTCCATTAGTTTTGGAAAATTAAATCCTCGTGGAGAGACTCATGGCATCGAGTCAAAGTCCTATGAGTACGAGAATTAATCCGCCGGTGAACCACCAAAGATTGTCCCGTAATAGATAGAGGCTCAGCGCGACGCCAACTATGCCTGGTGACGAGAACCGATCGGAAAACAAGGATATCGAGGTCATTCATTGCGGCCGATGATAGATAATTTTAATTGACCATTTATCCCTCGCCTGCTACACAACTCTCTCCGCTACTTTGGAGAGTTGACTTGCCACCTGATCCGCTAACTGATTTAGAACCGATTGGCCGAGCGCAGTGGCGCGAAGATGAGCATCGGCTTGGATGGTCTTAAAATCTTGAAAAGAGTACATCTGTTTGAGATAGACCAGGGCGATGACGCTTTCGCGATTTATCCCCTCCACATCGCGCGTTACGAATAGTGCGTGGTCGTCCCGGAGCACGACAGCCGTGCTCCCATTCTTCAGCCAATCGTATCCATGGATTGAAATAAAGATCTCGATCGCGGAGGCGACTTTGATCCGTAAAGAAGGATCCTTTTTTTTCCTCCGTCTTGAAAACTTAGAGCGTATTTCCATATTCGCGGTCCTACGTGCCAAAGTTCGATAGGGCAGCATTCAGGGGTTCGGCTGCGCTTGTTGCCTCGCTCGGCTCGCCTGCGCGCTGGCCCTAAGGGAGCAATGGCGGGGCCGAAGCAGAACTGGACACGCATGGACGTAAAGGGTCGCAGAAGTACTAAGAAAGGCGAAGATCAGAGGTATGCGAACGCCCGGTATTGTGTCTCAATTTTGAAAGTGGGCGGCGTCGCCCATCTAGTTAGCCGCTCGACTTTTTGATCTTCCAGGACGCGAAGCGATTCATCCTGCACAGAACCGAGACTTGCTCGCGGGCGGCTCATTGCCGAAATGTTAGAAGCTCGTGAGTCCGCAAGGTTGGCACTTCGACTTGAATATCGACTCGTCAAGCCAGGACCGAAAACCTTCGAGAGATGGTGCTTGATTCGTAGCGGCGTGCCGGTGCATTCCTCATGCGGTTTGCGGTCCCGTGAGCCGCCTAATCTTGACCGTTCAAGCCCTCTGGTGGTAGACCTCAGGTGACAGAGATCAAGCGCCAAGGAGGAAAAGTTCATGTCTGGAAATGGAAATGACTCAGGTTTAGAAGTGCTGATTTCTTCAGACTCGCACGTGATGGAGCCACCCAACACTTTGAAGGAGAGGGTTGCGCCGGCATTGCGAGACCAAGCTCCTATTTTTCCTGTGCTCAAAGTCGGAGAAAGTTTTCAGACCCATCCCGGAGGGTCTGATCCAACGTGTCGAATCAAAGAGATGGAAACCGATGGTCTCAGCGCAGAAGTGCTATACCCGACCAATCTGCTGCCGCACTTCGCCATGGACGACGCTAAACTGCAGGAGGCCTGCTTCCGGGCGTACAACGATTGGTTGATCGAGTATTGTCAGGTGGCGCCCAAGCGCCTGATCGGTATTGCCGCTATCTCGGTTTACAACATCGATGAGGCGGTAAAAGAGCTCGAGCGCTGTACCAAAGCTGGCCTTAAGGGATCGATCATCTGGCAAGCGCCGCATCCGGACCTGCCGTTTCACTCGGAGCATTACAATAAGTTCTGGGCGGCGTCCCAGGATCTGAACATGCCCGTCAACTTGCATATCCTTACCGGGCATGGCTACCACAAGGAAACCGTGTTCGGTAAGAAGAGGACGGGGGTCGAGCACTACCGAGGCAGCGTTAACCTCAAGCTCAAGGAGATTACGGATGCTTTTTTTGAGCTTATCTTTTACGGAGTTTTGGAGCGCTACCCTAAGCTTCGATTCGTCAGTGTGGAGAACGAGATCGGTTGGATGCCGTTTATGCTGCAGCAGTGGGATTACTACTACAACAGATTCAAGGGTGTGAATCCTCCGCCGATTACGAAAAACCCCAGCGAATATTTCAACCGTCAAGTCTATGGGACGTTCTTCCGAGACACCGTGGCTGGGCATAGTTTCGAATGGTGGGGTCAGGACAACTGCATGTGGTCCAATGACTATCCGCACGGCAACTCGACCTGGCCGGAATCTAAAAAATATATCGATCGCGACCTAGGGCACTTGCCAGCAGACGTGCGCAAGAAACTTGTCTGCACGAACGTGGCGAAGCTCTACGACATGGAAGTCCCCCAGCCGTTAGAGGCGGTGTCCCAATCGGCCGCAATTCATTGATTAAAGATTTTTGACTTCATCGGAGCGACCGGCTCTTCAAAACTTTAGCTCCTCTCTTCTCTCCCCCGTGACGGGGGAGATGTAAGAGGGGGATTGATTTTTTTATTGGAGGTTCTTATGGCCGCACGTTATGGATCGGATCTCATCGTCGATCTGCTGAAAGTCCTGGGCATCGAATACGTCGCGCTTAATCCTGGTTCGAGCTTCCGGGGCATTCACGATTCTCTGGTAAATTACGAGAGCGGCCGCCAAGCCAATCCTGAAATTATTCTCTGCTGTCACGAAGAGATCGCCGTCGCGGTCGCTCACGGTTATGCCAAGGCTACCGGCAAGCCGATGGCCGCCATCGTGCACAACGTCGTTGGTCTGCAGCATGCTTCCATGGCGATCTACAACGCCTGGTGTGACCGTACGCCGATCCTGGTCATGGGCGGCACCGGCCCCATGAACACGAGCAAACGGCGGCCGTGGATCGACTGGATTCACACGGCGCTGGTTCAGGGAAATTTGGTGCGCGACTTCGTCAAATGGGACGACCAACCCGTTGGTATCGAATCCATTCCTTCGTCCATGATGCGTGGCTACCGCATCGCTATGAGCGACCCAGCCGGTCCGATTTATCTTTGCTTCGATGTGACCGATCAAGAGTCGGCGCTGGAAAAAGAAATTCCGCTTCCGGATCCGGCGCGCTTTCGCCCGCCGGCGCCGCTGCAGGCAGAGACTGATGCGATCAAAGAAGCGGCGCGGTTGCTTTCCGAAGCGCAGAACCCGGTGATTCTCGCCGACTATCTGGGAAGAGATAATGGGGCGGTGTTGAGTCTGGTGGAGCTGGCGGATCTCCTGTCGATACCGGTCATCGATCTCGGTGCGCGGCTGAATTTTCCCAACACGCATTCCCTTAACCTCACCGGTAAAAATCGCGAGCTGGTAAGCAACGCCGATGTCGTTCTCGGGCTCGACGTCATGGATCTCTTTGGCTCGCTGGTGCGGCAGGATCCTGCCGCGCACAGCACTGTACCGGCCATCAAACCGGGCTGCAAAGTCATTCATGTAACGCTCGCGGATATTTCCATGCGCGGCTGGACCACCGACTTTCAAGAGCTTGCGCCGGTGGATCTGCCGATTGTGGCCAACACCAGAGTTTTTCTCCCGGCATTAATTGAAGAGATTAAGCGGCAGGGAAAATTTTCCAGGAGCGTAGTCGAGGAGAGGCGCAAAACTTTTGCCGTCCAGCACGACGAGGTCCGCGCGCGCTGGCAGAGCGACCTCAAGAAGCGCTGGGATGAGAGGCCGGTCTCGCCGCCGCGGCTCGCCCACGAAGTTTGGGAAGCAATTAAGAATGAATCGTGGTTGCTTGTGGCCGGCGGTTTCAGAGGCTGGCCTGGCAGACTGTGGAACTGGGACAAGCCAGGACTCTTTCTCGGCGGCTACGGCGGCGGCGGATTAGGCTACGGCCCGGGGGCGTCGGTCGGCGCGGCGCTTCCGTACCGCGGGACGGAAACGATCTGCGTCAATCTCCAACGCGACGGCGAACTGCTTTACACCACGAGCGCTCTCTGGACGGCTTCAAACACCGGCGTGCCGTTGCTCACCGTGATGACCAACAATCGCACTTACTACAACGACGAAGAACACCAGGAAAAAATTGCTATCGCACGCGGCCGCCCGCCGGAAAATAAAGTCGTCGGGATGCGCATGGAAAAACCGCCCGTGGACTTTGCCAATCTCGCCCGGTCCTTTGGCATTGCCGGCGAAGGGCCTATCACCGAGCCGGACAAAATCCGCCCCGCGTTGGATCGCGCTCTGAGAGTGATCAAAGAAGAAAAGCGACCGGCGCTGGTGGATGTTTACATTCAGGCTGTTTAAACGCCGCCGTTGACACGTTGATCCGCATGGCAGTAATCTCTGCGCGTTCGTACATTCTTAGGAGGGAGCATAATGTCATTGGACCGCGTGTTTTTTCTTTTTTCTCTGTCAGGACTTCTAATTGGCTTCATGGCAGGAGGGAAGTTGGCGCAGTCAGCCGAGGATCCAGCGTTCCCGGACGGTCCGGGCAAAGACGTGCTTATGTCGCGCTGTTTCCAATGTCACAACGATCGAATTTGGAGAAATCTCCACCAGGACAAAACGGCATGGGAAGGAGTGCTCTACCGGATGATGGGACGGGGAGCGCTTTGGACTGACGATGAGATCGAGAGTATGGCTACCTATCTAAGCACAGTTTTTGGACCGACATCCGGCAAGACGTCGAAGTAATGCGGGCTGGCCAAAGGAGGTTGCGATGAGAGAATTAGTCGCTCGATACCTGTCAGAATCGATTTCTCGACGCGGTTTTCTCAAAGGACTGACCACTGCGGGCGTGTCCATCGCTGCCGCGCAGTCCATACTCGATTCCGTCTCCGCGGTTGCCCAGGCGCAAGAGGTCCGCAGGGGCGGGCCGGAAGGAGTGAAGATATTTCAAGGCACCGCGGCGGCGGCTTTCGCGGAGCAGTTGATCGCCTCGGGCGTCCAGTATGTCTTTGGCAACTCTGCCAGCGAGGATGCCGAGTTTTATGATGCGCTCGTTGACCGGCCGCAGCTTCAATACATTTTAACTCCGCATGAAGGTCCGGGTGCGGCCATGGCGGCGGGTTACGTGAAGGCTTCGGGGGAGCCCTCCATCGTGATGCAGGCGGGTTCCGTCGGTCTGATGAACGCGATGGGGCAGATGTTTAATGCTTTCAAGGAGCAGACCCCGCTGGTTTTCTATAGCTATCGGTCGGAACAAAGCGGCGCCGCAGGACGTGACGGCTTCGAAGAAGTGGCGAATCAGGAGCAGATCGTTGCGCCGCTCGCCAAATACTATTGGCTGGCCCGCCGCCCTGAAATGCTTCCTGAGACGGTGCGCCGCGCCTTTAAAGCGGCATGGACGCCTCCCTACGGTCCCACCTACGCCTCATGGCATGCCGATTTTAACCAGGCAAAGATCCGCACCGAGATTATCACGCAGGATAAAGTCGATCCGCGCATGCGGGTAAGACCGAATCCCAAGGAAATCGAACGGGCGGCCAAAGTTCTCGTTGAGGCGAAGACTCCGCTGATGATTGTCGGTGATGAAGTTTATAAAGCCAAGGCGGCGAGCAAAGCGGTCAAGCTGGCGGAGATGTTGGGCATGCCCGTGACCCAGGCAAGACAGATATTCGCCAGCTTTCCGGAGAGCCATCCCATGTGGGTCGGCGCGCTTCCCGGCGGCAGGATTGACACTCTCGCTTTTCCTAAAACCCCGGACGTGGTGATCAACGTCGGAAACAAACTCCAACATAACAGCACTGCGCCCATGGTTCCACGCCAGGTCAAGTTCATCGACTTACGGAATGATAGTTGGAGCATGGGAAACGTCATCACCACCGAGGCGCCGTTGGTTGCCGACGTCGCTTATGGCCTCGACGATCTTATGGTTGCGGTAGACGGCATGATGACACCGGCGATTAAAGCCAAGGTGCAAGAACGGAGCGAAGAAGTCCGCAAAGCGACAGAGCGCAATAAGAAGCTTAGAGCGCAGTTGGTAAAGAACCCCGACTGGAACAACAGTCCACTACTGGCGGACCGGCTGACTTACGAGGTGGCGCAATTCGCGGAAAAGGACGCCATCATCGTTCATGAAGCCGGATCCATCGGACTCCACAGTTTCGACTTTAACCCCATCGGTGGACGCGAGCTGTTTTTCTATTACGGTTCGCACCTCGGTTCCGGCGTGGGAACTGCGGCTGGGGTGAAGCTGGCTCGACCCAACCAGCAGGTGATTTGCTTAGTCGGAGACGGTTCTTTCATTTTCGGCCCGACGGCGCTCTGGAACATGGCGCGCTTGGAGCTGCCGGTAGTCACCGTGGTCTACAATAATCACGCATACGCGGGCCCGCATAGCCGTGCCATTGCAAACGTACCCGATGGACGGATGGTCGCGACCGGGAAGTTCTTCCACGATTATCTCGGCGATCCGAACATGAACATGGCGGATATCGCGAGGGGGTTCGGAGTTTCAGGAGAAAAGGTCGAATCCCCCGGGCAACTCAAAGAGGCTCTCGCCCGAGCGCGCAGGGCCACTCAGGATGGTAAGCCGTATCTCATCGACGCCGAGGTCAGGCGAACGGGCGCAGCCTGGGCGGAAAAACCGTGGACCCCGGCGATTCGAATCGCGCAGCTGCGCACGCGAAAAGTTTGATAGAATTGCGAGGGAATAAGGATATGGCGGCGCGAAGCGTCAGGCTTTTTCTGGGTATCTTTTTTTCTATGTCGCTAGCCTTTCCTTTCTCGGCTTTCTCTCAAGGAAAGCCGTTTAAAAAGATCCACGTCGGAGTTCCTTCCGTCAGCGTTGCTAACATTATCATTTATGTCACCAAAGAGGCGCGACTTTACGAGAAGTATGGGCTCGACGCCGAGGTTATTGCGATCAACGGCTCCGGCATCGCATCGAAGGCGCTGATCGGCGGAAATCTCGATATCGTGCCGGTTGCGACACCGACCGTTATCGCCGCGGATCTGGCTGGCTCGGACATGGTTATTTTGGCTCACACCATGCCCGGCGTGGTTCACGCGCTGATGGTGAAGCCTGAGATCAAACGGGTTGAGGACTTGAAGGGGAAAAAGATCGCGGTATCCAGCTTGGGTTCCCTCACGGACTTCCTGGTCCGTGCCATTGCCAAGAAAAAAGGGCTCAATCCTGACCGCGATTTGACTCTAATCCAGACCGGCAGCGACTCTGATCGCATTGTGGCGCTCAAAAGCGGCGTTGTAGACGGGGCGGCGATGTCCCACCCGGGATACGGTCGGGCCAAAAAAATGGGCTTCACCATGCTCTGGGACTCGGCGAAGGAGCTTGATTATCCCTGGATGGAAATCACGACGCGTCGGGCGAATATCAAGGCCGACCGCGAGACGATCATGAATTATATGAAAGCGCACCTCGAAGGCATCGCCCGTTTCAAGAAGGATCGTGACTTCGGCATAAAAGTGATCAAGAAGACGCTGCGGATAGATGATGACGAGTTGATTAACGAGTCTTATGACATTTTTTCCAAAATGTTCTTACCGACGCCCTATCCGAATCTAGCGGGAATGAAAGTTAGCTTCGAATACGTCGCGGCCACTCGCCCGGACGTCTGGAAGCACAAACCTGAAGAATTCGCGGACTCGAGCTTCGTCGAAGAGCTCGACAAAAGCGGGTTCATTAAAAAGCTTTACGAGAAGTAGTCTTTCCATCTCGGCAGCGCGGCAGCTTTTACTATCCATGCGAAACTCATTCATCGAAAATTCGTCAGCGCAGCGTGATCAGCACGACGCCACCCACCATCAGACTCGCGCCAACAACAATTCGCGGACTCAGGGTTTCCAGGCTGCGGAGAAATAGTCCGCTAAACAGCACCGTAAACAGCGGGGTGGTGTTGAGCAGTGGAATGATTACGGACAGATCGCCTTGTCCTATTGCGATGAAATTGGTGACTTGAGCCGACACCGCAACACAACCGGCAGCAACAAAGAAGAGAAAACTCTGGCGCGGCATGCGGAGCAGGTTCACCCTTTTCGTGAGTAGTATGAAGCTAATGAGCAACGCTAACGAGGTCGAGGTGACGATCGCCGTCGCAACGAAGGGATTGGGTAGAATTTTTAGTCCTTCTTTTCGCAAGGTCTGTGAAATCGCTGAAACCAAGCCGGCCCCCAAAGGTAAAGCCGCATCGACGAGCCGCCACTTGGCAGCACCACCTCGACTACCGGAGATGAGCCAGAGACTCCCCATGATCAGCGCAGTCCCCAGATAAACCATGATACCTGGCCGTTCGTGCAGCAGGACAACTGCGATGATGGTGGCAAAGAGAGGCTCGGCGCCGCGAAGCGGTCCCGCTCGCGCCACGCCGATGCGAGTGATGCCCTCATAGAACAGCGCGCGAGCGAATAGCGGCTGAAGGCAGCCGCTGATCAAAAAGTACACCATGGCGCGCGAGCGGAGAAAGACTAACGGTGTCGTCGCAACTAGATACGTCCAAATGCAGGTGACCGAGACGAGATAGCTCATCAGCATCGCTGCAAAGATATTCGATCGGCGCACGCCCAGGCGCACCAACACAGAATCTCCGGCCCAACCCATGGCGGAAAACATCGCGACAATTTCAGGAATCAAAGGCCTGCTCTCGTTTCGTCCGACGGGAAAAAAATCCAGCTAATCCGAGCCAACCAGAATTTGCAAGTACCACTGGCGGCGACTCCTCTTGCGAAAACAGCCTGAGCTGGCCTAGTATCGGCTTGATCGTAAACCCAAAGGGAGGATCTATGGAAAACAGTAAGGAAGTCCCAGCTCAAGTCGTGCAATTGAAAACCCAGCTCGTGAGCCAGGGTCACACCCGACACTTACTGGCTGAAACGGATCTGATGAGTTTGAGAATTCATTGCTATGCGCCGGGCATCGGAGAAAACGCGCTCCATTCCCACACCAAAGAGGATCACATTTTTCTGGTTTTAGAAGGAACGGCGCGGTTTAATACCGGCAGGGACGGAAAAAAGGAACTAAAGGCGAGCAAGCACCAAGCCGTTGTTCTGCCGGCGGGTTGCTACTATCAGTTCTGCAATTCCGGTGATACTCCGCTTGTGATGGCTCGCATCGGCGCCGGTTCGGACAAACAGGACATGCGCCTCAACCCCGATGGCACGCCAATCCCCGGCAGAACGCACGAGCAAGGCGCCGCGAAAGCGGTGCTGATTGAAGGCGCGTTCTTTGAGTGAACAAGGTCGAAACTTTACACCTGAAAATGGCGAAGCCGAGAATGTCAGCTTGAGCCACCGGAACAATCGAGCGAGAAGCACTGGGGCTGGATTCACGGAAGACAAAGCAGATTCATGACTGATTGGAGGGTAAGAGAGCGATCTTATTTTTTTTCACTGCGAGGTCGATAGTTTTAGGGCTAAAAGGCTAAAGGCAATGTCGTTCAGGAAAAAAAAGCGTGAGTTGGCCGGGCATCTCACGCGATATCTCTCATATGGGTGAATGTGTGCCGAAGCTTTCTAAGCTCCCTCATTAACAAACGCTGGCGGCGTTGATGACGCGTGAGGTGCGGTTGAAGAAGCGACTGGGGGTACATCTTGGCTCCGCATTGATCGCATTTTGCCGCTTGAAAGCTTTTATCCTCAACTAGGATTGCTTGAGAGTCGCACGTCAAAAATGGCTCCATGTTTCGTCTCCTTCTTACTGCGAATGAAGCAAGTGACATGCCATGGCGCTGCCATGTCTCAAACGTATTGAAAGAAGCGGGATTTCCTTGCGTTCTCTGAATGGTTGATTCGACTAAGGGCGACTGCTGACAACCCCGTTGTGTCAACGCCGTGCCAGGAGTGTCAGCGTGATAGTTTTAAGTTCCGAACTGTCGCCCTGAGCGCGTCGAAGGGTGGACTAATTCAAAGATATTGATCGAGGCCGAAAAAATTTGCCGCCGTGCCGCCCAGCAGATTTTCGATGTCTTGCTTGGCCAGTCCTTCGCGTGTTTCGAGCATCGTCACCGTGTTGGGGAAAGTCCCATCGGGATGAGGATAGTCGCTGCCGATCATGAGCCTACTGCTGCCGATGCGCTTGACCACGTCAGGTAGAGTAGAATCGTCTGCGCCAAGTGAAAAATAGAAGTTATTGAAGCACTCCTTTGGCCGCCTCGTTGCTCTTTCGCGGGCCGCCGGTCGCGCATCGTAAGCCATCTCCAGCCGGTCCATCAACCAGGGAATCCAGCCGACGCCGACTTCGAAGAAACCGAACTTGAGGTTGGGGAAGCGGTCGAGAACGCCGCTAAAGACGAGCGCAGAGATCGCCGTGAAAACCTCAAAAGGGAATCCCAGACAAACGTCGAGGTTAAACCTCGCAAAGCGATCCACTCCAAGTAGGGGACCGCTGTCCACGCCATGGACCAGCAGCGGAACGCCCAGTGCTTCGATACGTTCGTAAAAAGGCCAGAGAAACTCGCCGTCGAGATCTTTGCCGTTGACGTTCTGGTAAATGATGACGGCATGAAGCCCCAGCTCCTTGATCGCGTACTCCGCTTCGGCGATGCCAAGGCGAACGTCTTGCAAGGGTGCCGTCGCGACGCCGATGAACCGGTCGGGATAACGTTTGAGTGGCCTCGCTACGGCTCTGTTAAACGAGCGACTGACACTGGCGCCCATTTGCCCGTCAACGTCATAATAAAAGGGAGCATTGTTAGGGATCAGCACTTGCCTGTCGAAGCCGTCTTGCGCCATGGCATCGATCCTTGGAGCCGCGTCGAAAACTGAAGGGGGATGGCCGTTTTCTCGCAAGGGTTTGATATGTGAGGGAACGAAGGGTTCCCTCGCTTTGTAAACGACGCGATAATTACCGGTGGGCAGCTTAACAAAATGCGGCCCGATCTCGGCGTATTTCGGATCAAGATCATCGAACGCATCCAGCGGTGTGAAGTGAGTATCGGAATCGATTCTGATCATTAGGGCACCTGTCTTTACTTTCTCATTAAGTGTTTTCCGAAGAATTTTAGTTGAGTCCTGGCGAGAAACTTATTTCAGACCAGCTTGTCGTGTCAATGAATGTCGCCGGTGCCGATAGGACGCGAATCAGATCAATTTTGCCCGAGCCAATGGTCGCTTGCGATTTCCCGCCAATGGGTGCGAATGGTCTCAAAAACATCTTTCGGTAAAGGTCCCGCTGCCAGCACGGCGGCGTTTTCGCCAAATCTTCCGGGTTTGGACGTTCCCACGATCGCCGTATGAATGCCGGGCACGCTCAAGGTGAAGCGCAGGGCGACGGCCACGCTTTCTTTTAGATCTTTTTGCAGGAAATCATATTTCAATTTCTGCAATCGATCCCAGTAGGGACGGCCATAGGAGTCACCGGGCGGGCGATTACCATTTTGCCACGCTACGTTGGCGAGGGGACGTTTGGCGATGACGCCGATGTTACGCTCTACGGCTGCAGGCAGAAGGAGATCGACAGCTTCTTGATCGGCAATGCTGACGGAGGTTTGCAACGTGTCAAAGTCGCCGCATTTGACTGCATACAGCGCTGCCTGGCCGTCGCCGCTGTAACCGATGTAGCGCGTGTAGCCGCGCTCGCGAGCGCGCTTCAGCGCTTCGATGACGTCGCCCTTGCGCAACTCCGACTCCGAACAACTGTGGAGTTGAAGCAGATCCACGTAACCGGTTTTTAACCGTTTGAGGCTGCGCTCGATGCTGCGAAGCAGCGATTCCGGCCTCCAGTCCGGATAACTCCATCCTCGCTCGTGGCCACATTTAGTGAAGAGATAGTAATCTTTGCGGCGCTTACCCACCGCCTCGCCGATCAGCTCCTCGCTGGTGGCGTAACACTCGGCCGTATCGATCACGTTGAGGCCGGCATCGAGCGCTTCGTTGAGCAAGGTCTTGGCGGTTTTAACGGAGACGCGTTCATAGCCTATTTCCGATCCGCCGAAGCCGAGAACGCTTACACTCATGTCCGTTTTGCCGAATTTGCGTCTTTCCACCGCTCTCTCTCCAGCAAAATCAAAATAACATTCCCGTATCCATCCTAATCGATGGAGATCCGTTGGAAAAGACCGGCGCGTCAGGCCCCGCTTAACACTCTGTGAACGGCTTCCATGAGACGTTGCTTTCCCGGCAGGAATGTCTTTTCTAGCGCCGGGCTGGCGGGAACCGGAGCGAAGGGCGCGGCGACGCGAATGATCGGACTATCGAGATAGTAGAAAGCGGCTTCCTGAACTTTGGCCGCGATCTCAGCGCCGATGCCGCTCTGTTCGACAGCTTCATGGGCAAGGACAAGCCGCGTGGTTTTCTTGACTGACGCGACAATGCTCTCGGTATCCAGCGGGGAGAGGCTACGTGGGTCGATGACTTCCGCGGCGATACCTTCAGAGGAAAGTTCTTCCGCTGCCTCCAGAGCAGGCTGCAACATTTTAGCAAGAGCGACAATCGTCACTTGGTCACCGGCTCTCACGACGGATGCTTTGCCAATTTGAACGACGTGATCGCCGTCAGCAATTGCACCGCGTGACCAATACAGACCTCGATGCTCGATGAAGACGACCGGGTTGTCGTCGCGGATGGCGGCTTTGAGCAGCCCTTTGGCGTCGGCGGGAGTGGAGGGCATGACGACCTTCAGTCCGGGCACATGAGTTATCCAGGACTCGAGGCTCTGGGAATGATGCGCGCCCATGGTGCCGCTGATGCCGCACTGGACTCGGACGGTCAATGGGATTTTGAGCTGTCCGCCGGACATGTAATGGAGCTTTGCGGCGTGATTGACGAGCTGATCCATCGCTAGAGTGATGAAATCGATAAACATGATCTCGACGACGGGACGAAGTCCCGCTGTCGCCGCGCCGATGGCGAGTCCCGTGACCGTGCCTTCGCTGATCGGTGTATTGACGACCCGGTTTTTGCCAAATGCTTCCGCCAATCCGTTGGTTACCCCGAACGGCCCGCCGAGAGCAACGTCTTCCCCGAAAAGATAGACCGATGGGTCGCGGCTCATCTCCTCGTGTAATCCCGAGCGAATCGCTTCCAGATAGGTTTGCTGTGGCATAGTTACAACGTCTTGTTAGGCAAAGCCGAAGGAACTCTCCATCGAACGAGACCCTTCGCCGGCGCTCAGGGTGACAGGGAAGAGCGTTGTCATGGTCGTATTCATTGTGTCATTCCGGCCAACCCCGGATCAGAGTCCGGGGTAGCGCGAGCCGGAATCCAGGAACTTCAACACAAGCCTGGATTGCCGCTTCCGCGGCAATGACGGAAATCGCACATCGACTTTTAAACGAACTTCATCGGGCTGAGTCGTGCTGCTTGTAAGGCAAATGGTTACCATTACGCTGTCACTTGGCTGTCGACTTCTTCGGGCGCCGGCCATGGGGAGGAAAGAGCGAACTCGGCCGCCTTTTCGGTGCGGTCGCGGGCCTCGGCTTCGATGGCTTCGATCTCTTTGTCGGATATCTTTTTTCGACGTTTAAGCTCACGGGTAAAGCGAGCGACAGGATCTTTTTTCTTCCATTCGGCGAGCTCCGATAGCTCGCGGTACTTTGCCGGATCACCTTCGTAATGACCGCGCAAGCGATGAGTCAGGCATTCGACAAACGTCGGTCCCTTGCCAGCGCGCGCCTGTTTTAGAGCTTTGCCGATCGCATCATGCACCGCTAAAAGATCGTTGCCGTCGACGGTGCGGCTCGGAATCCCGTACGTCTTGGCGTGCTCGGCCAACCGTTCGACTTTAGTGTGAGCCGACAGCGGAGTGAATTCTGCGTAGCCGTTATTCTCGCAGACAAAGATCACTGGTAGCCGCCATAAGCTGGCGATGTTGAGGGATTCGTGAAACGCGCCGGCCTGTCCGGCACCGTCACCGAAAAAGACGACTGCGACTTGTCCTTTGCTTCGCTCCTTTGCGGCAAACGCCGCTCCTAAAGCAAGCGGGATCGTGCCGCCGACAACGCCGGTGGCCGTGACGAAGCCTGCATCCATGGCGACGATATGCATCGAACCGCCCTTGCCTGCGCAGTAACCAGTCGCGCGGCCGGCGATCTCCGCCATCAGTCGATTGATGTCCGCTCCTTTGGCGATGGCATGGCCGTGAGAACGATGGCTACCGAAGACATAATCGTCTTGTCTGAGTTGAGCACAGGTTCCAACCGCCACCGCCTCTTGGCCGATTCCGAGATGCAGCAAGCCGACAATCTCCCGCGCGGCATAAAGCGCAGAAACTTTCTCCTCGAACGCACGAATGAGGTACATGTTGCGCAGGAGGGACACAAATTCCTTCTGATTTTGCGCTTTTTTTGCCATGGGTTCTCGACCGGAAGGAAGCAATAGTCGCGAGCGACTAGCGGAGGACTGCGCGGATAGCTTCGATAATCCGATCTTCTCTCGGACCGATGTACTCTTCCAGAGGCGGGCTATAGGGAACCGGCACGTCGAGCGTGGCGACGCGGCGGACTGGCGCTTTGAGCTTGTCGAAACCGCTTTCAGCGATGCGTGCCGCGATCTCCGCGGCAACCCCGCAGCTCTGGTGCGTTTCATCGACGATGACGACGCGGCCGGTTTTTTCCACCGATGACATGAGCGTCGCCATATCAAAGGGCACCAAGGTGCGCGGGTCCACGACTTCCACGCTAATTTTCTCCCCAGCCAGCTTGTCGGCAACTTGCAAGCAACGCTGCACCATGTAGGAGGTGGAGATCACCGTGACGTCGTTGCCTTTGCGCTTGATATCGGCTTGACCAAAGCGAATCGGCGAGTCGTTGTCAGGCACTTCGCCACGGATCTCCAAAAGCTGCACGTGATCGACAAAGATCGTCGGGTTATCGCTGGCGACGGCAGTTTTGAGGAGTCCCTTCACATCTCTTGGAGAAGAGGGCAGGACGATCTCAAGTCCTGGATTGTTCCAAAGCATCGCTTGCGGGCTGGCGGAGTGCTGCGCGGCGCCGCCGCCGCGGAGGCCGTGAAAGAGGTGGAAAACCACGGGCACACGGGTTTGCCCGGCCGACATGGAAAAAGCATTGGCGGCTTCGTTGCAGACTTGTGGCCAGCCTTCGAAAATGAAACTGCCGGTGCTGATGTCGACAATCGGCCTGAGGCCTGCCATCGCGGCGCCGGTAGCCAGACCGCAGAAGCCGAGTTCAGATATCGGCGGCGATTTCATGCGGTCACCATATTTTTTCACGAGGTCCTGAAAGACGTGACGGTGCGGGCTCAAACTTAAGAAAGTACCGTTGATCAGATGCACGCGCTCATCGGCGGCCATGATTTCATGCAAGGCTTCGAACTTGGCTTCGTAGTAGGCAAGCTCTCTCATAATTGACTCAGGCAAAATAATCCTTTGCCGCCTCTTCGGGCTTCGGATATGGACTCGACACGGCGACCTTCACCGCTTCATCGATCTCTGCTTTGACTTTTCTATCGATCGCAGCAATCTCTTCACGCGTGGCTTGCTTCGCTTCGACCAGCTCCCGAGTGTAGATCAATAGCGGATCGCACGAGCGATACCACTCGCGCACTTTTTCCGGCACGGCATTAACGTCCCAGGCCAGCGACGCGTTGGTATTCTGCAATACCACCGGCCAGTTGCTTTCACTGCCGGGCCAGCGCACGGTTTGCGCCTCGATGAACTGCGGCCCTTCACCGCGGCGAATCTTTTCGACCGCTTGTGAAATGGTGGCATGAACCGTGCCCGAATCGAGGCCATCAACCTGCTGCGCCGGAACTTTGTACGCTTTGGGAAGGTCGGTCAGCGGATGGGCCGCCATCGTCGATGACTGCGCGGCGCCCGTGGCCCGACCGGCGCCGTATTTGCCGTTGTTCTCGCAGAGAAACAGCACAGGAAGCTTCCAAAGCGATGCCAGATTGAAGGCCTCGGGGGCAGCGCCTTCTTCCAACGCGCCGTCGCCGAAGAGGCAAACGGTGATGCGGCCGTTCTTCAGCGCCTTCGACGCGTATGCCGCGCCGGTGGCGAGTGGAATGATACCGGCGACGACGGCAGAAGTATGGAGAAAACCCAATGAAGGAACAACGGTATGAAACGATCCGCCCTTGCCTTTGTTATAGCCGTCGGCGCGCCCCAAGATTTCCGCGCAGAGTTTCTTCGGATCGGCGCCGCGGGCGAGCAGATGGCCATGATTCCTGTGCGTGGTGAAAAGATAATCGTCCGCTCTGAGACACGAGAGCGCGGGAACTCCGGTGGCTTCTTGGCCGATGTAAAGATGATAATGTCCGCCGAAAACTCCTTTGTCGTGGAGCGGAACCAAACTCTCTTCGAAGTGGCGAATGACGAACATCCGGCGGCAAAAATCCAGCAGGGTGTCTCGGGCTACTTTGGGCAACATGATGGTTTTTGACTTATTCAAAACGGTAGAGTTTGTCAACGTTGGCGTTTTACATTGACAAGTCTCGAAAGTCAGGACTATATGCCAACAGAGATGACTCTAAACAGGGGTATTTATGATTCACCGTCGATTCATGTTGTCGTTGATGTTTCTTGGAGCCCTTGCTTCATCATCGACGAGCTTTGCCCAGAGTAAAGGACTGAAGAAGATCCACGTCGGTGTCCCCGCCGTCAGCATGGGCAATATGATTATTTTTTTCACTCAGGAGGCGAAGCTCTTTGAAAAGCACGGTCTCGACGCGGATGTCGTCGTTATGCAAGGCTCCGGCATAGCTTCCAGGGCTCTCGTCGCAGGCAGCGTGGAGATCTCGCCGATCACTACTCCGGCGGTTATGAGTGCGGTGCTGGCGGGCTCCGACATGGTGATCTTGGCCCACACGATGCCCGGGGTCATTCAATCGCTCATGGTGCGGCCCGACATCAAGAAAACGGAAGATCTCAAAGGAAAAACCATTGGGGTCACAACGTTCGGCTCGCTCGCGGATTTTCTCGTGCGCCATCTTGCCAGGATAAAGGGGCTCAATCCGGATAAAGATTTTGCGCTCCTGCAGATCGGCACCGACTCGGAGCGACTGCTCGCTCTGAAGCTGGGTAAGATTCCGGCGGCAACCCTAGGACACCCGCAATTCATCCTCGCCCAGAGAGCGGGCTTTACGTTGCTCTGGGATTTTTTCAAAGAAGTCGAGTATCCCTGGAGCGAGATTGCAACGACGCGCTCCCAAATTCAACGCGATCGCGACCTGGTGATGCGATATATGCGAGCCCACCTTGAGGGGATTGCGCTTTTCAAAAAGGATCCTGAATTCGCCAAGAAGGTGATCAAGAAAACACTTCGCTTGGACGACGATTCGTTGGCCCAGGAGTCATGGGAGCTGTTCGCCAAATACCGGCTGCCCGCTCCCTACCCTAATACAAAGGGAATGAAGACTAGCTACGAATACGTCGCACTGACGCGGCCGGATGTCTATAAACACAAGCCAGAGGAGTTCGTGGATCCGAGTTTTGTCGAGGAGCTCGATAAAGGCGGGTTTATCAAGAAGCTGTATGAAAAATGATAAAGTTCAGTGGCGTTGTCGGCCAACCGTAGTGAGTTTGCAATGAATCAGGACGAGTACATTCAAAATCGAGTTGATCGCCAAATCGATTGGTACAACCGGAAGAGCGAGAATAATCAGCAATGGTTCAGGTTGCTGCGGATTGTGGAAATTGTTGCTGCAGCTGCGATCCCTTTGCTAGCGGCGTACGCGGACACAGTCGCTCCCATTAAGCTCATCGTCGGCGGTCTTGGACTCCTAGTCGCAGTCATAGCCGGCGTCCTCGGTGTGTACCAATTTCAAGAGCTGTGGACCGGTTACCGAACTACCTGTGAGGCATTGAAGCAAGAAAAATATCTATTTCTTACCAAAACTCCGCCATACGACCAGGGTGATCCGTTTCCTCTCTTCGTCCAGCGTATCGAAAATACCATTTCTAAAGAACACGCGAATTGGTCGCAATATATGCGCGTAAGAGGAAAGGAAGCGGATCAAACCTGAGCCAAATTGGTCCGGTTCATAGTTAACACCGCCGCGCCCCGTATCTTTCCGGAGCGCAGACGGGCCAAAGCTTCGTTCGCCTCTTCTAACGGAAAAGTTTGAACTTCAGTGCTGACCGGAACTTTTGGCGCCAAGGCGAGAAATTCTTCGCCGTCACGGCGCGTAAGATTGGCGACGGAACAAATCGAGCGCTCTTCCCATAAGATTTCGTAAGGAAAGGACGGAATATCGCTCATATGGATGCCGCCGCAGACGACGATGCCTCCTTTGGTGACGGCCTTCAAAGCGAGCGGCACAAGATCCCCAACAGGAGCGAAGATGATTGCGGCATCGAGTTTTGTTGGCGGCAATTCGTTCGAACCGCCAGCCCAAACCGAACCGAGTTCGATTGCAAACTTCTCCGCTTCCTTGTCCCCCGGACGCGTGAAGGCGTAGATCTCGCGCTTCTGATAACGCGCGACTTGCGCGATGATGTGCGCCGCCGCGCCGAATCCGTAAATACCTAGCCGTTTGCCATTTCCGGCCTTCACCAGACTCCGGTATCCGATCAGCCCTGCGCATAAGAGGGGTGCCGCTGCCGCATCGCTATAGGTATCCGGGATCGGAAAACAGAAGCGCTGATCGGCCACTGTGTATTCCGCGTAGCCGCCGTCGAGTGTGTAACCTGTGAAGCGGGCCTGATCGCATAGATTCTCCTGCCCTGCACGGCAGTATGAGCAAACGTCGCAACTCCAACCCAGCCACGGAATGCCGACACGATCGCCGATCTTGAAGCGTTGTACGTCCTGGCCTTTTGCTTCGATCGTACCCACGATTTCGTGCCCGGGGATGAGGGGAAGTTTGGGTTGAGTCAGCTCGCCATCGACCACATGAAGATCAGTTCTGCAAACCGCGCAGGCGCGCACACGGATCAGTAACTGACCGGCACCAAGTCCAGGTACCGGCAGTTCTGCTTTGCGCAGGGGTTCACCGGGTTTTTCCAACTGCATGGCGCGCATGGTCATTAGGTTCTTTTTATCGGCAATTTGTCTAGAAAAGCAATCCGGGAAATTTTATGAGACTCCAGTAAACGATCTCCAGAGTTGCGCTATGCCGATCAATATCATTAACTAAAACTAGAGAAATTTTTGGAGCGGATATTAAGCAGAGGGTTTCGTCATGATTCGTAAACTCGCGTCAGGGGAATATCGGTTATATTCCAAGAAGAAGGATTCTAAGACCGGGAAGCGCAAGAACCTCGGGACGTTTAAAACACGCGCTGCCGCCGAGAGACATGAACGGGCGGTGCAGTATTTTAAGCGGCGCGGCTAGGATTAATCCGAGCGGTCTCCACTAATTTCGACATCTGTTACCCATTGAGTCGGCGAGCTAGATATATGGCCTGTCAATCCAAATCAATATCCTTCAGCGGCTTCGTGATCGGCTCTTCTTTGGCCTTCTTCAGCAGTTCCTGAAATTTAGCCTCCAGCACCTTTGACTTGTTTTTTTCCGCTTCGACGATCTGCTGAATCTTCTCGTCACGGCGAGTCGCTTCCTGTTGCAGATGTTTTCCCACATCCTTCATTTGTGCGACAACCTGTGGCTTGGGAGGAAGCTTATGATCCAAGATGGCAGGGAGGGACGGATCGATTGTTAAGATCGCATCGCAGCAAGGGCAGATCAGCTGGATGGTGATGGATTTTTGCTCGCTCACAACGCCTCCAATTTCAAACTAGCCTCTTAGCTCAATCTGCTCGCCGTCGGGTCCGCCGAAAACGACACGGCGCCAGCCGGTTTCTCTGGGCTCGCGCGCGGCAGTGTCGTGGGGCGGGCGAACCAGCCGCACGCCTTGTTTCTGAAGATCCTCGACTGTTTCGGCGAAGTTGTCCGTTTCCAAGCAGAAATGAAAGCCGGCCACGGCGCCGTCGGATTTGTGAGTCAATTCCAAGACGGTGTCGCCGAGTTTCAGATAGGCGATCTGCAATCCGCCCGTGGCGGCGTGCTGAAAATACTTTTTGAAACCGAAGTGTTTTTCGTAGAAGGCAACCGAGCGATTGAGATCGCTGACGTGGATGGCGATGTGGTCGATGCGCTTGAACATGACGTTCTCCTTCAGCTAGCAAAGCATAGGCTTTTAGGGTGTGAGTTTGCAAGCTCCTGACCGAGTGTGAAAAAGCTGCGGCAGAAGGTAAAATGCGTGGCGGTCGTCTTATGCCTATCTATCGCCTTGTAGAAGAGCTGGTCTTTCCACCGCCAGAGTATGCCGATCCCAGCGGGCTATTGGCGGTCGGCGGCGACCTGTCGAACGAGCGGCTTTTGGAAGCCTACCGCGTGGGGATTTTTCCCTGGTATTCGGAGGACCAGCCGATACTTTGGTGGTCGCCCGATCCCCGTTTGGTCCTTGAACTCGGAGATTTCAAAATTTCCCGAAGCCTGCGCAAAACTCTCAAGAAGGGAATTTTTCAGGTCACCTTCGATCGCGCGTTCGATGAGGTGATTCAAGCCTGTGCATCGGTCCCGCGCGAAGGGCAGAGCGGTACTTGGATTACCCAGGAGATGCAGGCGGCCTATATCCATCTCCATGGTCTCGGATATGCCCATTCCATTGAAAGTTGGTTTCAAGAGGAATTGGTGGGCGGCCTCTACGGAATTTCCCTGGGGAAGGCATTCTTTGGCGAATCGATGTTTCATCGCCAGACCGACGCGTCAAAGGTCGCCTTAGCGGCCCTCGTGGAGAAGTTAAAAGGCTGGGATTTTCACTTCATTGACGCGCAAATGACCACGGATCACATGATGAGTCTCGGCGCGAAAGAGATGTCGCGCCGCATTTTTCTCAAACGGTTGCAAGGAGCGCTACGTCATCCCACCAAGCGAGGCAAATGGCGCGCGGGCGAGTAGGCGCGCTCCGGTGGAAGGAATCTGACGATTATCTTCCCTGCGCTTCCTTGTAAACGGCGTCAATAAAGCCGTTTTTGTCGAGCTCTCCAACCAAACTCGCATCGACAACATCCTGCGCCGTGAGCTTCGCCACTTTGGGATTAAATTTCGCGAGAAAGTTGATCAAGGAGTTGACGCCCTCGTTGGTGGGATAAGGTTTGCGAATATTCAGTGCGTAGCCCCTCAGCGACTTGTATGCATCGTCGATCTTGGACGGATCGTCGAACTTGAGATATTTCCCCAGGACCCGCTTCACTTCAGAGCTGTTTCGTTCTTGCGCGATGAAAGCGATTCCCTCGATGATGCCTCTCACGGCCTTCAGCGCCGTGTCACGATGCTTTGCCAGATAGGCTTTGCTGCTATCCAGCGACTCATGCTGGTACGGGATGCCGAATTTTCCGAGATACCCGAGGTCTTTGTATCCTTCTTTGAGCATGAACGGCACGAAGGCGGGATCCACCACGGTAGCATCGATGGCTCCGACCCGGAGCCCGGCGACCCGAGTCGTCATCGTTCCACTCTGAACAAACGTGATATGGTCGCGCTTGGCGTCGAGCTTGAAATGGTCCAGGGCGATCTCGGCCGCCGCGTGCGATGAGCTGCCGATGCGGCTGACACCGATTCTCTTCCCCTTGAGGTCAGCGAGGTCTTTGACCTGCTTCGTGGAGACCATGTTGTACTCCAGCGAGTTCACCAGGCCCATGATGATCGTTTCGCCCGATCCCGACGCATTGGAGATGATGGCCGGCGCGCCGGCATTGTCGGCGATGCCGATTTCACCGGAGGCTAGCGCTTGGGAAGTTAACGTGCCGCTCTCGATCAAAATGATCTCAGCGTCGAGGCCATGCTTTTTAAAAAAAGCCTTTTCGCGCGGAATCCACAGGAACGCCGTGCTCGGGCTCAGCGCTGAGTAGCTCAGCCTGATTTTCTCCTGAGCCGACGTGGAGTGGGTAAGGCCGATCAGGAGCGCGATAGTAAAAACGGTTTCAAGGAATTTGGGTCTTAACCTCACCATCTTTACCTCCTTTGAATTGTGAAGCCAATCCAGGTCGCGCGATAACGAATCATTGCCTGTCAAGCTCATTCGGTTTGCCGCTCAGCCAACGGTTTCCACTCGCAGAACGAGCTCCTCAAGAGATTTTTCTGAGGGAAATTCAAAAGCCAAAAGGAGCAAGCTCAGCCCGGACAGCAAATATTGGTCGAGGAGATAATGGCCAACCAAAGCCAATACCAGGCCATAAACGGCGATGGCTTCGATGATGGCGAAAAGAACGACCTTGCGAGTGACATAGGTTGAGACGACGGCGGCAGCGCGCTCTTCGAGCGCTCCTTTGTGTTCTTCCAAGGCGCGAAAAAGCTTTGTCTTTTGCGATTCAGCAAACATCGCTTCCGACGTGACGTAGCGTTTTTTCCAGTAGGCGTAATAGCCCAGATCGACAACGACGAGCGCCCATAGCACGATTCTCAACGTTTCTGCGACGGAAAAGCCGCGGGCGAACCGTGGATTGGCCAGCACGTGCTCAGCGATCACAATGTAGATGACAATCGAAATCATGAAGCAGCTCCAGAGAATGACGGCTGCTCCGCGCTGGTCCATGAGGATTTGTTTGAATTCGGGTCGAATCATGAACAGTTCCTTCCGGGCTTCTTACCATAATATCTCCGTCGATGTCTTGCATGGTGGGAGTAACCTTGTAGCGGGGAATTGGCGGTGCTATATGGGCTGCAGGATTCGATTGAATGGGAGACCGAAATGGCTCAGTTCGACATCGTGATTCACGGCGGCAGACTGATAGACGGCACAGGGAATCCCTGGTTCTACGGCGATCTCGCCATCAAAGACGGCAAAATCGCCAGCATCGGCAGAATAAACCCTGAGTCAGGCCAGCGGGCGATCTCCGCCAAGGGAGACGTGGTTACGCCGGGCTATATCGACATGCATACCCATAGTGACCAGCCGTTGATCGCCGACGGCAATGCCGAGAGCAAAGTGCGGCAGGGCGTGACACTCGATATTATCGGAGAGAGCGAAACCGTGGCCCCGTTAGAAGGTGCCCTGTTGGAAGAATACCGACTCGAGCATCGGCGGCGAAACGGAATCGAGACCGATTGGAGTACCTTCACCGGCTATTTCGAAAAAGTCATGAACGGCGGCATCTCCATCAACGTCGCCTCGGGCGTTTCGCCCCAGCAGGTCAAGCGGGTAGTTGTCGGATTCGATGAGAGACCGGCAAGCGCTGCCGAGCGGGAGAAGATGAATCGCTTCGTCGCGCAAGCGATGGAAGAGGGGGCGCTCGGCCTCACCGCGGCGTGGCACGCAAGAGGCCCCGAGTATCCCGATGAAGTCGTCGACATGGCGAAGGTGGTTCGGCGTTACGGCGGCTACTACGGAGTTCACTTGGGCAGCGAGGGTTTCGATATCATGGAAGAGCTGGAAAAGACGCTGCGTATCGCCCGGGAGTCGGCCATTCCGGTGCACGTCTATCATCTCAAGATGCGAGCGAAGAGCAATTGGGGCCGGATACGCCAGGTGATCGAGCAAATCGAAGAAGCGCGGCGCGAGGGGATTGAGATTACCGCGAACCAATATCCCTACACGGCTATGCAACATCCGTGGCGGCGGCTGTTTCCGCGATGGGTGCAAGACGCGCCGCTCAACGAGACGATTTCACAATTCAAGAAGACAGCGTTCCGCGAAAGGGTGATAAAAGATCCGGAGTTCGATCAGTACGTCAATGAGCACGGTGGCTGGGAAGGCATCGTCGCGGCGCGTGTGGACACGGAGAGCCTAAAACCCTTCGAAGGGAAAACCATCGCGGAGATCGCCAAGATGCGCGGACAGGATCCGCTCAGTGCGTGCTTCGACATGATTTATGAAGAGGGGATGTTTATTCACGGCGTACACCACACAATGTCCGAAGATGACGTCAAGACGGTGATGCGGGTGCCGTGGGTGTCGATCGGTTCCGACGGCAGCGCGCTGAATTTAAAATACCCCGGCAAGCCGCATCCGCGGAGCTTCGGCACCAATCCGCGCGTGCTAGGGAAGTACACGAGAGAGGAAAAGGTCCTTCAGCTCGAAGACTCGATTCGCAAAATGACTTCGTTGCCCGCCCAGGTTCTTGGACTCAAAGATCGAGGGATACTCAAAGAAGGTTACTGGGCCGACGTTGTCGTGTTCGACCCCGATACGGTGGCCGACACGGCGACCTATGATAATCCGAAGCAGTATCCGAAGGGGATCGATTACGTCTTGGTCAACGGCACCGTAGTGATCGACGGCGGCCAGCACACCGGCGCGCGTCCAGGGAGAGTCATCTACGGACCGGGGAAAGTCAATTAACCGAGTTATCGTGAGTCCTACGTCCGCCGCCTCCCGCCTCGCTCCCCGGGATGCGGACAACATGTTGCCGAACGGATTCGGCGTTGACAGCAATTTTGGGATTCGATAGCGTCACGATGCTTGCAGTACAACCGAAATATCCGCGGTGCAAAAATCGGAGGGAACGATGGAAGGGGCTAAGCCGGTTGAGAGCGGCAAAGTTAAAGTAAACGACGTTAATCTTTATTACGAACTATACGGCGAGGGAGATCCCTTGGTGCTCATAGCTGGCACGGGTATCAGCTGCGCGCCCTGGCGCGTCTTTCAGGTGCCGGAGTTTTCCAAACATTATCAGGTGCTGATCTACGACCATCGGGGATTGGGCCGAAGCGACAAGCCGGATGTTCCTTATACAACCCAACTCTTTGCCAAAGACTGCGTCGGACTGATGGATGCTCTCGGCATTAGACGCGCCCATATCATGGGCCATTCCATGGGGGCTCGGGTCGCCCAATGGATCGCGCTCGACTATCCGGAAAAAGTCCGTAGCCTGGTTCTCTCCGGGCCGGGATCGGGGAAATACAGTGATAAGCTTCAAGACTATCCGCGCGGCATTCCGCTGGACGCCGCTCTCGAGATCATCGAAAAGGGTTATGAGAAATACCAGCACGATCATTGGGGACCTGGGTTCATGTTCACAGACCAATTCATGAAAGAGCATCCGGAGGTGGTAAAGAAGTTCCAGGAACTCATCGTCGAAGAAGTTCCGCCGCTCAAGTGTTATCTGCGTCACGTTATCGCCCGGCAATGCCACGAGACCACGGATCTCTTACCCAAAATCAAAGCGCCCACGTTGGTTATCGTCGGCAGCAAAGATACTCACGAAGGGGGAACCGGCAGTCACGTGGAATCCGCCAAAGTGCTCGGTGAGAAGATTCCCAACGCCGAGTTGGTGTTGGTCGAAGGCGGAAGACACGGCTACTTGCGCGAGATGCCGGATAAGGGGCATCCGCCGATACTGGATTTTTTGCGGCGCCACTGAGCCAACACAGACAAAGCGCGAATTATTTGAGAAACGAACCATGAACAAACAAGAAATCATTGACAAGCATCGGAAATATCTCTTCTCCTGTGTGGCCACTTATTACGACGAGCCGTTGGTGGTGGATCACGCCAAAGACAACTACGTTTACGATATCGACGGCAAGGAATATCTCGATTTCTTCGGCGGCATTCTCACCGTCAGCGTCGGCCATTGCAACGAGAAGGTCACCAAGGCCATCGAGGAGCAGACCCACAAGCTACAGCATGCCTCGACCCTGTATCCGAATGAGCCCCATGTTCGCCTGGCCGAGAAACTGGCGCAGATCACACCGGGACGGCTGCAAAAATCTTTCTTCACCAATAGCGGCACCGAGGCGAATGAGACCGCGGTCTTGATTGCTCAGCTCTACACCAAGTGTCAGGACGTGATTGCGCTGCGCCACAGCTACAGTGGCCGTTCATATATGGCTTTGAGCCTTACCGGCAATGCCTCGTGGAGAATTGCGCCCACGACGGTTCCCGGCATCCATCACATTCCTAACGCATACTGCTACCGCTGCCCATTCGGGTTGACCTATCCGAGTTGCGATCTCAAGTGCGCCAAAGATTTAGAGGAGGCCATTCAGACGCAGACGCAAGGGCGTGTCGCCGCGCTTATCGCGGAGCCGATTCAGGGCGTCGGCGGCTACATCACGCCTCCCAAAGAATACTTCAAGGAAATTGTCTCTATTCTGAAAAAGTACGGTGGGCTGCTCATCTCCGATGAAGTTCAGACGGGTTGGGGTCGCACCGGCGGCAAGATGTTCGGCATAGAGCAATGGGGCGTGGAGCCCGATATTATGACCTTTGCCAAAGGCATGGCCAATGGCGTGCCCATCGGCGCGACCATCGCTACGCCCGAGGTGGCGGACAGCATCAAAGGGATGACCATCTCTACCTTTGGCGGCAATCCGGTGACGGCTGCAGCGGCGCTTGCGACGATTCAGGTCGTCGAAGAAGAAAATCTCGTCGAGAACGCTCGCGTGATGGGGAAACGGTTGAGAGATGGGCTCGAAGCTCTCAAGCAAAAGTATCCCGTCGTCGGGGACGTTCGGGGAATGGGACTCATGCAGGCGATGGAGCTCGTGGGCGACAATAAAAAGCCGGACACCGAATCGCTGAAGCGGCTCTTCGAGGCGACCAAAAAACACGGCTTGCTCATCGGCAAAGGTGGGCTTATGGGCAACGTGGTCCGCATCGCGCCGCCACTGAACGTAACTAAAGATCAGATCGACCAGGCGCTGAAAGTTTTGGATCAATCCTTTGCGCAACTCGGTCACTAGCCCCCTCTTGCATCTCCCCCGTCGCGGGGGAGAGAAGAGAGGGGGCTCGAACCGTTGGTGTAAATGCATTCCGTCGGAGATTTTTTCGCTGCTTGGAAAATTTGCGCAGTGGAGACAACTTTGAAGTCTAGTAGTAGAGATTCTTCGGCTAACGCCTCAGAATGACATTGCGACATACTCTTAAAGGGGATGAACGGGATTTAGCTTTTACCGCGACTTCGGATAGCGCACTTCCCACGTTTCGACTTTAAACGCGCACAAACATGATCGGACGCCGCCTTATCGGTGCCATACCGGTTCTCCTGGGCATTTCGTTTTTAGTTTTCCTGCTGATGCACCTCGCGCCCGGTGATCCGGTCGTGCTCCTTTTGGGCGATGATGCCACGCCGGCCGATGTGGCGCGCGTGCGGCACGAATGGGGACTGGACCAATCGTTGCCGGTTCAATACTGGCAGTTCGTCTCGCGCGCCATGGTCGGAGATTTCGGCCAGTCGCTCAAATTCGGCGAACCGGTTCTCAATCTCGTTTTCGAGCGTCTGCCTGCGACCGTCGAACTCGCGGTCGTGAGCTTGCTCGTAGCGATTCTGATTTCCATCCCGATCGGCGTTTATTCGGCAATTAAACGGGACACTCTGATTGACCATGCCGGGACAGGGATGGCGCTGATCGGCGTCTCTTTGCCTAACTTTTGGTTGGGTATCATGCTGATCTATTTTCTCGGCGGGCAATGGAATCTGCTCCCGGTGGCCGGCCGGATCGAATATGGCATCGAGGTCAAACCGATCACCCATCTGTATCTCGTGGACAGCCTGATTACCGGCAACTTGACGGCTTTCTGGAGCGTATTACAGCATCTCATGATGCCGGCCGTGACCTTGGGCACCGCGCTCGCGGCGATTGTGACGCGGATTACCCGCTCGAGTGTGCTCGAGGTCATGCGCCAGGAGTACGTCATGACGGCACGGGCGAAAGGACTCAGTGAACGCGTCGTGGTCTGGCGCCATATCTTACGCAACGCCCTTATCACCGTGATCACGATCCTCGGTTTGCAGCTGGGGGCGCTTTTGAATGGATCGGTGATCACGGAAACGGTTTTTTCTTACCCGGGCATCGGCGATTTGCTGATTCAGTCGATTTCCGTGCGCGATTACCGTTTAACTCAAGTTCTGATCTTGTTCTTCGGCATTATCTACTTTGTCGTCAACATGTTGGTGGACGTTCTCTACACGTTGGTCGACCCCAGGATAAAGCTCTAATGGTGAGATTCCGTCACTTGAAGGTGTTCATGGGTGGATGCATCCTCGCTACCCTTTTCATCTGCGGGGTGGCCGCTCCGCTTCTCGCTCCCTTCAATCCGCAAGAGCAAAGGCTCGAGACGCGTCTTCAAGCGCCTGCCTGGATGGGCGGCCAGTCGGCCGCAAACTGGCTCGGGACCGACAATCTCGGCCGCGATATCTTGAGCCGGATCATTTATGGCTCGCGTATTTCTCTGTTGGTGGGCGTGACGACGGTGATTCTTGCGGGCCTCGTCGGATGCTTTTTGGGCGCCATCGCCGGCTACTTCGGCAACGGAACCGATGAAGCGGTCAGCAAGGTGACGGAGATTTTTTTAGCCTTTCCTTTTCTCCTCCTCGCCATCGCGCTGATGGCCTTCCTTGGACAGGGCGTCATCAATATTATTTTGGCCCTGATGATGAGCCGATGGGTACAGTACTGCCGGGTTGTGCGCGGTGAGGTATTGTCTCTAAAGCAACGCGACTTCGTCACTGCGGCCAAGGCCCTGGGAGGCAAGGACTTTTATATTCTCCTCAAGCACGTCGTGCCGAATACTCTCGCAAGCATTACCGTGGTTGCGACGTTCGCCATGGCCATCGTCATTATTTCCGAAGCGAGCTTGAGTTTTCTCGGCCTCGGCGTCCCTGCTAGCATTCCAACCTGGGGCTCGATGCTTAACGAGGGCAGAAGTTATATGAACCGCGCTCCCTGGCTCACTATTTTTCCAGGGCTCGCGATCTTCATTACGGTTTTCGGCATCAATCTGCTCGGGGATGGCCTGCGGGACATGTTTGATCCGAAATTGAGGCGACAGTAAAAGGAAACATTCATAGTGCGTTAAAGGAGCACTCCATGGCAAAAAAAATCCCGGCCAGCAGCCGGAGAGACTTTCTCAGGCGGGCTGCAGCCTTAAGCGTAGGCGCCGTTGTCGGGCCCTACATCGCTCGCGATGCTTTCGCTGCTTCCAGAGATCGGATCACGATTTATCATTCGAGCGTTGCCGATTCTTTGCATCCCTATAAACACAGCTCAAGCCCCATCTATGGTCAGTGGCAACACATCATGGAGCCCCTCGTGGAATACGATTACAAGCGTAAAGATTACGTCGGCATACTCGCCGAGTCGTGGGAGTTCCAGGGCAAGCGCTGGGTGATGCATTTAAAAAAAGACATCAAATTTCATAACGGCGCGCCGCTCACCTCTAAAGACGTGGCCTTTTCGATCGAGCGGATGAGGGACGAAAAAGGGGGCAGCCTGCAGGCATCCAATTTCAAGGATGTCACGGAGGTGCAAACTCCCGATGATCACACCGTCATCTTCGTGACCAAGCAACCGCTGGCTGTGTTTTTGGATCGTCTGGAGAACCGTTTCATTATTAGTAAACTGGCGGCGGATAAGCACGGTGATCAGATGGACCAGAATCCGATCGGCACCGGACCGTACAAATACGTGAGCTATCAAAAGGGCGGAAATTTTGTTTTTACCAGGAACGATGATTATTGGGGCAGGAAGGCAAATATCAAGGAAATCGTCTTTAAGAAAGTCACCGAGGATGCGGCGCGTCTTGCGGCGCTCGAGTCAGGCCAGGCGGACCTCATCAACAACATACCGGTCCATGAAGTGGCGCGGCTGCAGCGCCATCCGCGCGTCAAAATCGAGAAGATCGAAGGGCTCAGGATGTTTTTTCTGGCTTTCAATGTCGCTCACAAACCGTTCGATAATAAGCTCGTTCGCCAGGCTGTCAACTATTCCGTGGATGCCCCGGCCATTATCAAGAATATATTCGACGGTATCGGTTACGCGATCAATGGCCCGGTGGGCGCCAATGTCCTCGGTGCCGATCCCAAGTTCAAACGGTATCCGTACGATCCCAAGAAGGCCAAAGAGCTTCTGGCTCAGGCCGGTTACCCTAACGGCTGCGACATCCAACTTTATTATTCTGCGGGCCGCTATCCGAAGGACACGGAGGTCTGCCAGGTCGTTGCCGCGCAGATGGTGAAGGGCGGTTTTCGAGTGGAGCTGATCTCTCAGGAGTGGGCGATTTTTTGGGAAACCAGCGGCGTGAATGGCGGCAAGCTACCATTTTACTACATCGGCCGTGGCTCGCTCACCGACGCGGACACGCTGTACGACCAGTACTTCAGGACGGGCACGACCAAGCGCTCGAATTATAGCAATCCGGAATTGGACAAACTCATCGAGGAGCAACAGAAGACGCCCGATTTCAAGAAACGGACCGCCATACTGCAGCAGGCCGGGAAAATTATTATGGACGAGGCTCCTTTCGTTCCTTTGTATAACCTCGCGGACATTTACGGCGTCACAAAGAACGTGAGCTGGAAGGTGAGGCCCGACGAGAAAGTGCTCGCTTGGGACATGAAGATCACGTGACAAAAAGGCGCGGTAGAAAAGTTCGTCGATAATGACGATGGAGGTCTCTATGCGTTCACATGGAATGGATCGCAGAACCTTCTTGAAGCGAGGAGTTGGCCTTGGACTGGGCGCTTTGGCGGGAAGTTCTTGGATCCAAGCAATACTGGCGGCCTCAAAGGAGCGTCTCACGATTCTCAGCAGCATCGGACTGGATTCGCTTCATCCCTATGCCTACAGTTCGGCTCCCCAGTATGGCGCTTGGCAGCACATGATCGAGCCGCTCGTCGATATCGATTACGCAAAGAGGCAATATTACGGGGTCTTGGCCGAGTCATGGGAATTCCAGGGCAACAAATGGGTGCTTCGCCTAAGAAAAGGAGTTCGCTTTCATGACGGCGGCCCATTCACGGCGAAGGACGTGATCCATTCGATCAACCGGATCAAGACCGACAAGCAGAGCATGCAAGCGCCGAACCTTTCGGATGTGACCGAGATGCAGTCGCCGGATGATTACACAGTGGTCGTCACGACGGAGGCACCCAGCGCTGTTTTCCTTGACCACCTCACCAACCGTTTCATGATCAGCAAAGCGGCGGCGGACAAATACGGCGACCAGACGGATCAACATCCCATCGGCACCGGGCCGTACAAGTTTGTGAGCTGGCAGCGCGATGGCAACTTGGTGATGACGCGCAACGATGACTATTGGGGGCCGAATCCGGCGATCAAGGAAATCGTGCTGAAAAAAGTCGGCGAAGATGCCGGCCGCGTCGCGGGTCTTTTGGCCGGTCAAGGGGACATCATCAACAACGTGCCGGTGGACGAGCTTTCACGTTTCGAGAAACACCCGCGAGTGCGGGCCGAGAAAGTGGAAGGCCTAAGGATGTATTTTCTGGCGATGAACGTCACCCACAAGCCTTTCGACAATCAGCTCGTGCGCCAAGCGATTAATTACGCCGTCGACCCGAAGGCCGTCATTAAATACATCTACGAAGGCAACGGTTACGTGATGGACGGGCCTGTGGGATCGAACGTCATTGGGTATGACCCCAAAGTTACGCGCTATCCGTACGATTCCAAGAAAGCCAAGGAGCTTCTCGCGAAAGCCGGCTATGCAAAGGGCCTCGAGGTAAAGCTCTATTTTTCGCCGGATCGTTATCCAAAAGCGCGCGAGGTTTGTCAGGTTATCGCCGATCAACTTCTCAAAGTCGGTGTTAAAACCGAGCTGGTCTCTCAAGAGTTTGTCATTTTCTGGGGCAAGGATGGCGTGAACGGCGGCAAGCTGCCCTTCTACTATGTTGGGCGGCCGGCCACCGATGCCGACACCGTGTACGATCAGTATTTCCGCTCGGGCAGCAGCAAGCGAGTCGAGTACAAGAATCCCGAATTCGACCGGCTTATCGACGCAGAGCAGAAAAGCGGTGATCCAAAGAAGCGCGTCGCTATCTTGCAGCAGGCGAGCCGCATTTTGATGGAAGATGTGCCGTTCGTGCCTTTGTACACGCTCGCCGAAATTTACGGTGTTGCACGCAACATAATCTGGCAAGCGAGACCGGATGAAAAAGTCTTGAGCGCCGATATGAAGATTCGTTCCTGATCTCGCTGCCCGGTCCAAAACCTCGAAATCGCCTAGATTTTTACAAGATGCTCCGCGACGACTTTGTCCTTCGGTCGCACAAATTTGCACATCCACTACCGAGTGCTCGAAGAAACATCCATAACTTCCACGGTTTTCTTTGGCACAAAGGTTGCTCTCAGTGAATTGCGTGTCTACGAAAAAGCAGCTGCGTTATTCAAACATCTTCCGTTGTATCGGTCAGCAGTTGGAATCGATGGACCTGAAGGCGCTCGAGATCAAAACTCACGGCGAGACTTATATCGTTCAGGCCTGGAAGAAGGGAACCTCGATGTCCATGGACCTGGAGAAACATTACAAGCTGGAGGAGATCAGGAGGTTGGAGGTCGAAGGGCGGGAAAAAAGAAAACCAATTTTTGAAACGCCCAATCTCTTGAGTCTATCGCAAGTTCTTCGGCTAGCCGGCAATTACGTTGACCGTGCGCGCGGCCGATTAGTCAGAATCTCGTGGCAGAATCAATCGGATAAGATACAGTCGGTTACCATTCAGTACGAACCTTTTGAGAGCGAGCGAAAAGATCGAGCGGAGTCGCAGAACGTCACCATCGAAGAGCTTTGTATTCACGTTTACAAACAGAGAAAAAAAATCGCTTCTGTATCCGAAAAGTCCGCTCACCGGCCGTTTGTCAACGTCAGTAACGCTCACTGATTCTTGGTGTGGCGTCTCAGAAGTTCGCTGAAAAAGTGTTGCACTTCGTTTGTGAATTTAGGGCATCCAGAAGTTTTTGAAATTCGTGGATTCCGGGTCGCGCCACCCCGGACTGTGATCCGGGGTGGCCTTGAATGACGACTGAATTTTGTTGTGAATTTCTGGGACGGGACACTGCCAATCTGCTCAGGCCTGATATTTCACCTCGCCGCCGACGATCGTCATCTCCACTCTCAGATCTTTGATCCGCTCCGCTTGGATTTCGAACGGATCTTCCGCCAGGACTGCGAGGTCCGCCAACTTGCCGACTTCCAAGGTGCCTTTGTCGTTTTCTTCGAAGCCCACATAAGAAGCGGTGGTTGTGTGCATGGCGAAAGCTTCGGCGACGGTGATTCTTTCCTCGGGCACCCACACGTCGCCCCAGCGCATTTTCCGTGAAACGCAGGCGGCGATGTCCCTTAACGGATCGACGGGCCAGTAGCCCGGCGAGTCGGAGCCGCCGGCGATAATGACGCCGTTTTTGAGCAGAGTTCTAAAAGGAAAAGCTTTCGTTAGCCGCCTTTCTCCCAGACAGTCGAGAATGGCATCGCCGACATAATACCCGATGGCAATATTGGGAATGGCAATGATTCCCGAACGCACCATCCGCTGCATACGCTCCGGCGTGCTGAGCCAGTTCCCCATGTGCTCGATACGGTGACGATGGTCTTTGCGCGGTGATTTCTGAATCGCGCTTTCATAGGCATCCAGCGCCATGTCGAACGCCCGGTCGCCGATGGCGTGCACGCAGCAGCGCAGGCCGGCGTTGTGGCATTTGAGCACGGTATCGTTCAGCTCGTCCTGCTGAATGCGAATAATCCCGTGGTTGTGCTCGTCATCTTCGTATGGATCGTAAAAACAGGCGTTGCGCCCCGTGATGCCGCCGTCGATGCTCATTTTGACGCCACCCAATCGCAGCCACTCATTGCCGAAGCCGGTGATGAGCCCCAGCTCGATAAGGCTCTTGGATTCAATGTTCGATTCGATGACGCGCGGGAGAAGGTTCACGCGCGCGTGCATACGGCCTTCGCGCGAGATTTCTTGGTAGGCGCGCACCGGTTCGCCTGAGCGGACGATGTCATGCACGGTGGTGACACCGCGCTCGAGACACTGGTTCAGGGCGAACACGATGCCGTCTTTGAGCTGGAGGTAATTAAATTCCGGCGCAACTTTTTTTAGGATCAATTGCGCGCGCTCGTGCAGCTCGCCGGTGGGCTCGCCGCTCTGCGGATCTTTATGAATTGCCCCGCCGGCGGGGTCAGGCGTGTCGCGGGTGATCTTTGCGGCCGCCAAGGCTTTGCTGTTGCCCACCGTGATATGCGCGCCGAAAGAGATGGACACCAGATGATCGGGGATTGCGCGATCCAAATCGTGCTTGTCGGGAAAGCGCTTGTCCTTCAAACGGAAATCCTGCATCGGGCTGCCGTGGGCCACGATCCAAGAGCCCTTCGGCAGTTCCGCCGCTTGCTTGGCGAGCCGTTCCAGAATGTCGGAAATAGAGTGGACGTCGGTATAAAAGTCGCGGCAGTCGACCAGCTCCATCTCCGCCGTGCCTTTTTCCGAAAGATGACGATGCGTCCGCCGGCACAGGCGAGGGCTTCGAAAGTGGAGCCGACCGCTTTGAAGCTGCGGATTTTTCCGTTGAACAAAATCAAATCGGGATAGGCCAGCGTTCTTAGCTTCATTAAGTGTTTCCTCCTTGCTCATTCCGAACTCTTACGCTATAGGTCGCTTCGTTATCGGATGTCAATCATCTTTGAGATTGGAGGTTCTCGATAATGGCGAAGGAGCCTTTCACTTGGCCCAATGATGCGCGGATCGCATTCGTTCTGGGCATTGCCTTCGAAGCTTGGGACAGAAACAAACCGTCACGCGGCGGAGCGTTGCAGTCACCGCTTCCCGCAAACGCGCTATGCAAGCGCGACTATTCCACCGAGACGTTCAGGGATTTCGGCGGCAAAGTCGGAGTCAGAAGGCTGCTCGATGTTTGCGATAAGTACGATCTTAAAGTGAGCATGCCGATCAATGGTCTCACCTGTGAATACTGGCCGGACCTCGTAAAGCATGCGCACAGCCGCGGCCATGAGATGGTCGCCCATGGCTGGGACCAAGGCGAGTATCTTTACATGCTCACGCGCGAGCAGGAGAGAGAGAACATCTTCAAGACCGTCGAAGCGATCACCAAATTAACCGGTGAACGGCCGACCGGCTGGTCTTCACCGGGTGTGCGCTCCACCGACAATACATTGGAACTGAATCTGGAGGCAGGGCTTTTATACAACTGCGACTACCATGATGATGAGATGCCTTATCCGCGAAAGATCGGCGACAAATTACTTATCATGATCCCGCACCAGTACACGATCAACGACCACCGGATGGAGGAGCAGGGAACGCGCCACGACTTCTTCGCGAAATTCATAGACGAGTTCGATTTCCGCTACAGGATCGGGCCTAAAAATCCCACGATGATGAACGTCATCACCCATGGTTACTTAAGCTCGCGCGTCCCGAATATCGATACGTTCGAGCAGATCATCAAGTATGCCAAGGGCCACAAGGATGTCTGGTTTGCACGGCGCGGCGACATCGCCGCCTGGGCGAGAAAGTATTACACGGAGAAGTAGTCGGGGCTGTTTAAGCAGTTCAAGCCGGAGACAAAGCTGTGACTGTTTTCAAACTAATTCTGAAAAGGCTTTTCCAGGAATTTCGTCGAACCTTTTTGTTTTTGGTGATTGGTCCGATCGTTGTTATATCAGCTCTGTTCTTGGGGCAGCTGCTCGCTTTCTACGTCGAGTGCTGGGCGTTTGGGAAAGCGACGTATTTTATTCGACCTATTGACCTACGCACTTGTGTTTGGAGGTCCGACCCGTAGGCTTACTTTCTTCGAATGAACAGACTGCGTAGGGTGCGCTCCGCGCACCGTCTTCATTCGCCGAAGTCGTCGTCTGAATATTCATCGCCACATGCCCAATCCAACGGATACATGCCACGGCTGACATAACGATGAAACGTTGAGTATGGCCAGTCGGCGACTCGGCGGACGTAGCCATGCTTGACAGGGTTATAATGAACGTAATCAACGTGACGCTCGAGATCAGTCTCATCCCGAATTAGGTGCTCCCAAAAGCGCCGCTGCCAAAACGTTCCTTCGCGTCGTTTCTTTCGCGATGGGGTGATCCGCGATGCGCCGGTCCGGTCTATACATTGCTTTGTTACGCGTTGTTTGATGAGTGACCAACGCAGGGAGAAGTCTGCGTCGGCCTCGGATAATTGCCAAACAGAGTGGATATGGTCAGGGAGCAGAACCCACGCAATGATTTCAAACGGCAGCGTTGCGCGGACCTGAACAATCGCTTTGCGTAATACAGTGCGGCAACGGTCGTCGATCAAAAGGGGCCGGCGATCGAAGGTCTTCACGGTAAAGAAATAGGTGCCTCCTGGAACATAGGCACGACGATAGTCGGGCATTGCCTCCTTTACTATGTGATGGAGACTGTACGCAAGGTGTTGTAGGGCCTGTTCGAAACTAAAGTTGGTGCGCGAAGCGCACCCTACTTGCTTGCTTAACGCTCGCTATCGGTAAATGTTGAGGTATTAGCTGATGGAGCCGCTGACTTCCTGTTTAATAGCCACAGAATAAGCCCAACAATAATACCCACTGCGGCGCCCAGAGGGCTGTCGGAAATCAAGGCGAAAGGTCCTTGGGGACTGTTATGATATATTGTAAGTGAGATTATGATTAGAAAAGCGATTCCAACGCCAGCAAATGACCACACCAATACGCTAGCAAGAAACGGTGCCCACTCTGTCGCAGGTTTAATTTTCCCCAAAAACGCCAAACCGAGAAATACCAAAGCACTCAGCGAGAGTGAAAAAAAGGGAAGCGTTAATACCCACTCGTAAAAACTATCCCCAATTAACCTTGGGAAATAATTATCTAACGTGAATACGCGCCAGAGTATTGCCGCGGCGATAATCGCGCAACCAATTAGTTTTTGTCTGATCACTTTTGTCACTGGCTAGAATAGGGGCGACCAGGCATCCCCCTACAGCCGTTTCCTGACGAAAAGTTGGTGCATGAGATTTTCCCACTCTGCGAGTTTCTTTTCGATTTCTTCGAGCGAGTACCTGCCGTCTAGGTAGACTTTCTTGAACTTTTGCTCCAGAGATCCGATATCCTGGCGCGGAGACCAGAGCCCGCCTTTCATCATCAGCTGCTGCCCTTCCCTAGCATGAACATAATCGAGAAAAAGCAGCGCGGCGTGCGGATGCGGGGCTTTGGATGACAATCCGGAATAGCCCACCGTGGTGACGACCGGGTCCAGCGGACGCCATTCGATGGGAGCGCCCCTTTGTCTTGCGACGGTCACGTCGGCGTCGAAAATCGTCGGCGACAACGGAACCTCACCCGATGCCACCAAACCCGCCAAGGCGGCGCCGGACATATTTTGCACCGTTACTTCCTGTTCGGCCATTTTGTTCAGAAACTCACGGCCTAATGTATCGAGTACGCTGCCGACCCATCTGACGCCCGTGGAGGTGCCGGCGATGGACATCTTGCCTTTCCATTTTGGATCGAGCAGGTCCTTGAGCGACTTCGGGACTTCGTTCGGTGAGATGAGCGTTGTATTGAATCCCAGGCTGTTATAAGTCTCGCGATCTCCGAGATAATAGAGCCCGGTTTTTCCTTTTGATTTGACATCATCGGGATAATGGCGCGCTTCCGGAGTAAAATATTCTTGAAACATGCCATCCCGTTTCATGACTCCCATAGCCTCGGCGGTGGTTTCAATCACGTCAACCAAGGAACGGCTCGAATTGAACTCTGCCATCGCTCGGCTAAGCAGGTTCTTCGAGTCGCTGCGCCATTCGGAAACCGCGATGAACGGATACTTCTTCTCGAACTCCTTGACGTAGGTCCTTCCTTCTTGGCACCCTCCATGAGAATTTTTTGCCGATCGGCTCCCTGGTAGAGGGCTAACTGTGCCTGTGCGGGCGACATTGGCGCACTCGCCGGAAGCGCGCTTGTGGCGGCGAAAATTAAGATCGCGATGCTGAGCGGAAGACCGGCTCTTCGAATAACTGGGAACAGGGACATGATTACCTCCCCTTGTCATATCTATAAACAGCCGGATGCTATGAATTGTGGCTATTCCTGTCAATCCAAAACTGAAACGGCAACCTAAGAAGAGGCTCAATGGCTTCGAAAGCCGAGTGTAGAGTTTCAGCAGCGTTTATCCTGCGCGGTAACCATCGCCCCTTGCGGTTGATCGGGAGAAACGCGGAGAAAACTCGAAGCTCGAAATCCGAAAGGCGAAACAATTCTAAATGATCAAAAGAGCACAAAGTTCCAAACAAGCTCGTTTCGGATTTCACAATTGGCATTGAATTCTTTGGGTTTGTTTCGCGCTTCGGATTTCGGATTTTGTGAATGATTGCTTGGCGTCTTGGCGCGAGAATATCTTCGCCACAGCTATACCAAAAGGACGTGATAGGAACGCCTGACACGATGAGATCCGTTGCGAGGTGGATATTGGAAAGATTGGCGTCATGGGATAAAGAGAGTTCAAGAGGAAAATGGAGTGTTGGAGTATGGGGAGTATTGGAGTGTCGGGTTTTGAATGCATCACTCCATTACTCCACCACTCCAGTTGCTCCAGTCCTGCTACGGAGGACTTTATGTCGAACATCAGCGGCAAGTACGCCATCGTCGGTGTCGCGGAAACCAAAGTCGGCAAGCGTCCGGATGCCAGCACCCATTCACTCCATTTGGAATGCATCAAAGCTTGCCTTGACGACGCCGGTATCACCGCGGCCGACGTGGACGGGTTCATCACCAACCAGCCGCTCAACGACGCGCATCGAAGTTACGCGGTTAGGATGGCGAACATGGCGCGTATGCGTCCCAACTACGCCACGGATCTTGCCCTCGGCGGCGCGACGCCCATCGCCATGGTTCAAAACGCGGTGATGGCCATCGAAGCCGGGATGGCCAACACGGTGATGTGCGTGCATGCGCGCAAGCGCGGCACGCCCGATCCGACGCCAGGCCATCCGATCCGCCACGGCGATGAGCACTGGGAAGAACCGTGGGGACACTTTTCCGCTGTCGCCAACCATGCTTTTGCCGCACAGCGCCACATGTACGAGTTCGGCACCACCAGCGAAGACCTCGCTCATGTCGCGGTGGCGACGCGCAAGCATGCATGCTTGAACCAAAACGCCACCATGCGCAAGCCGATGACTATCGCCGACCACCAGGCATCGCGGTTCATCGTCGATCCGCTCCGCCTGTTCGATTGCGCGCTGGAGTCCGACGGCGGCGGCGCGGTTCTCGTCACTAGCGCCGAGCGCGCCCGTGATTTTCCCAAGCGGCCCGTGGCCATTTTAGGCATGGGCCAGCATCATCCGCACTTCAGTTTGATGGACGCGCCAACCTTGACAACGCTCGGCGGTGAGAAGTCGTCGGAGCTGGCGTACCAGAGGGCGGGCCTCACGCCGAAGGACATGGACTTCGCCGAGATCTACGACTGTTTCACGATCACGACGATGATCACGCTCGAAGATTACGGCTTTTGTCAAAAGGGCGAAGGCAAGGATTTCGTCAAGAACGGCCGCATCGAAGTCGGCGGCGAGCTGCCGGTCAACACTCACGGCGGCCTGTTGTCGCAAGCGCACATCGAAGGCATGTTGCATGTGACCGAAGCGGTGAGACAGCTGCGCGGCAACCAAGTCGAACCCGAGCGCCAAGTGAAAAATGCCAAAACCGGCATCGTCAGCGGCCACGGCGGCAGCTTGTGCATGCACGCAACGCTAATTTTGGGGGCCCTATGAGCGACTCAAGCGATAACCGCGGCCGGGCTGTCCGCAAAGTCAAACCCTTTCTCGACGAGCTTGAAGCCAAGCCTTTCTGGGCCAATCTCCGAAAGCACGAACTCACGGCTCAGCGCTGCAGAGCATGCGGCAAATTATTCACCTTTCCGCCGCAAGGCTCGTGCCCGCACTGCCTTTCGCCCGACTACGAATGGGTGCCGCTCAGCGGCAAAGGCAAAGTCTACTCCTTTGTCAGCTACAACCGCGCCTGGCACCCGTCCTACGAAGGCAAAGTGCCGTACAATGTTTCGTTAGTCGATCTCGAAGAGGGACCGCGCTTGATCAGCAATGTCATCGATTGCCCGCCCGAGCAAGTCAAGGTCGGCATGCCGGTGGAGGTCGTCTACGAAGATCATGAGGATTACACGCTGCCCAAGTTCCGGCCGGTAAAGTGAGGATAAGTGAGGATAAGGATAACACCCATTAACGCAGGAGCACCAACGCGACTGCCACAAGCGCGGCGACGAATGCAGCGCCGGCTAGCCCTAGCGCCACCAGTATTGCGATCCGCCACCGCGCCTCCACCTTTCGCCACACAGTAAGGGGATCGGGTGCTGCAATACCGCCCTCGGCGAAGAGCGATTGCTGCATTATTACCTTTGCCGAGAGTACCTCTTCGGTGGCACGTTCGAAATGTCGTTGGCATATACGCTTCCCCAGGTCTGGGCCTGGTTCGGCCGCTGCTGCGGCCGCGGCCTTGATGACTGCATTCTTGATATCGCCCCCGCTCACCACGTACTGCTCGGCGAGCCGCTGGAAATCGACGTCCGGTGCCAGCGGCGTCTTTTTCGGATGAATCTGCAACTGCCAGATCTGCGCGCGCTCCTCCACTCCCGGCATCTCGAAAAGCACATGGGTTCGGATGCGGCGCTCAAAAGCCGGATCGAAGTTTGCCGCTAAATTGGTCGCAAAGATCACTATGCCGTTGAACGCCTCCAACTCGCGAAAGAGAACGTTAATGGTCAAGTTGCTCTCACGATCATGTGGCAAAATGGCGCCAGTCGAGCGGCGCGTCGCGATGGCGTCGGCTTCGTCAAAAAGGAGCACTGCGTTTTGCTCGACCGCCGCGCGAAATATCGCGACTATGTTTTTCGGTGTCTGGCCAAACCACATCGACTCTGCCTCGGCATAATCGACAACCAGAAGCTTAATGCCGAGCGCATGCGCAATCGCCTCGGCGCAGAGCGTCTTTCCAGTTCCAGGCGGCCCCGCAAAGTTAAACGCTAACCCACGTCCTGAGGCATGCCGCTCACCTAGACCCCAGCGGTGGAAGATCAGGCTGTGATTTCGAACTTGGGCCAGCGCTTGCTCCAGCGCGCGGCGGGTTTGAGGCGGGAGAACGACGTCGGCCAATGTACGCTCCGGCGTGACGGTTTCCACTACTCGTCGCGAACCGAGACTCGTAAAGAAAGAAATCAGCGGACTAGGCATAAGTGGTTCTGATCAGATCGCGCGGCCAGCTCGACAACGAGTGTAGGTCAAATCTTTACCTATGACATTAGAGATGTTCCTATCGTTTTCGATTCTCTCCCGTAGCCGCTTACGTTCACGACTTACCGCCGTGTAATGAAGTTTCCCAATACCTCTCCAATCTCCGCCTGACTCACCCTACTATAACGATACATCAAATCCATCGCCACCCCGCATACGTTCCGGTGACCTGTCCGTTATGTGTAGTTTAGGTTTGTTCTCTTGCAACCATTTCGCGAGTCGCGCGATGCCTTCGTCGAGATAGATCTTCGGAGCCCAGTCCAGTTCCCGTTTAGCAAGGGAAATATCCAGCGGATCGCGGTTGCGATGGGGGCTGACTTCGGCGGCGTTTGGGTGTTGGCCGATTTCAAAGGAAAGATCCGGCAGAGCTTTCCGAATTGCCCGTTTCAAATCGTCGCTAGTGTAGGCTTTGTCGAGGCCGATATTGTAGGCGCGGCTCAGCGGCTTGTCGGCGAATAAGGCGCGGCGCACGGCATCGACGACATCGTCCACGTAGATCAGATCGTCGAGCGGACGGGTGAGAAATGGCCGGCAGGGTTGGCCGAGGATCCCTTTCTTTAGTTCCAAGGGAATGCTTCTATAGAGACCGGGCCCATAAACGGACGAGTATCTCAAAGCGATGAAGTTTACGCCGTGTTTTTCCTTGTAGAAGTCGCCGATCCATTCCGAGACGGTTTTCGCTGCGCGATAAAAGTAAGTGGGATAGATTGTCACGGCGTCATCCTCTTTGACCAGACTGCGGTCCGGCTTTTTGAGCGGGCCGTAGATCGAAGCGGAGCTCGAATAGACAACTCGCTTGATGCCGCATTCCTTGGCCGCTTCCAGAATGTTAGTCATTGCGTGATAGCAGTAGTTCAACACCGTGGGAGTTTCGTTGCGCGGTGGATGCGCCGCGTGAAATATATGTGTCGGCGTCTCTCTGTCGCAGATCGCTCGGAAAGCCGCGCCGTCGGTGACATCCATGATGTGACTAGGAGTTTTGATTCCCAACAGCGAAAGATCCGCTGAACGCGGCACGACATCGACGGGGATGACATTGTGGCCGAGGGATTCCATGAGGAGGGTCGTGTGAGAACCGATGAACCCGTTGGCACCCGTGATCAGGATTGCATAAGTCATGGCGGCCTTAGTTTGAAGTAGTTCAGCGCTTTTGGATAAAGAGCCGGCGCATCAGATTTTCCCATTCGTTAAACTTCTTATCGAATTCCTCCGGCGTGTATTTACTCTCGATGTAGACCTTCTTGAACTTTTGTTCGAGAGAGCCGATATCGCTCCGCGCCGAGCTGAGACCGCCCTTCATGGCAACCTGCTGGCCGAATTTTGAATGGAGGTAATCAAGAAAAAGCAGCGCGGCGTGAGGATGAGGTGAATTGACGACCATTCCCGAAGTGCCGACACCGGCGATGACAGGGTCCAGCGGCCGCCACTCGACGGGGGCGCCCTGTTGCTTATGGGTAAAAATGTTGGAATTGAAGATGGTCGGCGACAAGGGAACTTCGCCCGAGGCGATCAGCCCCGACAGCGCCGCGCCCGACATGTTTTGCACGCTGATATCCTGGGCGCTTACTTTTTCTAAAAACTCGCGTCCCATTGCCTCCATGACGGCTCCCACCCACTGCACGCCGGTGGTGGTTCCGGCAATCGACATCTTTCCCTTCCATTTAGGATCGAGATAATCTTTGATGCTCTTTGGTGCTTCTGCGGCGGGTGTAAGGTTGGTGTTAAATCCCAGGCTAATATAGATCTCCCGGTTGGTCCACGCATAGACGCCGGCCTTGCCTTTTACCTTTGCATCGTCGCCGTACGCGCTGAGTTCCGGAGATAAGTACTCTTGCAGCATGTTGCTTCTCATCAGGATCGTTATGTACTCCGGACTGGTCTCTACGACGTCGGCAATAAAGCGCCCCGCAGCCACCTCTTCGGTTAACCGCCTCAGCAATGATTTCGAGTCGCTGCGCCAAACGTTGGCTTTGACGAAGGGATATTTCTTCTCGAATTCTTTAGATACAGGACCCTCGACCCAAGTGTTGGATGTGTAGAAAGTGACTTGCCCCTCCTTCTTCGCGCCTTCCAAAAGTATTTTTTCGCGGTCGGCTCCTTGGTAAAGCGCCAGTTCGGCCAAGGACAAGGATTTGCTCTGGGCGGCGTCGCTTGACGAAACTGAAAATGAGAGGGCAAGTGCAAGGAGAAGGGGGGAAAGCCTCTCCGTTTTTATTCTCTTCACTATCATCGATACACCCTCCGTGGCATAGAGACTGCGAGCTAACGAGCTTTCTCTACCATGATGATCCGGAATTTATAAAATCTCCGCTCGACGGTCGAAGTATCCGTTTTTGAAAAGGTCCTTAGATACTTATCTATAAAATCGGTTCCAGTGGTCATCCTTTCCTCTCGTTGGTTTAACTGCGCTTCACGTAATTCTCCAAATACCACTCGGCGATCTCGCCTTTGGTGCAAAACCAGACATCTTTGAATCCTTTGGCGTAGCGGATGCATTCTCCAAAGACTCCGATGATGTTCGGTCTACCACCTATGTGCGCGTGGACGAGAGCGTCAATGAGCTTGGGCGAGCCCGCTTGACCCTCCGCATAGAGGTAATCGAAGGCTATCTTGAAACTTTCAAAATAAACCTGCGCGGGATTCTTCGGATGGAAAATTAGGGAGTGATCGTTGGCATAGTCCAGTCGCGGCATTATGACCAGCGGTTTGCCGTTTATGATTCGGTGCTCCGGTATATCAGGACCCGGCAAATCGCCGCTCCAGAAGATTCCTTCGTCAACCAAATATTCAAACGTATGCTCGTTGATTCGGTGACCAGGACTGACCCAACCCACGGGGCGTTTCCCCGTTACCGATGCAATCGCGTCTAAAGTTTGCTTGATGTTCTTTCTTTCTTCTTCAGGTTCCAAGGAGGTGAGATAGATATCGTTCACCCACCCATGACCGACGATCTCGTGGCCGGCTTTGTGCAACTCCTTTACGGCATCAGGGAAAGTTTCCGCAACTCGTCCGTTGGTGTCTATGGTGCCTTTAACACCGTTTCGGTCGAGAACATCCATGATGCGCCAAATGCCAGCCTTGCCGCCGTATTCCCCGTAAGCGAGCGAGGCGTAATCCGGCTTGTCGCCGCCGCGACGATATTGTGAATATTTGTTGAACGCTTCGAATGCGATGAAAAAGCTTACGGCGATCTTGGCATCGTCGGGCCATTTTATCGGTGCCGGTCTCATCTTTCGGTCCTTTCTATGATCCAGACGCGCCGAAGATTGAGCGAAACAACTCAGCGTTCTTGTTGAAATCATCTCCTGCGCTGATGTCATCAATAACGTAATTCAGTTTATCTAATCCTTGGACGTGGGTCGGCACGCCGCGGCGCGTCGGCACTCGCCCGAATGAGCCGATGAGTTTTTGCCCGTATTCAGAAAGCATGAAGTCGGTGAAAAGCTTGGCTGCATTAGGATGAGGGGCTTTAGAGCCAATTCCCAGCGGCTGAAATTTGGTAAATACTGGGTCCTGTGCGATCCACTCCACGGGACCGCCTTTGCGCTTAATGTCTTCAACGTTGTGCAGATAAGTATTGAGCACGAGGGGAAACTCGCCGGCGGCCAAAAGACCGGTGAGAACGGTCAGCCCCGGGTAAAGGCGAAACTCTTGAGCGCCAAGCTTTCTCATGTAAGCCAATCCTTTTTCCTCACCCATTCGCTTAAGCTTCCATGCAAACCACTCCGGTTTGGTGTTATCCATCCCCATTTTTCCCTTCCACTTGGGGTTCAACAGATCCTCGTCCGTTTTGGGCACTTCAGTTCGCTTGACCATGCGCGTGTTGTACCCGATCACGTTTGGCATGATGTAAACCGCTGTCCAATAGCCTTCGGGATCGAAAAAGGGTTTTTGAATGTTCTTGGCTTCGGGCGAAACATATTTTTGCAGTAGATTTCTCTTTTTGAGAAAGTAAGCTTGCGATTCGGCCGATTGGACCACGTCGAAATCGTATTTGCCGGCTTGTGCCTCAGTCATGATTTTGGTCAGCAGTCTCTCGCCGACTGCGCGAAACATCTTGGGCTGGATGAAAGGATACTTGGCTCTGAAGGCGTCGAGAATTTTCTGTGACTGATCTACGGTCATGGATGTATAGAGGACCAAGGTCCCTTCTTTCTTGGCCCCTTCTATGAATGACTCGTCATTCGTAGCAGCCTTGCAAGGCGGCGCGGCGAACGCCAAGACGAGGACCAGCATGAGACACGTCATAATAGCGCGCATGATCCTACCTCCGTTTGCGGAACGAAGCGGATATTATCAAGGGCCGCTCAATACCGTCAACTCAAGAAACGGATCCGAGGAGCAATCAATACCGTGACCGCTGCTTTGAATCGAAGAAGGAGTTTGCAGAGGCTTGGAGAGAGTTTTATTGCCGCTGTGAACGTGACGTTGCGGAAACAGTTTGTGGAAGCTTCGAAAAATCAGTTGACCGGGCACTTGCCCGTGGCAAGGTGCGCTTCAAAATCACCGGGGAAGAGTTTAAGTGCGCTCTCGATGGGCGGACCGGGCATAGCGATTAGATTGCAGAACCCTTTTCCCTTGTTGAAGGCGATCACTTTTCCGAATTGTTCAAGAATAGGCCGGCCCCCTTGTCCTTGCTGGAGTTTTTTCAGGAGGGTGGTCAGCGTATTGGTTTCCATCCGGCAGGCAGGACATTGACCGCATGATTCGGCGGCGAAGAATTCGGAGGCTTTTAAAACATCCTCGACGACGCAAGTCCCTTCACCCACCAAGTGGACGACGCCACAGCCCAGGCTGGAACCCGCTTCTCGCATGGAATTGTGATCCAGCGGTGTGTCGATCTTATCCGCCGGTAAATAGGCCGATGATGGCGCCGCCGGCATGATGGCTTTGATTTTTTTGTCGCCTTTAATGCCACCGCCGCACTCTTCGATGAGGTATCGGAGCGGCGTGCCGAAAGGAAGCTCGTAGATTCCCGGTCGATTGACGTCGTCATTGAGGGAAAAAATCATGGTACCGGAGCTGTCCGGCGTACCGAAACTTCGGTACCATTTCGCGCCATGTAAGATGATGGGGGCGACGTTGGCGAGAGTCTCGACATTGTTTACGGCTGTCGGCTTTCCAAAAAGGCCGACGGTGACCGGGAACGGAGGCTTTTGGCGCGGCCACGCTTTCTTGCCTTCGATCACTTCGAGTACCGCCGTATCCTCACCGGCGACGTAGTTGTGCGGCGCAGGTATGAGTTCGATATCGAGGTTAAAACTATCGCCGAGAATACCTTTTCCCCAGTAGCCAGCGGCCTTTGCTTCCGCCAAAGCATCGGTGGTGCTCTTTATGGCGGTTTCATAATTGGCGTTTACATACAGGTAGGCTTTGTTTGCGCCGATGGCATAGGCGGCGATAATGACGCCCTCGATGACGAGATGGGGAAGATTTTCCATGAGCAGCCGATCTTTTTTGCTGCCTGGTTCATCCTCTCCGCCGTTGAGCACCATGTACCGTGGCTGTTCCGGACGTTCGCGCGTGAAGGACCACTTCTTTCCGGTGGGAAAGCCTGCTCCGCCTCGGCCGCGAAGAGCCGCATCCGAGACTTCTTTGATGATCCCTTCTGGGGTAGTTTTGACGGCTCTGGCGAGAGCCTCATAGCCGCCGCGCGCGCGGTATTCCTCAAGGCCCTCCTGTCCGGCTACTACGCCCCGGGGAAAAAGAATGCCTTCCATCGATCAAAACACCCCCGTATCAAGGAGCTGGTAGATCAGTTCCTTGAGAGAGGAATCAATCGTATCGAGGCGTTGGACGTGCGGCCCGCCGGCAAGATGCTCAGTTATCTCGTCGAGGTCATCTGCTTTCACGCCCGCATACCAGCTCTTTTCAGGATAGAGGACAACGTTGGGCCCTTCTTGGCAGGCTCCAAAGCACATGTAGGGTTTTACTTCGACGTCGGTTAGCCCTTTCGCTGCCACTTTCTTCTCGAGCTCGGCCATGAGTTTATCCGAGCCTCTAGTTTTACAGTCGATGTTTTGACAGACGAGACAGAGGCGTTTCACTGCTCTCTCCTTAGTCGTTTATTTTTTTCTACCGCGGAAGTCTTGTAGCGACAAGGGTACCTCGCGCGTTGCTTAGTTCATCTGCACCTGTATGACCCAATCTTTTTCTTTGAAAAGATCATTCAACAATTGCTCATCTTCCGCCGTAGGTAGAACCTCGGTCAGGTGTTTTTTGTAAGCTTCCGGCGACAAAAGCTCGCCGGCAACGCTGTAGGGCTTGCCGACGTGCTCGCCGATGGATCGGTTAAACTTCAGGTCAGGCGCGTAGAGTTTTGGTTGTCCTTCCGGAATGAACTGATTCAGCTGATCGATCAGCTTGGCGCCCTCAGCCAGATAATGATCGCGGGCTAAATCGTTTAATTTTTCCTTGTCTGCCGGGATCTTCGCCTCGTGTTCGTCAAATCTTCCCTTCAAACCCCACACATAAGCCCAGTTCGCCGACGAGGAATGATTCGTGCCGAACAAATCATATGCGGTCGATAACCATTTGTTGAAATATTTCTGCATCACGGGAAGCGGGACCTTTCCCGCTCTAAGGATTCTCGTCAAGCCGGTGTGACCCGTGAACATATGAAAAAATTCTTCTTTGAGCATTGCGGTCACACTCTCGGCCAACGGGGCAAAAGACGAATGGCTGAGCATCGTCAGCTGAAATTTACCATCCCGGTCGACAAACTCAGTGTAGGTGAAGAAATCGAGCCAGTTGTTAACCGGCGCGTTGAACGAGCCCAGCAGCCGATCGCCTTTGAAGGCTCTTCGCTCCAAAAGTTTTCGAGCCTCCAATTTTCCGGAATCTCCAAAGTAGTTAACTAGGAGATAGCACATTTGCCAGCCATGGCGCATTTCCTCGCTATTGACACGAGTCAGAGCTTGGCGATCATATTCAGTGGGGGCCGTCTCGAGCAGGTTCTTCTGCTGTTCGACTGACGCAAACTCCGTGTCGCCCTGATAGACAATCAGATTCATGAGCGCGTCACGAATCGATTGGTTAGGAATCTGGCCGATGCGCTCCCACTTGCGCTGTCCTTTGAAATCTCCGAATTCTATTTCAGGAGAGTGCAGCTCGCCTAGCTTCGTTTCGAATTTGTAATCCCCTAACACGGCCGGGTCATAACCAATGTCTTTTTGCCACTGACGAAAATAGTCGATCCAATCATCAAAAGTCGAAATTTTTGCCATACCAATCCCTTTCGGTGGGTATTTAGTTCGAACGCTCGTTATAATGATTTTATACCGCTTCGGGATACAGAAATCAACACCGATAGGAAAGTAGATCGAGATACCCGTGATTTTTCTGTATCCGTTAATGATACATCTCAAGAAGCTCGATCATCCCCAATTCCCGCATCTGCTCGAAAAGGTATCGTTTGATCTCGCCTACCGTATCCATTTGAAGAACGATTTGGGCAATGGATTTGGCCGCTTGGAAGGTTATCGACCGAATGGTCTTTTTGATAACCGGTATATAGAGCGAGCCCATACTGAACTCTTCTAGCCCCATCCCCAAAAGGAGCACAGCGCAGAGCGGATCGCCGGCCATCTCGCCGCACATCCCGACGCGCTTGCCCACCTGTTTGCCGGCTTTGATCGTTGACGCAAGCGCAGCAAGAACCGCCGGATGGAGCGGTTCGTACAAACTCGCGACCTTGCGGTTGCTTCTGTCCACGGCCAGTATGTACTGGATCAGATCATTGGTGCCAATGCTCATGAAATCCACTTCACGAAGAAACCGATCGGCCAACTGGACTGCGGCGGGAACTTCCACCATAACCCCAAGTTCCATTTGGCGGTCAAAGGGAGTTCCTTCTCGCCCAAGTTCCTCTTTGGCCTCCGCAAAAAGTTCCTTTACTTTGATTATTTCTTCAAGGCTCGATACCATTGGCAGGAGCAAGCGCACGCGCCCGAGATCCCCGGCACGAAGAATCGCTCGAAGCTGTGTTTTAAAGATCTCTTCCACTTCAAGTGAAATCCGGATGGAGCGCCAACCCAAAAACGGATTGGGTTCTGTCCCAACGCTGCGCATGTAACTTGGATACTTGTCCGCCCCTATGTCCAAGGTTCGAATGGTCACGGGTTTTCCTGCCATGCCTTCGACGACGCGTTTATAGAGTGCGTACTGTTCTTCTTCGCTGGGAAAGTCCCGATGAGTCAGAAATGGGATCTCGGTGCGGTAAAGACCAATTCCTTGTGCTCCGTGGATATGGGCGAAAGCAACGTCGCTCAGAAGGCCGATATTCGCATAAACCGAGACCCGGTGGCCGTCCATCGTTTCCGCCGGTAAATCTTTGAGTCCTTCTAACTCGCGGTTAAGCTCAACATAGTCTCTTTCCAGCCGATCATACTCCCTGATGACCTCCTGGTTGGGGTTGACATAGACCACACCAGCGTTTCCGTCGACAATTAACAGATCACCTTGATGCACCGATTCTAATGGTTCTTCGATGGCGACTACGCTGGGTATCTCAAAAGACTTTGCCAGAATCGAAGCGTGGGACGTAACGCCGCCGGTTGACAGAACGATGCCTCGGAAGCGATCTCCTTCCAGCATACTGAGATCGGCTGGCGAGAGGTCTTCAGCGACCAGCACCGCGTCCTCGGGGATCTCCAATTGCCGGTCCGATACGCCAGCAAGATTTTCCAATAGACGCTGGGCTGCATCTTTGACGTCCGTGGTCCGTTCCCGGAGGTAATCATCATTGATTTTAGAGATCGACTGCATGTAACGTTCGAATACCACCCGAATGGCGTATTCCGCGGTGTATCCCTCCTTGCGAATGTGATTTTCGATCTGTTGAATGATCGCGGGATCTTCCAAGATGAGGCGGTACACGTCAAAAATGGCGCCTTCCTCTTTAGAGATTAGGCTGCTCATCCTGCTTTTTACGATATTGATCTGTTCAATGCCTCTTTCCACCGCCCCGCGAAAGCGTTCGATTTCACGCGTTGGATTTCTGGCCTTCTTCTTGTTTATCGCGCTCAAATCCATCCGCGGCTCCAACACATAGGCGCGTCCTCGACCGAATCCAGGTGCCGCGGCCAGTCCGTTCAATCGTCCGCGCCAGCGTTGATGGGTCCGCGAAGGCTTCTCCCGTCGCCGGCCTTCATAAGAACGGAGCTTGCGCATCGCCTCGATCATGCGCTTTTGATATTCTTTCCGTTCTTCTTCCTTGGTCCGTAAAGAGTCTGCCAAGCGCGCCTGGACAATGATGCTGGATGCCTGAGCCGAGATCGTCTTCAACAAGCGGATTTCGTCGCGGGAAAACTCGCGCCGCCGTGAGGTCTGCACGACCAAAACGCCTAGCGGCAATTTGTTCTCGATAAGCGGCACGCCGAGAAAGGAGTGAAATCGTTCTTCGTGGGTCTCGGGAAAATATTTGTAGCGAGGGTGCGCCAACGCATCGACTGCCATCACCGGCTTCATTCTTTCGATAACCAATCCGGTCAGACCTTCGCTCGTCCCCATCGACACCTTTCCCACGGACTCCTTGTCCAATCCCATGGTCGCGCGCAGAGTCAGACGCTTGTTCTGGCGATCAAGAATATAGATGGAGCAAACCTCGGTTCCCATCCGTTCCGAGACCGTGGCGACGACGTTATCGAGAGTCTCTTGAAGGTCGCGCGAGTGACTGATCAGTGTGCTGATGTCTTCAAGAATCGTCAGGTGCGGGTGAGCGGTGATCGTAGTTTTCTTTTTTTTTGCCATAAGCGCAGATCTAGCAGGTTGCTGAAAAGAGTGGTTTCATGGCTCGACACCCCCACCACGAACCGAAATTCATCCATGGTTGAAAGCCTTCCGCCGCTCGTCCCTTGGACAAACTCAGGGGAGGCTCTGAGCTCATCGAAGGATAACGGCCGGTTTTTCAGCCTGCTAAGGTGCGGATTTCTTTATAAAACATAAATTCGGGCTTTTGGCTAGGGAACGCGCAGTAGCTGCCCTAAACGAGCGATGGATAAAATCTTCCTTGTCGGAGCTTGCGGCGTGAATCGCTGGCGGAGAAAATGCCCTGGATCGTTTCTCCGCACGGACAGCGGTTGCCGTCCAGATTGTATTCCAGAATGTCATGCCACGAGCGCCGGATAAGGACATGATGGCAGCTCGGACAGCATGTCGTCTGGCCTTCTTCGTCAAATACATTGCCCACATAGCAGTATTTGATCCCAGCAGAAAGAGCGATCTGGCGCGCCCGCTTCAGCGTCGCCGCCGGCGTCTTGGGTTTATCCATCAACTTAAAGTCAGGATGGAAGGCGGTAAAATGCAGTGGAACGTTATCGCCGAGATTCTTCAGAACCCAATCGCAAAGGCGTCGCGTCTCGTCCGCTTCGTCATTCTCCCCCGGAATCATCAGATTGGTGATCTCAAACCATATATCGGTTTCATGCTTGAGCCACCTCAGTGTGTCTAACACCGGATCGAGATGTGAGAATGTCACTTTGTGATAGAAACGTTCGGTGAAAGCTTTGAGATCGACGTTGGCCGCGTCGATGTAACGAAAAACTTCCGGCCGTGCCTCGGGCGTAATGTAGCCGGCTGTTACCATGACGCTCTTTAAGTCGCGCTCGCGAGCCAAGCGCGAGATATCGACGACAAATTCTCCCCAAATGACCGGATCGTTATAGGTGAATGCAATACTGGGAACCTTGTACCGCTCTGCTAATTGCACCACCCGCTCGGGTCCCGCGTTTAAACTATGGGCTTCATCGAGTTTGGCCTTGCTGATGCTCCAATTTTGACAGAAGCGGCAGCCGAGATTGCACCCCGCCGTGCCGAAGCTCAAGATTCCAGTGCCGGGAAGAAAATGGTTCAGGGGCTTCTTCTCGATAGGATCAATCGCGAAGCCGGTCGAAGTTCCATAACCAAGCGAATAAAGCTTGCCTCCGATATTCTTGCGGATATAACAGAAGCCTGCCTGCCCATCGCCCATACGGCAAAAGCGTGGGCAGAGCGTGCAAAGGATCCGCCCGTCTTCTTCGGTCCGCCACCAAAGTGCTTCTTTCATACAGCAAATATCCCGCTTTTAATGCCGCGGAGCAAGCGCAACATGCCGACTGCATTTCCTTCACACTGTGGTATAGTGCAAATCATGAGCCGAATCGCGGGAATCAAAGGAATGCGCCACATCGCGCTTAAAGTCAAAGACGTGAATCGCTCGAGAGCCTTCTATCAGAACCTTCTGGGGATGGATGTTGTTTGGGAGCCAGACCCACGGAACGTTTATCTCTCTTCCGGCAACGACAATATTGCGCTGCACGAAGTGTCCGCCGAATATGCCGCGCGTTTCGCGGAACAGCGGCTCGATCATCTGGGCTTTATCGTTGAGAGTGTCGAGCGAGTCAAAGAGCTGGAGGAGGAGTTCCGTTCCCAAGGAGTCGGGATTGTTCATTCGTTCAAAATCCACCGGGACGGCAGCGCTTCCTTCTATTGCACCGATCCCGATGGGATCGTGATTCAGATGCTTTATGAGCCTAACCTCAGTCCGCAAAAAATCGCTTGAGCCTGACTCGTTGTCCTGAGTCAGGCTTATTCTCCGTCAACCGAGTTGCCGTCGTGAAGATTGAACAAATTATATTCCTCCCGCATGGCCTCAAGCGAAAATATCGGTGGCAGACCGCCAGCTATACCGCGGATGCGGTACAAGCTCGAAACCCGAAACAAACAGCACTCAAAACGAAACCAAAATTCGCAATCCGAAACGAGTTGTTTGGAATTTTGTGATTTTGATCATTCGGATTTCGAACTCCGAGTTTTTTCTGCTGCGGCGCCTACTGCGTTGAGCGCCAGCCATGAAAATAATCTTCGAGCTTGATGTTGTCCGATCCCGGAACTCGGATCTCCTCGGGATAATTCGCCTTACGGGTGGCATCGATTCCCATCTTGGTAACCAGATGAGATCCTGCCGCCGGATCGTAAGAGGCGGGATCCAGCGGCGAACCTTTGGCGTGAGTGACCATGAACATATCCGTATCGGCCCGCACTCGCGTTGCAATGGCGTGCAGCACTTCCTCGTCATTGAGGATATTAACATCCTGATCCACCACGACGACATATTTGAGAAACGGGTCGGCGGCGAACGCCGCCATCGCGGCATTCTTGGGCTCGCCCTCGATGATCTTCTCGATAGATAAATAGCAAATGAAACGGCATCTCCCTGAGGCGGGCACGTGGACCGCCCGGACTTTGGGCGATGCCATCTTCACTGTTTTCATGATGGTCGTGGAGCGGACGATCCCTGAGAGAAGCAGGTTATCGGCGTGACCGACAAAGCTCGATTGGTACAGCGCGTTGCGGCGCATGGTGATCGCCTTGACCTGAACGATCGGGTTGTTCCGCTGCGGTCCGTAAGTTCCCGGGTATTCGCCAAAGGGCGCTTCGCTCTTGCGCAGCTTGGGGAGAATTTCGCATTCGAGCACGATCTCGGCGTGGGCCGGCACTTCCAAATCCAAGGTCCGGCAAGGCACCAGATCTACGGGCTCGCCCATGATTCCGCCCGCGACGGAGAATTCGTCCGTCTCCAAAGACGTAAACGAAAGACAGCCGATGTAGAAAGCCGGGTGGTGCCCGATGGCGACCGCCATCGGGGTGGGTTTATTTTGCCTCTCGTAGGACTGCCAAATGTAATGACCATGAGCCGTCTCTGAAAGCTGGATGCCGAAGGTATCTTTAGAATGAACCATCAGGCGGTAAATGCCGGCATTGCGCACTCCCGAGTCGGGGTCGCGCATAATCCCAAAGCCGGCGGTTATGTACCGGCCGGCGTCTTTCTCATGATAGGTCAAAATCGGCAGCCGCGTTACATCTATATCTTTCCCTGTGAACACCATCTCTTGAACGGGCGCCTCTTTGACAACGACAGGCGGCTTGGGACAATCCTCGCGGGCGGAGTATTCGCGGATGAATTCCGGGAGTGTTCCGTCTTTAAGCCCGATCGCTCGGAACAGGCGTCGGGCGTCGGCATGGACATTGGTCACGACGGGCAAAGCCGAGCCTTTAACGTTTTCGAAGATGACGACCGGAAATTTTCTCTCTTTCTCCAATTTGGCGAGAACACCGGTCACCTCGAAGTGCGGATCGACTTGTTTCTTTACCCGAAGTACTTGATCCGGCTCGTCCGCCTCAAGCTCACTTAAGAACGATCTTAGATCTTTGACCACGATAACGTCCTTTACATGAAAAGTTGATATTGGATCCCGTCGTAAATGTCAGGAGGTTTAGCATCTAAAGCAAGCATTTTTGCGGTGTCATTCTGATTAATATGAAAGCAAGGTATTCCGTAACGGCGGTTGTTACAATGAGGGATCGAGGAGGAGAACAGTTATGGAATACATCGCACTGGATGTTCACAAGAAGTACACCTGGGCAAGGGTAGAGAATA
>WNGH01000272.1_pt1 | contig 59707 bp, 38 predicted proteins | sample 5400631 | NCBI WGS metagenome assembly WNGH01 (sample SAMN13153373, study PRJNA577476) | soil metagenome | isolation source: 115 cm soil or saprolite under Garry oak tree replicate 1 | place: USA:California | collected 2016-06-15
AACTGATTCAGCACGCGGATCGGCAGGATCCTCGCGCCCGGGGCGGCCCCTCCCACGGGGCCGAAGTCCGAGGGGAATCCGACGATGAGGCTGCTCACCGCCAGTCCGTGGGGGAAGAGTCCGATATGTCCGCCGACTCCCCGGATGGCTCTCGCCGGGCTGTGGAAGTCTCCCCACCCCTCGGCCCCGAACCCCGCCGCGTGCCCGAGGTCCACGCTCCCCTCCGGAAGGAACTCGGCCCAGTTCTGCGGAAGACCCGAATCGACCACCGCGACGGTCACACCGGTGCCATCGAACCCCGACCCGGCCGTTCTCGCCATCGACAGGTTCCAGGTCAGAAGAGGTGTCGTGGAGGTGAACAGTGGAACGACGGTGCTCGACGGCTCGGACCCGGCGGCGGTCGCGCGGTCGTCGCTCCCCTCGGCGGAGCCCTGCTGGTCCGCCTCGACGACGGCGACGAACGGGTCGGCCACCAGCTCGCCCATCTTTGACGGGGTGACCGACATCGACAGGGCGTTGATCTCCGGCCACACGTACGCGACGCGCGAGCCGTGTCCCGAGATCGCGGCGATCGCGTCGGGTGTCAGCGGGCCCCGACTTCTGACCATCACCTGGATGGTCCCACTCGAGTCGGCGACGGGATCCGCCGCCGCGATTCCGAAGACGAAACTCAGAGCCACGACGAACTGCATCGCACGGATACGCGGGATGCCCATGGACCCCTCCCTCTGAAAAATGGTTGAAGGCGTGAACGCGTGTGCCTGCTTGGGCCGACTGTTACCACGAAGCCGTCGGGGGCGCAAGCCGCCTCGCCCCCGCGCCCCGCCTTGACGCCGTGCGCGCGCCCGGTTTAACGTCCGTCGTTCGCGACACCATGACCCGATTCTTTCCTTAACGAGGTGCCCATGACCGAGCACGCCCCCCGGCGCTCGCCCGTCACGCTATCCGCCGTCGCCGTCTGTCTCGTCCTCGCGACCGGCGCCGCTCCCGGCCCCAAGGCCGCGACGCCGCCGAAACCCGCGGGCAGGCTCGGCGCGCCGCCGCCCGCCGGACGGCAGGCGACCGCCGTCGAGGCGAAGACGTTCATCGAAGACGTCGAGAAGCGCCTCCTGGAGCTGAGCGTCAGGAGCGACCGCTCCGACTGGGTGCAGCAGAACTTCATCACGCAGGACACCGAGCAGATCGCTGCGGAGGCCAAGAAGGACCTCATCGCCGCAGTCACGTCCGAAGCCATCAAGGCGAAGCGCTTCGACGGAGTGAAGCTCCCCGACGACGTGCGGCGCAAGTTCGACCTGCTCAGGCTGGCGGTCGAGCTGCCGGCTCCGAACAACCCGGCCGACCAGACCGAGCTGACCGATATCAGCGCCTGGCTCGAGAGCACCTATGGCAAGGGGAAGTACTGCCCGCCCGGGACCGGTTCCCCCGGACAGCCGGGCGGCGCCGCCGGCCCCGGCTGTCTGGACATCAACGACATCACGCGGATCATGGCGGAGAGCCGCGACTCCCGGCAGCTCCTTGACGTCTGGCGCGGCTGGCACACGGTCTCGCCGCCGATGCGCCCCAAGTACGAGCGCTTCGTCCAGCTCGCCGACAAGGGAGCGCGCGAGATGGGCTTCAAGGACCTCGGCGCGATGTGGCGCTCGAACTACGACATGCCCCCCGACGCCTTCGCCTCCGAGGTCGAGCGGCTGTGGACGCAGGTCGCCCCCCTCTACTGGTCGCTGCACGCGTACGTCCGCTCGCAGCTCGTCAAGCAGTACGGCCCCGCGCTCGTGCCGCCGGACGGCCCGATCCCCGCCCATCTGCTCGGCAACATCTGGGCGCAGCAGTGGGGCAACATCTACCCGCTCGTCGCCCCGCCGGGAGGCGATCCCGGCTACGACCTGACCGAGCTCCTGCGCGCCCGGAAGGTGGACGAGCTGCAGATGGTGCGCTACGGCGAGGGCTTCTTCACCTCGCTCGGCTTCGCCTCCCTCCCGCCGACCTTCTGGGAGCGCTCGCTCTTCAAGAAGCCGGCCGACCGCGACGTCGTCTGCCACGCGAGCGCCTGGGACATCGACGCCGAGCAGGACCTGCGCGTCAAGATGTGCATCGAGATCAACGACGAGGACTTCCGCACCATCCACCACGAGCTGGGGCACAACTTCTACCAGCGCGCCTACAACCGCCAGCCCGGGATGTTCCGGGCGGGCGCCAACGGCGCCTTCCACGAGGCAATCGGCGACACGATCGCCCTGTCGATCACGCCCGCCTATCTCAAGCGCATCGGCCTGCTCGACAAGGATCCCGCGCCGGGCGGCGACCTCGGCTTCCTCATGAAGATGGCCCTCGACAAGATCGCCTTCCTGCCGTTCGGTCTCCTCGTCGACCAGTGGCGCTGGAAGGTCTTCTCGGGCGAGGTCACGCCGGCGGGGTACAACAAGGCCTGGTGGGACCTGCGTCTCAAGTACCAGGGGGTCGCGCCCGCCGTTCCCCGCAGCGAGGCCGATTTCGATCCCGGCGCCAAGTACCACGTCCCGGCGAACGTATCGTACACCCGTTACTTCCTGGCCCACATCCTGCAGTTCCAGTTCCACCGGGCGCTGTGCCGCGAGGCCGGCTTCACCGGGCCGCTCGACCAGTGCTCGATCTACGACAACAAGGCGGCGGGCAGGAAGCTGCAGGCGATGCTCGAGATGGGGCAGAGCCGTCCCTGGCCCGAGGAGCTGTACGCCCTCACCGGCGAGAGGCAGATGGACGCGGGCGCGATCCTCGACTACTTCGCGCCGCTCAAGAAATGGCTGGACGAGCAGAACCAGGGGAAGAAGGTCGGGGTCTGAAAGGCATCGGGCCCGGCAGCTGCCCGCGCGAGCGACAGGATGGCTTCCTGGATTGCTCTTGGTAAGTGAGGCCAGGCACGCATGACAGAGCCCAGGCTCTCGTCATCCACCTCCGGGCAGGAGGGACCTGGATTCACCATCTGGCGTTGTGCTCCTGTTGTGCTGCAAGCGAGTCCGGGCTGCGCTCTTGCGGTCCCTCTCAACTCCTTGAGCCTGTCCTGGTTGCGACCCATCGGGACCGGGATGTGCTCGGTCCGGTCCTTTTCTCCCGGCCGGTCTGCCTGGTGTCCGCATGCAGGCAGTGATCGTTCATTGCGTCACGGCCTGTGACACCGAAAGGATGCCGGTTGCGCTCCGCGCACCGGAACGTCCCGGGTGCGCAACCCGCCGCACCTCAGAGCTTGCGCCGCGACGCGTTGCTGCGGATCAGGATCGTGTGGCACCCGCGAGGGACGGGCATCCGCCTCGCACCCCCGTGCTGCATGGAGCACCTCTCCCCGGCCTCCGGCCACCATCCGGTCGCCCCCGCCTACGAGCGCCATTGCCCGGAGGAAACCGTCCTCTACGGCGTCGTCCAGTCGGAGCTGGAGAGCTTCCTGGCCCGCGTGCGCGACCGTCCCCTGCCGCGATTCGTCGAGCGCGAGTTCCGAGGCTTTCTCGAGTGCGGCATCCTCGCCCACGGGTTTCTCCGCGTCCACTGCGGCGCCTGCGGCCGCGACCGGATCGTGGCCTTCTCGTGCAAAGGGCGCGGCTTCTGCCCCTCCTGCCTCGGGCGCCGCATGGCCGACACCGCCGCCCATCTCGTCGACCGCGTGCTCCCCGAAGCCCCGGTCCGCCAGTGGGTCCTGACCGTCCCCTATGGCCTGCGCTACCGCCTCGCCTACGACGCCGTCCTCACCTCGCTGGTGCTTCGGGAGTTCGTCCGCGAAGGGCTCGCCTCCTATCGCCGGCGGGCGCGGGAATGCGGCCCCAGCCGCCGGCGCCGGGGAGGCGCCGTGACCTTCATCCAGCGCTTCGGCGACGCGCTCAACCTCAACGTCCACTTCCACACGCTGATGCTCGACGGCGTCTACGAGCGCTACGGCGAGCCGGGGATGCGCTTCCTGGGGCTGCCCCCTCCGGACGATGACGAGGTGCGCCGCATCGTCGAGCGCGTTGCCCGGCGCGTCGCGCGTCTCATAGAGCGCCGCGGCCTTGGCGCGGACGCCGACTCCTCCGACGCCGACCCTCTCACCATCGCACAACCCCGGCTCGCCGGTCTCGCCGCCGACTCGGTCCGCGGATTGGCCGCCGGCGGGCGTCCCGCCCGGCGCGGCGATCGCATCGACCCCGAGGATCTGTCGGCACCCCCCGCACCTCGCTGCGCCGCCGCCATGGGCTTCACCCTGCACGCCGACGTCGCCGTCCCCGCCCGCGATCGCCCCCGCCTCGAGCGTCTCTGCCGCTACGTCGCCCGCCCGCCCGTGGCGACCGAAAGACTGGAACGCCTCCCCGACGGCCGGCTTCTCTATCGCCTGCGCCACCGCTGGCGCGACGGCACGACCCGGATCGTGTTCGAGCCGCACCAGCTCCTGGCCCGCCTCGTCCCCCTCATCCCCGCCCCCCGCGCGCACCAAGTCCGCTATCACGGCGTGCTCGCCCCCTGTGCCGGCTGGCGCAATCGCGTGGTCCCGGGTGGCCGCGCCGCGGAAGCAGGTGACACGGCTCGTCCGCCCGACCGCGAAGCGGCGGAGCCATCAACCGCCGCCGTAACCGGCCGCCCTCTGCGCCGCTACCCCTGGGCCGATCTGCTGCGCCGGGTGTTCGCGGTGGACGTCCTCGAATGTCCCGACCGCGGCGGGCCGATGCGGATCCTCGCCGCGATCCACCCGCCCGACGCCACCCGCGCCAATCTCGAGTGTCTGGGCCTGTCGTCGCGCCCCCCGCCCACCAACCCCGTTCGACCCGACCCCGAGTCCCCAGAGCTCCCGCCCTCCGACTCATAGGCCAAGATGTTTCCGGCCCGGACGCCCGGCAATGGTCGGAGTGCGCCCATTCCTCGCGGCGATCCCTCGCCAACCCCGCCACCTGCCCGCCGGCGCACCTTGAATGCTCCGCCACCCGGATCTCCCGCTGTCCACCCGGGATCTCCCGCCGCGTTCCGCCACCCACCAGCACAATCGAGATTGACGGAACACCCGTTATCGGGCGTACCATGCAGCTTGTTTCACCTATGCGCCGCGGCTTGCCCGCGCGTCGCCAATATTCGCGGGGTAGCCGCAATCGTGGCGACCGGATCGAGATGCGCACGGGCTCCACATTCTTGCAGGTTGCAGACGGTTGGCCTCGAAGTCGGGGCAAGAGCGCGACGTCATAGTCGCTCGTCTCCCCGCGCACCACGGAGGAGACGCTCTCCTGAGTGCCCGCGAATGCGCCGACCCACGCCTGGCGCGCGTAGCGCGTTCCCTCTCGCAGCGCCCTTTCAACCCGGCCAGGAACCGGTCCAGGATTCCTTCAATGAGCACGCCCCTGGCTCCTCGTGAGGAAGCACGAAGATCCGCGCTGGGGAGGCGCATAGGCGAAATAAGCTGCATCTCATGCCCTATGAGGGCTGTTCCGGTCAAGTTGGAAGGTTGGGCGGTAGCGGCGCCAGGGGCGGGGGATGGGGCGAGGGACCGGGTACGGGACGAACCTCGGCTCGAGCGGCGATGGATTTAGATTCTCATACTCATGGAGCGTCTCGGGTGGTCCATACACGGACATTGCGGGAGCCACGAACATCGATCACTTTGCGATCAAGACCGTACCCTAAACCCCGGGGAGGCCCGCTCGAGACAGAAGAATAATGTGAAGGCCGGCTCGTCACCTGGTGTTGCGGCCGGCTCACATGGAGCGAAAAGGAAGCGCCGACCCTGCGGTTGGAGCTACGGAAGTTCCCGCGGCGGAACCCAGTACAGTTCTGCACGACTCGCCCGCCACTTCACAATCCACTCCCCGGGTGTGCTGCGATAGAACTCAGGGAGCCTGTAGCCGTAGGCTTCATTGAGGAAGTCGACGCGTTCCCGGTTGATGAGGACGAACGATCCGGGCCGGACTTGATCGACTCGCAGGTTCTCAAAATCGTGCGTGCCAGTTGCTCCCGGGTAGTGCCAGAAGAACTCCAGGACCCGGGCCGTCCGACTGTCCGTGTATAGGGAATCACCGGGTCCCAAAATGAGGGACGTAGCGCGTTCGACAGGACTTCCCGGCCCGGTTCGGACATTCCGATAAAGGCCCCAAGCGCATATCAGCGCGACGCTCAGCGCGATGATCCCTCCCCAGAACCATCGGTCTCGAGTCATCTCCTCATGGCCTGCCTCTTGGGATTCGAAGAGAGTATCAATCAGTCCAGCGGTGAGGAGAACGGCGGGGAGGACGAACAGGTACAGGTATCTGCTCCCGAGAACCAGCGGCCGATAAGAATACATGCTGGACGACGCGAAATTGAACATGACGACAAGGGACAAGAACCATAGGCCAGGAAGCACGAAACTCCGAATTTTCCTCTGAGCCGCGTAACCGATTGCCACGACCGCGGCGATCGTCGTCATTCCGAACTCATGACTCAACATCGCGGCGGGGCCATCCCTGAAGAGCCTGGCCATCAGCGCGACCGCGTAGCCGCCCCGCTGCCAGCCGGACGGACTCCCCTCGGCGAAAAACCAATGTCTGGCCACCTCATAATTTCTTTCAGTCTCATGAAACCGATACAACCAGTCTCCAACCCAGCGGTGGTACAGGAAGGCTTCCGTCATCGGCACGGCCAGAGCGGCAAGGGCGATTGCCATGGCGAGGGTGACGGTGCGTTTGTCACGCCGCATGAGCCACCCCGCATAGATGGCGACGAACGGGATCAAATAGACGATCGCTTCCTTACACAGCCATGACAGTCCGAAGCCTATGCCACAGCAAACCCCAAGTGCAAAGCGTACGAAATGCTTGCGCGAAACTGAAGCAAGACGAAGAAACAAGACACCAGCGCCGGCCCAGAATGCAGCAGGCAGGTCGGGAAGCAGCATCGAGGCCGACCTGGCATCCAAGGGGAGAATCGCCATGATCGCAGCGGCGAGCAAGCCCGCGCGTCGCGAAAAGAACGCCTGCCCTGCAAAGTACGCCAGAATCACGCTCAAGATGGAAAAAATGAATGGCATGGCGACGATCACGAGTTCCTGCGGAACACCGGCGCTGAATCCCATCGCGACAGGTGCTGTGATACCGACGCGCAACGCGAAGACCGGGGCACCCGCATAATGTCCTACCTGGAACACGCCGGCCGCCATTTGACGGGCCACTTCGACATAGGCGATGTCGTCCGAACCGAAGTATCCACTGAAAGACAGAACCCGAACACAAATTGCCACAAGAAGAATCAGCGCGAGCCACAGTATCGTAAGGGGATCAAAGCGCCTGGTGCGGTACAGAAGGAACCTCATGACCGTTGAAATACGCCGCCCGGGTCAACGATGCAAGCGGCTTTCCGGCGCGGTGCCTGGGTCCGCGGCGGTTGAGTGCATAGGCGAAACAAGCTGCATCTTATCCCCGATGAGGGCTGTTCCGTCAACCTTGGAAGGTTGGGCCCGATGGCGGCCGAATTGTTCGTGCGCGACGTGGAGACCAGCAGCGGGCGGGTCATCGTTTGCGCCATTCGGCGGGGGTTCAACGAGCCTCATCGGGCCGGTCTGCTTCGAGGAGCCGGCGGGCGCGGACGGTGTCGGGATGATCGTCGCCCAGGGAGTCGCGCAGGTGGTCGAGCGCCGTCCGGAACTCGGACCGCGCGGCATGGGCGTCTGCGGCCGCCGCGTCATTTTCGTGCAGGTCCAGCTCGATGTCGGCCCGCCTGACAAGCACGAGGGGGAGATGCGGCTTCCCTTGTTTCCCGGCGTTGATCGATGTCTCCAGGATCTGCACGGCCTTGTTCGCGTACGCCAGGGCGGCGCGCACGTCGCCCCGCTGGCGGGCCAAGAACGATCGATGGGAGCTGATCGCCATGAACGCGATGTGTCCGTGAGGGAGCGCGCGGCTGAGCCGCGCCTCCACCTGGGCGAGCGCCTCGGCGGCACGATCGGCCCGTCCCTGCTTCCGATAGGTGGAGACCAGCATCGCCTGGTTGACGACCACCTCGTCCCGCGCCTCGAGGGCCTATGCCGCTGGAGATGTGGGAAAAGTGATGATCGGCCGGTGGTTTCATCCCTCGACAGGCCCGCGAGCGCTTTCAATCCACGCCGTCAGAGTGTTCACCATCCCCGCAAGGAACTCTTCTTTGCTGCGTCCAGTCCGTGCCGGAACATGAAACGAGAGGTCCGCGTCGCCACCCGGATCTCCCGCTGTCCACCCGGGATCTCCCGCCGCGTTCCGCCACCCACCAGCACAATCGAGGTTGACGGAACACCCCTTATCGGGCGTACCATGCAGCTTGTTTCACCTATGCGCCGGGTGCTGATGTTGTTTTTGGGCACCTGTGCTAGAGGAGGCCTGCATCACCCCTACAATTCGTTCCTCCCGCTATAAAGCGTCGACGTCCTGACTCCACGTGGCGCGGCTTGCTTCTCCCATGAGTGTCTCGGCTCGACGGCGTGCCGTCATCAACGCCGCGGGAATCACGTTGTCTCAGGGTACCGCGTTTCTGGTGGGTTTTCTCGTCCTGCCTTTCATGATCGGGCGCCTGGGAAAGGAAGACTTCGGCCTCTACCAGCTCGTGCGCTCCTTTCTTGGATACTTGCCGCTCCTGACCTTGTCCACGGGCCCTGCCATCGCGCGCTATGTGACCTACGCGGTGGGGAAGAACGACCTGGAAGCCGTGAATCGCTTCATGAGCAACGGTCTTGCCGCTGTACTCGGGGTGGCATCGCTCCTTCTCGCCGGAGGAGCAGTCTTGTCGGTGTATGTGCCCGCACTCGGCAATTTTGGTCCACGTGTCGGTGAGGCTCGGTGGCTGGTCATCCTTCTGACGGTCACAATGGCTTTGGGTTTCGTTCGGGTTCTTTTCAACACGCCCTTGTATTCGCGCGAGCGGCTGGCTGAGCAGGCTGCGATCGATGTCACGACCGACCTCGCCCGGGGTGTGTGCATTGTGGTGCTGTTCCTTCTCCTTTCGCCGAGGTTGATCTGGATCGGTGTCGCAGCCGTAGCTGGCGAGATCCTCAGCACCGGGATCGCGGTGCGCTGCGCCCGACGGGTGTTCCCGTGGCTCCGCCTCGCATTTTCACTCATGGATCGGCGGAGTCTGGTTCAATTGACTGCCTTCAGCTTCTACTCGACAGTGTCAGGTCTGGCACTTGCTTTTTACTACAGCACGGATTTCATCCTGATCAATTGGCTGTTCGGGTCCGCGGGACCCCGCGCGATCGCCGTGTACACTATTGGAGCATGCTGGGAGCCATGGTTCCGAAGCGGATTTATGCCGTTGATCAGGATTGTCATTCCCAGGGCGATCCTCTTGTCCGCTCAGGACCGATCCGGCGATATGAAGCGTTTGCTCGTCATGAGCGTACGTTACACCACGGCTCTTGTGGCGCCTGCCTGCGTCCTCATCTCGATATACGCTGAGCCGATCCTGACGCTCTGGATGGGGAATCGCTTTACACGTGAGGAATTTCAGGTCGCCGCCATGATCGTTCCGACGCTGTGCATTCCATTAATATTCACTGTGGGAATCAGCCCCACGTCCGCCGCTTTTCTGGCCGAGTCCAGAGTCGCGGTTCCGGCCTGGGCGCTCGTTGCATGTGCATTTGCGAAGGTGGGATTAAGTCTGGCGCTTGGCACACCTTCTCGATGGGGCCTCGTTGGTGTGGCGGCGGGAACCAGCATCACCCTGACATTGAACGCACTTGTATTTCAGCCGCTGTATCTCAGGCGTGTCTGTGGTCTAGGGGCGAGAGAGCTGTTCGTTTCCGGATTCCTTCCCGCGTGGGTACTGGCGACACTTCTTGGACTCGTCGCCGGAGTGCTCCATGTGGCGCTCCCGCTCCGTGGAATCATTCCTCTTTTCGCGGCTCTGGCCTTCTGCCTCGTGTTCTATCTTGCAGGGGTCTATAAGTATGTTCTGTTTCCAGAAGATCGTGAACGGGTCATCAATTCGTTCCGCGGTATCCTGCGCACGCGTCGCGGCGAACCGGAGGCCGATTGACCCGCTCAGGGATTGGCGACATTTCGGTGGTAATCGCGTGACGGAAAGCCCGCTGGTGACGATCGTTACGCCCCTGTACAACAAGGCGACCCATTTTCCCGTGACGATCCAGTCCGTGCTTTCGCAGACCTACGGCAACTGGGAGTGGGTCATCGTGGATGACGGCTCCACGGATGGTTCCAACACGCTTGTCCCGCGCAACGATCCTCGTGTCCGGCTGTATCGCCATAGCCATGCAGGTCCTGCCGCGGCGCGGAACATTGGCCTGGATCTAGCTCGCGGACAGTTCATAACTTTCCTGGACGCCGACGATGAACTCCTGACGTCAAAGATTGCCAAGCAAATGTCCGCGCTTCTCAGACACGAGGATTGCGGTTGGGCCATCTGTGGATTTCAAAGAATCGAACGGAATGGAGCGCGTCGGGACGAACTGCCTTCGCTTGTCGGGGCCGCCCCGTCCCATGGCGCCATTCGACGACTCGATGACGCCTTCCGTCAGATGTCGCACGAGGGGCTTCATGTGGACACTCTCCTCCTTCGAGCTGAAGTCGGCAAGCGGCTTGAAGGATTTCGCCAAGAGATGCGCTGTTTCGAGATCACGGAATATGTTGTTCGGTTGCTGCTGGGTGTCCCCCGCGGCCTGGTGTTGGAGGAGGCCCTGGTTCACGTCCATGATGTCCCGGGGAGTGCCTTCAAGGATCTGCGGGGACGGACCGAAGGGTTCAGGCAGATCGCAGAGACGTATCGGAGTCTGGCGCTGAAGTACCCAGAGAAGGCAGCGGAGCTTGATCGAAGCGCGGCTCGCAGTCTCTTGTGTCATTCGGAAAGTCTGGTTGTGGAAGGGAAGTGGACCGAAGCGCTGGAGTTCCTCCGTCACGGATATGCCGGGCCGAGGGGCGTTGCCTACTGGAAGGAGGTGGCTCGGACATTCCTGCGAAGAATGAGTAGGTCATGATTTCATTTTCGACGTTAGGGACTCGCAGTAAGCTGGGTAATCATCTATTCCAATATGCTTTCCTGCGATCCACTGCCCTGCGCCTCGGGGTCCGGTTCTATTGTCCTCGATGGATAGGTGACTCCGCTTTCCATCTCGACGATTCGAAGGAAAGAAGCGAAGCACCCGAAGGCATAGAGTCCCGATACAGGGAACCGCGGAACTACACTGGCCTTAACGCGTCCGCTCTCGGGATTCGGGACGGGACCGAGATTGAAGGTTATTTTCAAACCGAGAAATACCTTGACAGGAAGTGCGTCCTGAGTTGGTACCGCCTCAGAGAAGACCTACTGGCTGATGTCCGGCGCCGGTACGGGCATGTTGATTTCGAGAATTGCGTGGGGCTGAGCGTACGTTTGGGAGACTTTGCGACGACCTATGGCGACGTGTTCTTCGTTCCGAGGCGGGACTACTACAAGCGGGCCCTCGAGATGATTTCACGCAACTCAACGATCGTCGTATTTTCCGATGATGTGCCGCGCGCCAAGACACTCCTGGGCGACTTGGGCGCGCCGACTGTCTTCATGGAGGGTTACGAGCCGCATGAAGGTATCTATCTCCAGTCGCAATGCCACCATTTCATATGTTCACCGTCCACTTATAGCTGGTGGGGAGCGTGGCTGAACACCTATCCTGACAAGCGGATCATTGTTCCGCAGGAAGGAGCGTTCCGTCCGGGAGCCCCGGTTAGAAACGATGAGTACTGGCCGGAGTCCTGGGTTAAGATTCGAGCGCTACGGTCCGTACTGGATCATTTTGCCCTGGTGAGCAGAATGAGACTGATCCAGCGAGGCGTGCGCAAGGTCGTTCAGGTTGGAACGAAAGCGTTGCATCGCTAACGATTGTGGGTGATCGTTTCATGACAGCTTCGCACAACTCAGGCACAGCGCACAGAGTCATGCGAGCGGTCAAATTCTGTGCTCGCATGGCATGTTATTGCTTGCTGCCAATTTATTACCTCTGTGCCCCACTTTGCGCGTTCTTGAGCCCCTTCGGCGCGCGCTTTCAGCAGACGATGCGTGCGATCCCAGCGAGAAAAAGTGCATTTCCGATGGAATACGACTGGCGATGGAGGGAAACCAATTTTAATCGCATCGCTCTCGTGAATCTTCTTTCCGCCAACAGACCCGACGGCGACTATCTCGAAATTGGTTGTGCCGACAACGATTTGCTCGATTCAGTTCTCATGGGACACAAGATCGGCGTCGACCCGGCGCGGGGCGGAACGGTCAGAAAGACAAGCGATGAATTCTTTGAGTCGAATGACAGGAAATTCGACGTGATATTCATCGACGGCCTGCACAGTTACGAGCAGGTGCGTCGTGATGTGATGAATTCGATTAAGTGCTTGAAGCAAGGGGGCTGGATCGCGCTTCATGACATGCTGCCCGGAAACTGGATCGAGGAGCACGTGCCGATCATCTCCATAGCAGCCTGGACAGGTGACGTCTGGAAGGTCGCCTTTGAACTGAGTCGCTCGAAGGGGATCGATTTCAGGCTGCTCAAGATCGATCATGGAGTCGGAGTGTTTCGACTTACAGATAATGATCCAAGATTGTACGATTTGACCCACGAACTGAGGAATGAGCGATTTGCGTATCTCTACAATAATTTACACAGGCTCCCGTTAGTCGAATTGGATGCTGGGCGTGCCTGGATCAGGGGTGTACAAGTCCCATAACTGTCCGACCCCCGGCGCTCGTCGAGGCCAACTGCGCGCGATCGCTGGAGGTCGCACCGCTTTACCGCACTGCGTCGAAACGCCCCACCGGCCGCCGGGAGATGAACTCAAGCCGCGCTTGCCGGAAGCGCGGCGCATCGCAGTCGTGAACGGCACGCCAACGGCGAGAGCAGCCTCCGATGAAGCTACGCACGTAGACGTCCCACGCTGATCTCTTCCGGACGCGGGTTCGACTCCCGCCGCCTCCACCACTTAACCTACTGAAAACAAAGGGCGAGACCTTGGACGCGGGAACTGTCCCCGCCGTCTCCATGGGGAAGTGTGTAGGCCTGGCGCCTGGCAGAGGTGACTCGGTTACCTCAATCGCGGGGACTCGATGAGCGCCGAGAGCGCGACGCCCGTAAGTGCTCGCCGGCCCCCATCGCGATGATTTTCTCCGGAACGGGACCGATTGTGAACGAGATTTTGGATTTCTCTCCGGTCAGTGCCGGAGGTCGTGCGGCAGGGTGACGGCGTGGCGGTCTGTGAGGGCGGCGCGGGTGGCCGTAAGCAGATAGAACTTTGGCTCGACGCCGGCGAGCTTGGCGGACTCGAGCAGGCTGTAGAACAGCGCGGCGACGTAGGTGCCGCGCTCGGAGCGGGAGCCGTAATGGTTCTTGCGCCCCAGCACCACGCCGCGCAGGCCACGCTCCGTGGCGTTGTTGTCGAGGGGGATGCGCGAGTCGTCGAGGACGAGCGTCAGGCCCTTCCACAGACCCAGCATGTAGGAGACAGCCTTGCCGAGGCTGCTCTCCGGCAGGGGTCTCTGAGCCAGGGCCCAGTCCCGGATCTCGCGCACGATCGGCCGCGAGCGCTCCTGCCGCAGACGGTGCCGCAGGGCGAGCGCCGCCGCCCGGTCCGCCGGATCGGAGGGAGACGGGACGTCTCCCTCGACGGCATAGAGCTGCCCGATCAGGTCCAGGACCTGCCGGCACGGTTCCGGGAAGTGCGGTTCCGCCTCGATAAACTTCCGTCGCACGTGTGCCCAGCAATGCGCCAGGGCGAACGACGGTCCTGCCCGGCTCAGGGCGTCGTAGGCGCCGTAGCCGTCCGCCAGCACGATGCCGCGGTAGCCGTTGAGCACCTGACGCGCCGCCTCCCGCGAGCGGCTGGGGAACGTCTTATAGATGACCGCGTCGTCCCGGGTCACGCTCCACACCCACCAGCGCTTCGATCCCTTTGTGTCCATCAGCCGCCACCAGGTCTCGTCGGCGCCGACGACCTCGGTCTCCAGGACGTGACGGCTCAGGGCCCGGGATCTCCCGCCGCGTTCCGCCACCCACCAGCACAATCGAGGTTGACGGAACACCCGTTATCGGGCGTACCATGCAGCTTGTTTCACCTATGCGCCGACCGGCACGGCCAGCGACGGCGCAGCGGCCTCTCTCGCCAGAAGCCGCCGTCGATGATGCACGTGCCGGCGGCGTGACGCCTCGACCAGCGGGCCCCAGACGGCGTGCGTGAGGCGGTGGCGGATGAGAAACGGCCAGAGACGGGTCGACTCCTTTACAGATAGCTCATCCCGAGGTACGGCAGCACCGCGCCCCAGTTTGCCGGTCGCCGCCGCCAGATCGATCGGTTCGAGAAAACGCGGCGGTAGGTGCAGCCGTACCCTTCCTCGAGCTGCCCGGGCGACATGCGCCGCGGTCGGAAGACGACGTGCGCCGTGTGGTAGAGATCTCAGTTCCTGTGCAGGAGGCGGCCCTCGTTCTCCATCTGCCGGAACAGCGGCGTGCCGGGGTACGGAGTGAGAATGTGGAACGTGGCGCACTCAAGACGGTTCACCTCGATCCAGTCCACGGTTTCCTGGAACACCTCCGGGCCGTCACCATCGAAGCCAAACACGAAGGAGTCGTTCACCTGGATGCCGTAGCGGTGGAGCAGGGCGACGCGGCGCGCGTAGTCCTCCGGTCGGGGGGTCTTCTTCCTCGCGCCCCCCAGGTTCCCGGCGCCCAGCGACTCGAACCCGACGAACACGCCGGAGCAGCCGCTCAGCGCCATCTCGCGCACCAGGTCGGGTCGCCGGTGACGTCGAGGGGGACCGCCGCGCTCCAGATCTTCTCCGCCGGTGCAAGCGCGCGCGACAGGGTGCGCAGGTAGTCGGGGCGCGACCCGAGGTTGTTGTCGATGAACACGCCGTAGGGCTCGCCGCTGGCGGTGAACTGCGCGACGATGTCCTCGACGGCGCGCATCTGTTAGGGCATCCGCAGTCCGTCAGTTGCGAGATAACAGAATCCACAGCGATTGTGGCAGCCGCGCGTGGCGATGAGGCTGGCGCTGGTCAGGAAGTCGCCGCGCGGCAGGATCTCCCGCCGCGGTGCCGGCTCGTCGCCGTACGTGCCCGACTCGCCGCGCGTGTAGCTGCCGCAATAGCGCGGCTGCGGCCGCCCGCGCTCGAAGTCGCGCAGGATGCGCAGCCAGATCTGCACGCCTTCCCCCATGGCCGGCGTGTCGGTATGCGGCGCACACTCGTCCGGACGGGACAGAACATGCAACCCGCCGAGGACGACCCTGGCCCCGCGGGAGCGGAACCACCCGGCCAGCTCGAACGCCCTGCGCGCGAAGGTGAGGTGGACGGTGATGCCGACCAGGGCCGGAAACGGCTCGGCGGGCGGCGGCCCCTTCAACAGGTGTTCGTCCCAGCAGCGCACATGCCAGTCGGGCGGCGTCGACCCGGCGATGGGGGTGAGGGCCAGGATCGGTGTCAGGACGTGCTTTCCGAAGCTGGCGTGTGGATCCTTCGGGTAGAAAGGATTGATCAGGAGCGCGTGGCGCGGCGCCGGCGGCTCTGCGCGGAGGCCGGATCGAGCGCCTGTGCTACGCGCATCGGGAGCGGATGGTAAAACCAGGAGCCCCGTCTCACGACGTCGCAGGCTGGAGCCGGTGGTGCAGGCGACGATACGCCAGGACGGCCGCCCAGGTCATGGCGGCGACGAGGGTCACGAGCAGGAGCGCCGCCGGAGCGCCCAGCCCGCCCAGGGGAAGAATCGCCAGGAGCGCCGCCGGGGCCGCAGCCCGCACCAAGAGCCGCCGGCCCACGACACCGGCCAGGATCAGCCCGAAGAGCAGCCCCGAGCAGACGATCAGGCCCGGCTGCAGAAGACCGATCAGGCTGCCGAGCCACGCCGGGTAGGCGCGGATCGAAAAACTGTTGTCGTCCCGCCCGACCAGCAGCATCCGGCTCACGGTCACGCGCGGCAGCGCGCCCACCCCGCCGGGGATGGCGATGTGCACCGGCAGCGATCCCTTGCGCGCCCCCGTCTTCTGTCTGAGCTGCTGCGTCACCCGCGCTTCCTGCTCGACCTGGGCCCGCGCCGCCTCGTCGGAGGCGGAGCCGCCGTACGCTTCGCCTGCTGCAGCCGCCTCGGACTGCGCCGCGACCTTGGATTCCACCTGGCGCATGCTCTCCTCGTCCAGCTTCACGTTGTCCGCCCGCTGCGGAGCGCTCCGCGCCAGAAACCCGAAGGAAGGCGCCGGCGTCGCGGCCGCCAGGAGCGGGGCGGTCTGCACCACCGGCTTGAAGCGATCGCCGCTCACGACATACTTCCTGCCGTCCGGCAGGTAGACGGTCCACAGCGCTTCCGACACCGGCACGTCGAAGCGCGGCAGGCGCGGCTCGATGCGTCCGAGCATCGTGACCTCCGGGCCCTTGCGCAGGAGAACGAGCGACACCCTCGATGCGACCTCGCCGTCCCCGCGCGGCAGGGGGACCAGCACGGTTCTCCCGGTCTGCTTCGGCTTGGCCGGCTGGCCGTCGAGCAGGAGCGACCAGATCTCCACCTCCTCGCCGGGCAGAGTCAGGCCGAGAAACTGCTTGCGGTTGTTCTTGATCGACAGATCGATCCAGGTCGCTTCGGTGCCGTTGTCCAGGAGGACGGCGGTGGCGTTCAGCGACTCGATGATGGCGGTCAGGACCGGCGCGTCCTCGTGCTCGGCGATCTTCACCAGCGCCTGCTCCGGCGCCTCGGAATACTTGCAGGCGCTGATCAGGTTCCCGCCGTAGGCGACGACGTCGGGCGGGATCTCGCTCACGTCGGCCGGCAGCAACCGCCCCTTCAGCTCGAGCTCCACCTCCGCCCCGTCGGCGGCGACGGCGACGAAGCCCGACTCGCGCTCGACCGCAAGGGGGGCGAAGCGCGGCACCGGCAGGCGACCCACCTTGACGTCGTACGCCCCTTCGAACTGGACCACGACCCGCACGCGGCCATCGAGCGGCGCTAGGAGCTTGACGCGCAGGAGACTCCGCCCCTCGTGCTTCAGGATCTTCCAGCTCTCCAGACCGGGGGCGGTGGCCTCGAACACCACGACTCCCTCCGGCAGGTCGAGGTCGAAGTGGTCCACCTTCGCCACCCGCACCGTGTAGTCGTGCACCAGGACTCCGCTCACGACTCCGTCCCCCAGGTGCAGCAGCTGATAGCCGGCCACCTGGACGCGCGGCTCGAGCTTCACCTCTTCGCCGGCCCTCTCCTCGGCGCGGCGGAACGGCAGGGTGTACTTCAGCGTGAAGGCGTTCTGCGGCAGCGCCACGTACAGCTTCCCCTGACGCGGCCCGTAGGCCAGCCCCCCTTCGATCTGGAGATCGTGGAACATCGGCGCGGCCCCCAGGTTCAGGAGGTTGCGTGGCGTTTCCGGGAGACGCGCGGCGATTCGGTTCTCCCCCGGATCGCCCGGCGCCGGGAACGCCAGCGCCAGCCTCAGCGTCAGCGACGCCGGCCCCTTCGCGAGGATCTCCAGGAGCGATCCGTTGCGATGCAGGATGGCCCCCTGTCCCTGGAACGAGACGATCGTCCCGTCGTACGCGAGCGGCATGCGGACCCACCCCTTCTTGAGGACGTCGAGCGCGAGCGTGCCGTCGAGCGTCAGGACACCCGGTTCCAGCCGGCCGGCGTACTCCGCCGATCGCAGCACCGCCTCGGCAGGCGGCTCGGGCTCCGGAGGAGGCGGCACGTAGGTCGTCTCGACCAGCGCCTTGAAGTCCTGCCAGGACAGCGTGATCTTCGTTTCGTGCAGATCGGGCAGCGAGCGCCGCGCCGCCTCCGCCGTGGCCGCGAAGGCTGCCGCCGGCCCGGCGACGAGGAATCCGGTCCCCACGACCGGGACGACCAGGAGGAGTCCGAGCGCCCGCCGCCGTCATCCCGCAGCCGAAGGCGATCCGGCCGTCGGGATTCAGGGCGAAGAGGAGGAAGAGACCGGCCGACGCCGCGATCGTGGCGGCAGCACCGCCGCGACCGGAGGGGCGTGGACCGGGGCGCGCCGGGCCCGCCCGCAGCAGGAGGATCGTCAGAGTCAGAAGGAAGGCCAGCAGGAAGATCCCGGCGGGGGAGAAGGTCCACGCCAGAGGCCAGCCGGAAAGGGACACGCGCGCCCGCTCGCCGGAGGTCAGGAGGCGCCCGCTGAACGACAGACGCAGGCCGTCGGTCGGGATGCTGAAGCGCACCGGCAGGACGCCGCGCGCCACGCTCCCCCCGCCCTGCGCCACGCCTCCACCCACGGCAAAGTTGGTCACCTGGTTCGCCTGCATCTGGTAGCCGGCGACTCCGGGAGAGATCACCGGCGACTCCACGGCCGGCGGGGCCGACTTCGACAACTCCTTAAGGTCGTTCTCGAGACGATCGCGCCGGTTCATCTCGCCGGCAATCCGGCCGCGCGCCGCCTCATCCTTGTCCGCGGCTCCGGTCTCGCCCTGCGGCGCGTTGCCGATGTACCCGAGCGAGCGCAGCTGGTCCAGCATCTCCTGGTCCTGGGGCGCCCCCTTCTTCTTCCCCGGGCCGAACTCCGCGCCGACCGTCAGCGCACTGAGATCCCCTCGCGACGCCAGGTTGTAGGCGCCACCGGAGAGATAGACGATCCGGTTGAGCGGCTGGTCGGCGTGGAGGTTGCCGCCGAACGCGCCGTAACGCCGGTCGCGCGGCAGGAAGAGATGCCACTCGACCTCCATCGCGTCCACGTCGATCGCCGGCGCCAGGAAGCGGTGCCGCCCCCAGAACCCCGCCGTGCGCGGCTGGTAGTAGACCAGCTCGACGTCGAACGGCGCCAGCTCCCCTGCCGCGTCGGCCGCGGTCTTCTTGAGAGGGACCAGGACGCGGCCCGCCGCGTTGCGCGCCGCCTTCACCGGCCGGTCCTCGAGGTAGGCCCCCCACGTCTCGGCCCCGTCCGGCAGAACCATCTCGAGATACTGCTTGCGGTTGTTCTTGACTCTGAAGCGCGCGGACGTGATCAGGTGCCCCTCGGGGCTCTCGTAGGTGTACAGCCGCGCCGACTCCACGATCGTCCGCTTCACCGCCAGATCCTCGTGCTTCACGACCCGAAGCCCGATCCCGACCGGGTGCGCCAGGTACTTGAAGGCGTACAGCACCGGCTGCCCCTGGAGCGAGGCGATGTCCGGCGGGAGCTCCGCCGGATCGACCGGAGTGGCGTTCTTCAGATCGGCCGAGGGAGTGATCTCCACATTGGTCGCCGCGGCGACCGCGATGAACCCCTTGTCGCGCAGGACATCGAGGAGCGCCAGATCCGGAGCTCTGACCTCCGATACCCCGTCGGCGCCCGCGGTTCCGGTCGTGCCCTTCGCGTCGGCGTCCTTGATCTCCTGCTCGAAGGTCGCCTGCAGCTCATAGCTCCCCTGCGCTACGTAGTTGAGCCGCACCAGGAGGACGCGCCCGGCCTTCTCCTCCACGACGGACCAGTCCTTCATCCCCTGGGCCGTGACGTCGAGCACCGTGATCCCGGCCGGCAGGGCCACGCGGAACGCGTCCACGCCGCGCCCGTGGATCGTGTAGGCGGCGATGGCGGTGCCGCGCATCATCCCCTCCCCGATGGACAGAAGGGTGCGCGTCTCTCCCGTGATCTTGGTCTCTTTTTCCCCCAGCTCCACCTGCTTCGACCAGGTCACCGAGGCGTCGCCGGCCCGCTGATAGGCGCCACGCACCCGCGTCTGCCCGCCGGATCGCTCGATGGCCCGGACCACAGCACCAGGCAGCTCGACCTCCATGCCGGGTCGCGGGATGACGAGGTCGAGAGCCACGACAGGCGTCTGAGGGAACCGCAGGGAGAGCGAGCGCGAGCCGCGGTTGTCCGCGGTCTGCGCCAGGTACTCGAGAACCAGGGCGTGCCGCCCCTCGCCGCGCAACGCGACCTTCTGCTCGCCGTCCTCGCTGTAGGCGCTGGCGGGGCGGCCGTCGAGATCGAAGCGCGACAGAGCCACCCCCTCGCCGAGGACCGGCACCTCCACCCAGGCGTCGCGGTTCAGCACCTGCACGCCGAACTCCAGCCGGACCTGCGCGCGCGCCTCGTCGGCCCCGACCACGACGCTCGCCTGGCAGGCGGTGAGGGCGAAATCGACGGGTGGCGGCGCAGGGGTCGGCTGCGGGTGCGCGGCGCGGATCTCGTCCAGGATCTTCTTGAAGTCGCCCCACGGGATGAGGACGCCGGTATTCTGCAGCCGCGGCAGCCGGTCGTTCTCAGTCTGGCTCTCCGGCTCGCTCGCTCGCGCCGGCGCGGGGACCACGCCCAGCCCGAAGAGAAGGGAAAGAAGAAGCGCCGCGCCCGGAATCCGCCAGCCCTTCGATGGTGACATGTCAGGTCTCCCGACCCGAACTTGGGTTCCGGGTCCTCGCAAGTCAAAGAAAGGAAACGGCAAAGGCCGTTTCGTCGATCTCTGAGACATCACCGCGGTGACAAAGTTCCCGCGGGACGGAGGAATTGGCTAAGCGAGACTGCGGGCGGGGTCTCGGGGAGGCGTCGGTCCTATTTCTTCATCCGCTTCAGGAGCGCCTTGAAGCGCGGCTCGTTGCGCAGCGGGTCGAGGTCGCCGTCGTGCTCGATCCATTGCTTCTGCGCGAACCCGGCGTCGACGGCCTGCTCCAGAAGATCGACCGCCCTCTGGATGCGCCGGGCGTTCGAGTACAGGCAGGCGACGTTGTAGAGCGTGGCTTGGTCGTGCGGGTCGATCGCCAGGGCGCGCTCGCCCCAGCTCAGCGCCTCCTCGGTGCGACCCAGCGCCAGCAGGTCGCCCGAGCCCATGTAGATTGCCCGGACGTCGTCCGGGTTCGACTCGAGCTGGCGCTTGATCGCGGCCAGACTCCGCTCGTGCGCCGCGAGGGCGTCGGCGGGCCGTTGCAGCGCGGCGTAGACGGTGGACAGGAGACTCAGCGCCTGGTAGTCTTCCGGACGAAGCTCGGCGGCCAGCTCGAACAGCCGCGCCGCCTTCTCGAGCTTCCCCTCTATCCAGCAGGTACGGGCGTAGAAATAGGGGGCCTCGTAGAGCTTCGGGTCCAGCCGCATCGCCGTCTCGAACTCCTGCTCCGCCTCGGTGTAGGATTTGCCGGACATCAAGGCGTTGCCGCGGGAAGCGTGCGCCTCCGCCAGATCGGGGGCCAGCTCGAGCGCCTTGGCGCTGGCGCCGCGCGCGGCATCCAGATTCTTTTCGCTGCTGTCGGCGAAGTTGTAGAGCATGGCGGAGGTGTCGGCGACCCCTGCGTAGGCCAGGGCGTAGCGCGGATCGATCTCGATCGCCCGCGAGAACATGACCCGGGCCGACTCCCAGTTCTTCCGGCCGGCCAGGTAGAACAGCTTGCGGCCGCGCAGGTAGTAGTCGTAGGCCTGGACGTCGCTGGTCGGCGTCTTCTGCAGCGCCTGCTGCTCGGTCGGCGTGAGCGTCAGCTGCAGGGCCCGCACGATGCTCCGGGAGATCTCGTCCTGGATGGCGAACACGTCCTTCACCTGCCGGTCGTAGCTCTCCGACCAGAGATGGTAGCCGTCCGCCACGTTGATGAGCTGCGCGGTGATCCGCAGCGTGTCGCCCGACTTGCGGACGCTCCCTTCGACCACGGCGTCGACACCGAGCTCTTTGCCAATCTCCTGCACGGTCATCTTCTTCCCCTTCAGCGCGAACACCGAGGTCCGCGCCGGCACGTTCAGCCCCTTCACCTTGACCAGCGCGTTGATCAGCTCCTCGGTGATGCCGTCGCTGAAATATTCGTTCTCCTTGTCGTCGCTCATGTTGTCGAACGGCAGGATGGCGATGGAGGCCGGAGAGGCGTTGCCGCGGGGACCGAGGGGGCCGCTCCCGCCGCGGCCCAGGAGCGTGAGGCCGGCCGCGATCGCCGCCAGCGCCGCCACACCCGCGAGGGCGTAGGTCCGGACCCGGTGACCGCCCGCCCCGGCGGGCCCGTCCGCAGGCGACGGCTCCTGACGGGATGCGCCTCCTGTCGAGGCCGCGACGCCGGCCCCTTCGCGCAGCTCCTCCAGCTCGTTGCGCACGTCCAGCGCCGACTGGTGGCGCCTTCTCGGATCCTTCTCCAGACAGCGCCTTACGATCCGGCCGAGCAGATCGGGAAGACCGCGGCGCAGCTCGACGATCGGCCGGGGCGTGTCCCGCAGGATCGACGACGACACCTCCGCCGGGCTCCCCCCCTTGAACGGGCGTTCCCCCGTGGCCATCTCGTACAGGATGATCCCGAGAGAGAAGATGTCGGAGCGCTGGTCGGGCTCCTTTCCCTGCAGCTGCTCGGGAGACATGTAAGGGACCGTGCCGCTTGCGCCCGACTCGGGCCTCACGGTCCGGGTCGGCCCCGCCTCCGACTCCGCCGCCGTCTCCTGCTTCCACAGCTTCGCCAGGCCGAAGTCGAGGACCTTCACCCTCCCTTCGCGGGTCACCATCACGTTGGCCGGCTTCAGGTCCCGGTGCACGATCCCCTTCTCGTGCGCCGCGCTCAGCGCCTCCGCCAGCGGTACCGCGACGTCGAAGAACTCCCCGAGCCGCATCCCGCCCCGCTTTATCGACGCGTCGAGCGTCGCCCCCTCGATCAGCTCCATCGTCAGGAAGTGGACTCCGTTCGCCTCCTCCACGGAATGGATCGTCACGATGTTCGGATGGTTCAGGGCGGCGACCGCCCGCGCCTCCTGCTGGAACCGCCGCAGCCGCTCACCGTCCGCCGCCACGCCCGGCGGCAGCGTCTTCAGCGCCACGTGCCGCCCCAGGCTCACGTCCAGCGCCTCGAACACCACACCCATCCCGCCCTGCCCAATCTCCTTGACCAGGCGGTAGTGCGACAGCGTCTGTCCGGGCTTCAGGTCCATGTGCGGATATGGCCGGGATTCGAATGGAGCCGGCGATGGCGCGCCCCGGATCTTACGACAGAGAGCGCACAAGCGCTATGATCAGGGGCCCCGTCGGAAAGACTCGGAGCGGCCGTGCGCCAGCCCAGGACGATCGTCTTTTTTCCCGAGGCCGCCTTCGGCCCCGCATTGAACTGCGTCGGCATCGCCCAGGCCTGCCGCGACCTCGGTCACCGGCCGGTGTTCGTCGCCGACCGATCGTTCGCGGGGGTGTTCTCGAAATACGGGTTCGAAGAACGCCTGGTGGCGATGTCCGAGCCGATGGACGCGCTCCGGGCCAGCCAGTTCTGGAAGGACTTCATCGCCTCGCACCTGCCGCACTTCCGGCTCCCTCCGATCGAGCAGATCGCCACCTACATCGTGCCGGTGTGGGAGGCGGTGGTGGACAGCGCCGTCTACGTCGAGCGCGAGCTGCGGCAGGTCCTGCAGGAGATCCGGCCCGAAGTGGTCTGCGTCGACAACATCATATTGTTTCCGGCGATCACCCGGGCCGGCTGCCCGTGGATCCGGATCATCTCGTGCAGCGAGAACGAGATCCCCGACCCCGATATCCCGCCGCATTTGTCCGGATGCGGTGCCGCCGACCGCGGCTGCAGCGCGGCGTTCGAGGCCGAGTTCCAGCGCCTCATCCGGCCGTGCCACGACCGTTTCAACCTGTTCCTGGTCTCGCTCGACCTGTCGTCCTACCCGCCCGGGCAGTTCTTCGAGACCTCGCCGCACCTGAATCTGCTGCTCTACCCTGAGCCTCTCGCCTACAGGCGCCGGTATCCTCTTGATCCCGCCCGCTTCCAGTACCTCGAGGGATGCGTGCGGGGAGAAGGGGAGTACGTGGTCCCGCGGTTCGCGCGGCACGACGACCGGCCGCTCCTCTACGTGAGCTTCGGCAGCCTGGGTGCGGCCGATGTCGATCTCTACAAGCGATTGATCCTCCTTCTCGGCAGGCTGCCGTACCGCGCGCTCGTGAGCGTCGGGGACTACCTCCCCGCCTACACCGATCTGCCGGGGAACGTGCGCGTCGAGGCATTCTTCCCGCAGCCCGCGGTGCTGCCGCACTCCGACGTCGTCGTGCACCACGGCGGCAACAACACCTTCAACGAGGCGCTCTACTTCGGGAAACCCTCGCTCATCCTGCCGTTCTGCTGGGACGGACTCGACAACGCCACGCGCGTCCAGGAGACCGGCTACGGTCTGCGCCTGCCGCGCTACACCTGGACCGATGCCGAGCTGGTCGCGGCGATCGAGAGCCTGCTCGCCGACACGGCGATGCAGGACCGCCTCCGTACTCTGAGCGTCCACATGCAGGGGGCCGACGGCCGTGCGAAGGCGGCGCGGCTGATCGACGGGCTTGTGTCGAAGAGGGATTAGAATGAAGAGGTCATGAAGCCCGAACGATTCGTCGGCCTTCTGGGAGACGTCAAGGCCTCGGCGATCCTGAGGTGCCCTGCGCGCGAGACCGCCGTCTTGGCGATGGAGGCGGCGGTGCGCGGCGGCTTCCGGATCGTCGAGTTCACCCTGACGATCCCGGGGGCGCTCGACCTGGTCGAGGAGTTCTCCCGCCGCCCCGACCTGATCGTCGGCGCCGGCACCGTCCTCACGACCGACGAGGCGCGCACCGCGGTGAAGCGTGGAGCGCGCTTCCTGGTGTCTCCCGTCATGGACCCGCAGGTCATCTCGGCCGGATTGTCGGAGGGGGTCGCCGTCATTCCCGGCTGCCATACGCCGACCGAGATGCTCGCCGCGCACCGGGCCGGCGCTCCCCTGCAGAAGCTCTTCCCCGCCCCCGGCAACGGGCCCGCCTACGTCCGCGCCTGTCTCGGCCCGCTGCCGTTTCTGAAGATCGTCCCGACCCAGGGTGTCGACGCGGTCAACGCGCGCGCCTGGCTCGACGCGGGTGCCTACGCCGTCGGTTTCACGCACGCCTTGTTCGACGCCGACGACCTCAAGGCCGGCCGCTTCGAACGGATCGAGGAGCGCGCCCGCGCCCTGCTCGCCGCGGTGCGCTAACGGTCCGCAGCCAGTCGCTCATGAGACTTTTGATCTGCGTCTGGTAGCGCACTCCTGCGAGCCGGCATCCCTGCTTGAAGGCATCCAGAAGCGCCTGCGGCACCTTGAGGCTGATCAGCCGGCTCGAGAGGGGCTCTCCCCCGCGGAGCAGACGGAAATTCTCCAGGAACTCGACGACCTCGTCCGGCGACATCTCCCGGCAGCGCGCCAGGTACTCGTCCGAAAAGTACTGCACCGGCCTGTCGGGGGCTCCCTTCATCGGAGTCTCCGCAGCGCCTCGACATCCTCGAGATCCTGCGGTCTGCCGCTCGATCGTTTCATCCGGATCAGGTCCTCGATCGAAGCGACGCGGACGGTCCGACCTCCGACCTTGATCCTCCTGACCTTCATCTTCGCAAGGTCTTCCGTGAGGATCACGTCCACGATCTCCGAGGGGAGCGCCGGGTTGACGAAGGACCACGCCGTCAGGCTGCGGTTTCGGATGTACTCCTCCCTGTAACGGAAGACTTCCGCTGCCGTGACCGGCAGCCTGGGGTGGAGCCCCAGGGAGATCAGCGCGCGCTCCGCACGTAGGAAATCGGTTTCGCGCAACCGGATCACCAGGTCGATATCGACCGTGCCCCGCACCGCGCCGTGCAGGGCGACCGCGTAGCCACCCACCAGGGCGTACGGCACGCGGGTGCGATCGAATGCGCGGGCGACGCGCAGCAGCATGGTATATACCAATATATACTCGTCGCCACGCCCCCGCAAGGCCGGCAGGAGCCTCGGCCGCCTCCCGGTCCGGTGTCCTTGCCCCGAGGCGTCCCTCCCGGGCTGGATCGAACGGCGCGAGGCAGGATATCCTCCCCGCCGCCATGCCGCTGACATCGGGCACGAAGCTCGGCCCCTACGAGATCCTCGGCCCGCTAGGCGCCGGGGGGATGGGTGAGGTCTATCGCGCCCGCGACGCCCGGCTGTCGCGCGAGGTGGCGGTGAAGGTGCTGCCGGCCTCGTTCGTCGCCGATCCCGAGAGGCTGCGCCGTTTCGAGCAGGAGGGGCGCGCCACCGGTCAGCTCAATCACCCGAACATCCTCGCCGTGTTCGACACGGGGACCCACGAAGGGACCCCCTACGTCGTGGCGGAGCTGCTCGAAGGCACGACCCTCCGGGTCCGGCTGGCCGACGGATCACTTCCCGTCCGCAAGGCGGTGGACTACGCCCGGCAGATCGCGCAGGGGCTGGCGGCGGCGCACCAGAAGGGGATCGTCCACCGCGATCTGAAGCCGGAGAACCTGTTCGTCACCAACGACGGGCGGATGAAGATCCTCGATTTCGGCCTGGCGAAGCTCGAGCGGTCCGAGGGCTCCGCCGCGGCGCTGACCCAGACGCCGACGCGCGCCGACACCGGAACCGGGGTCGTGCTCGGGACGGCCGGCTACATGTCCCCCGAGCAGGTGCGCGGCCTGCCCGCCGACCAGCGCTCCGACATCTTCAGCTTCGGCTGCATCTTCTACGAGATGCTGTCCGGGCGAAGGGCGTTCGCGGCCACCTCCTCGATCGAGACGATGAACGCCATCCTCAAGGAGGACCCGCCCGAGATCGCGCGTCTCAACCGCGACGTCCCGCCGGGGCTCGAGCGGATCGTGCAGCACTGCCTCGAGAAGAACCCGGACGAACGGTTCCAGTCGGCGCGCGACCTGGCGTTCGACCTCGAGTCGCTGTCGGGGACTCCGGCCCCGGCCGCGCTGCGGCAGGGGGTGCGGCCGGGCGACCGCCGGCCGCGCGCACGATTCGTCCTGGCTCTCGGTCTTGGTGTCCTCTCCCTGGCTGCCGCCTATTACGCAGGTCTGAGGACGCGGACGCCAGCGGCGGCCGCGACCTACAGCCAGATGACCTTCCGCCAGGGAAGCATCTTCTCGGCGCGCTTCTCGCCGGACGGCGAGACGGTCATCTACTCCGCCTCCTGGGACGGCCGCCCGGCCGAGCTGTTCTCGACCCGCCCTGGCAGCCCCGAATCGAGAGCGCTCGGCCTGCCGTCCGGCGAGATCCTCTCCGTGTCGGCGTCGGGCGAGATGGCGCTCCTTCTCGACCCGCGCTTCACCACGGGGTGGATGCGCTCCGGGACGCTGGCGCGGGCACCGCTGTCGGGCGGCGTCCCCCGCCAGGTTCTGAGTGACGTTCAGGACGCCGACTGGTCCCCCGATGGACAGGGCCTCGCCGTGGCGCGCACGGTCAGCGGGCGTTATCGCCTGGAGTACCCGGCCGGCAAGGTGTTATACGAGACGGAGACCTGGCTCAGCTCGCCCCGCTTCTCGCGCGACGGCAAGCGCATCGCCTTCGTCGATCACCCGTCCTTCGGAGACGACCGCGGACGCGTCGCCGTGGTCGACCTGTCGGGCCAGGTCCGGTTCCTGACCGAGGCGTTTCCCTCCACGGCGGGCCTCGCGTGGTCCCCCTCGGACGAAGAAATCTGGGTGAGCGTCTGCCCGATTGGCTCTCGACATTCTCTGTACGGTGTCGACCTCCAGGGCCGCACGCGGGTCGTTGACGCCGCACCGGGGGACATTTCCGTTGCGGACGTCTCGTCCTCCGGCAAAGTGCTCGTCGTGCGCAACGACGGCCGGCGCGGCATTCTCGGGACGCGGCCGGGTGATGAGACCGAGCGGGACCTCTCCTGGCTCGACTGGTCGCGCCCCGGCGACCTCTCCAGGGACGGCCGCTGGGTCTTGTTTGAAGAGGAGGGCCAGGGCGCGGGGCCCAATTATTCCGTCTACCTGAGGAACACCGACGGTTCCCCCGCCGTACGGCTGGGGGACGGTGCGGCGGCTGCCCTTTCGGATGACGGGCAATGGGCCGCGACCTTCTCGCTCGGCGAAACCGACAGGATCGACTTTGTCCCGCGCGGCGCGGGTGAGGCGCGCACCCTGCGCCTTCCGGGATTCGCGATCCTCTGGGTCCGCTGGTTCCCGGACGGCAGGCGGCTCCTGGTCGCGGCTTCCGAGAAGGGTCACCTGCAGCGGCAGTACGTCATGGAGGGGGAGGGCGGGACCCCGAAACCGATCACCCCCGAGGGGGCCGGCTACGCCGGAGCCGTCACTCCGGACGGTGCATCCGTGGCGGCAGCGATCAACGGCGGTCCACTTCTGATCTTCCCGGTTGGTGGAGGTGAGCCCCGGCCGATTGCCGGTTCCCTGTCCGGCGACATCCCGGTGATGTGGAGCCCGGACGGGCGCTCGCTCTTCGTAGTCACCAGGATGCCGCCCGGAGTCCGGGTCGACCGCCTCGAGCCCGCCAGTGGCCGTCGGACTCCGTGGAAGACCCTGATGCCCGCCGACAAGGCCGGGCTGGTCGACACATCATTCGTGTTCCTTTCCGGCGACGCCCGCACGTACGTGTACAGCTACCGTCGGTTCCTCTCGACGCTCTTCCTCGTCGACGGCCTGCGCTGAGACACCACTCAGGCTTCAGTCCGCGAACAGGTTCTTCACCACGAACAGGACGTTCGCGGGGCGCTCGGCCAGCCGGCGCATGTACCACGGGAACCAGGCGTCGCCGTAGCTGATCAGGACCCGGAACCGGTGCCCCGCTGCGGCGAGACGCGTCTGCTCGTCACGCCTGATCCCGTAGAGCATCTGGAACTCCAGCTGCTGCGGTCTGAGGTTCGCCTCCAGCCCCGCCTTCTCGATACGCCTGATGAGGACCGGATCGTGTGTGCCGAAGATCGGCCGGACGCCGGCCTGGCGGGCGTCGCGACCGAGAAGCCGGGTGGCCAGGGAGTAGTAGTTCGCGTCCACGTCGCGCTTGCTCGGGTACGCCCGGTCGGGCGGCTCCCGGTACGCCCCCTTGACGAGACGGAGCCCCCCGCCCAGAGGGATGAGCGTCTTCAGATCCTGCTCCGTGCGGCGCAGGTACGCCTGCACGCAGACGCCGACGTTCGCGAAGCGCGCCCGCGCGCGCCTGTACATGTCGAGTGTTGAGTCGGTGTAGGCGCTCGACTCCATGTCGATCCACACCCAGGTCGCGCTCGCGGCCGCGCGCTCGAGGAGAGTCATGAGACCGGTTTCGCAGGCGGCGGGTCCGAGGTCGAGCCCCAGCTGGGTGAGCTTGACCGAGATCTCGGCGTCGAGGGCCGCCTCCTTGGAACGCGCCAGGACCTCGAGGTAATGGCGCGCGACCTGCTGCGCCTCTCCGAGGTCTTTCACATTCTCCCCGAGGTAGGTCAGGACCGAACCGATCCCCTTGGGCTTCAGGTCGTTCGCCGCGGCGAGGGCCGCGTTCAGATCCTCCCCCGGCATGAAGCGGGAGACGGCCCTGTGGACGAACCGGTACTTGACGGCCCGCTCGCGCAGCCAGCGGCTCTGCGATCCTGCGAGAAACGCGATCCGCATCAGACCCATGGGTACGCGATGATAAGCAAACCGATGCGTCGCTGTCCACAGGCCGCACGCCGGCGCCCCGCGCGCGTCAGAAACCCGTCGGCGAATTCGCGTGCCTCCCTCGATCCCAACATCTATATTCCAACGAGATCGCCGCCACTCGCGACGAGGCGGCCGCGACGTCCGGAGACCGGATTCGAGGAGATCAAATATGAAGATGAAGCTCTGGGGGATCGGGATCGTCCTTGTCGGCTGCGCCGCCGCGATCGGCTGCGTCACCACCTACCCGTATCATCAGACAGTCTCCATGGGGCAGCCCTCGCCCGTCGCCGAGCCGGCGGGTGGATCGGACGAGCCCTTCTACGACGATCTGGCTCCGTATGGCCGGTGGGTCCAGGTCTCGGGCCCCGGCTGGGTCTGGTCGCCCTACGGCGTGCAGGCCGATTGGCGTCCGTACCAGCTCGGCCACTGGGTGTTCACCGACTACGGCTGGACCTGGTCGTCCGACGAGCAGTGGGGCTGGGCGGTCTATCACTATGGTCGCTGGAACCAGGATCCGTCCTACGGCTGGGTCTGGGTCCCGGGCACCGAGTGGGGCCCCGCCTGGGTCGCCTGGCACGAAGGGGGCGGCTACGTCGGCTGGGCGCCGCTTCCCTGGCAGGTCCGCGTCCAGGCCGGCATCCAGCTCGACTGGGCCAGCCTCAACGTCACGATAGCGCCGTCCTCCTGGTGCTTCACCAGCTCGCGCTACCTGGTCGACCCCGGTCTTCGCTCACGCATCGTCCCCACGTCGCGCAACGTCACCCTCATCCAGGTGACCAGGAACGTGACCAACTACACCTACATCGACAACCGCGTCGTCAATAACGGAGTGCAGGTCGAAAGGATCGGCCGGGCGGCGGGGCACACGATTCCGCGCTACCACATCTCCGAGTCGGATGATGTCGCGACACCGCGCGGCGGCAAGGTGAGAGGGAGCGACTTCGTCGTGTTCCGCCACGATCCGCCCCGCGGCCGCAACTCCCAGGGGCGCACCGATCCGCCGGGGCACGATGAGGACCGTTACCGGCAGCGCGATTACCGCCCGCGCGATTCGCGCCCCGAGCCGCCGCCGGCGCCCCCCTCGGCTCCGCCCGCGACCAACACGCAGACGCCCCCGCCACCCGAGCCTCCCTCGACGAATCGCGGGCAGGACAGGCAGGGGCGCGGACGCGAGGAGTACTCGGAACGCGGGCGACCGCGCCGCTCGCCGCAGGAGGCCACACCCCCCGCGCCGCCCGCGCCGCCCGCACCCCCCTCGGCGCCGGGCCAGCCGCCGGCCGTGACGAACCAGCCGTCCGGGCCGGACGCCCCACCCGCCCCGCCCGCCCAGACCCGTCCGGGGAATTCATCCCCCGGCGATCAGCGCGGCGTCACGACGCCGCCGGGCCGATCGGAGCCGCCGAAGGGGCAGGTCGGGAAGGACGCGAGGGGCCACAAGCCGAAGCAGGACGCGCCAAAGAAGGATGACGGAAAGGACTCCGACGAGAAGAAGAAGGACAAGCCGGACTCCAATCCATAGATTTCCGACGTAAAACAAGAACCCCGCCCGCGGGCCGCGAGGCCACGGGCGGGGTTTTTTGTTGATCGGGCCTCGCTGCCGCCGGCCCGCTCAATCCATTACGAGCAGACGGTCGCAGTGCACCCCTTGCCGTTGAAATGGATGCACTTGTAGCCCGCGCTCGCAAAGCACGACACTCCATGGTCGCACGCCTTGTCCGGGCAGCCCGCCGCGAAGGCGGGCGAAGCCGCGAGCCCGGAGAGGGCCGACACGTAGGGAGAGTCGCCCATGCCCGCGGGCGCATGGACCATCGTCAATGCCACGACGACGGCGATCAGCACGGTGCTTCGAAGAGCGTACCTGACCGACTTTCGCAGCATGGATCCTCCTCTATCGACGAGAGCGTATTCTAACGTCGCTTCGATTCACCGCCACCTCCGGCGGCCTGGGTCTCCGACCCCGGACATCCTTCGACACAGGACGCCGGCTCGCGGGGCAGAGGTACCGGCTCGGACCCGAACCCGCTCGTCCCGCGGTCGTCGCGGTATTGCACGAGATAGAAGAACGCCCGCCCCGCGACCGGCGAACCATCCGCACCGGCCCAGGAGGTCACTGTCAGTAGCCGCCCGGGCACCTTGACCGTCCCGAGCGTGATCCGTCCACCATCGACCTTGAGGTTTTCCACGTTGCCGGTGATCAGGTCGTACGCGCGCGCACCCCCGACCGTGTTCCAGTAGACATGCACGGTTCCGGGCGTCGCCTGCGGCTCCACGTGGATGGAGAGCGGCTCCGGTCCATCCCCCTGATCGTGCGGGACCGCGACGACCGCCAGCGCCGACGCCGTGTTCCCCGACGCATCGAGGGCGGCGTAGGTGATCTCGTAGGTCCGGCCCGGCCCCTCGCCCAAGCGCTCGGCGCGCAGGAGGATCTCTGTATCGGGAGAACCGGCGTCGGCGGACGCTACGTCGCCGACAGTCCTCCCGTCCTCGTCGCCCGGCGCGTCGTCAGGCTCGCTGCTGTGAACGCTCACGAGGCGCGCCGTCGCCGCCGGGTCGCACAGGTCGCTTACCTGCCAGCTCACCTGCACCGGCACCAGCCGGTGGTTCGGAGGCCAGAGGATGGTCGGGTTCGCGAGCAGCGCCAACGTCGGTGGCGTCGTGTCACGAACCGTCACGATCATGTTTGAGCTGTCGGTTGCGCCCTGCCTGTCCGTCACACGCAGGCCGATCGTGTGCGCCCCGAGCGGCAGGGTGATCGTCAGGCCCACTCCGGACCCCAGGAGCCGCTCTCCCGCCTGGCCGGGGTTTTCCAGCCACGCGAACGACACGATGTCGTCGTAGGTACCGGGCGTGGAGTCCGGGTCGGATGAACGCGAGCCGTCCAGGACGATACGGCCGCCGCCCGGGCTGGTGCACTCGACGGTGTCGGCGGCGGCGATGACGGCGTGCGGCGGACTGTTCGCACCGACGAAGACGAGCCGGGATTCGCCCTGATAGGTGAACGTCGTCTCGGCGGTCACCGGAACCGTATTCCCATCCGTGATTTCGATGGCCAGCCGGTATGGCACTCCGGCCGTCAAGGACGAGATATCCACCTCTCCCGGAAGACCCGATGTAAACAACTCATGAATGGGCCGACCGACGACTTCTGCCGTGAGCGAAACCCTGTCGAGATCAAACCGGCTCACCGTCACATCGAAGATCGCCGATTTCGAATTCGCTCCGCCGGGTTCCACCTTGGCGAGACATATCGGGGCGGGGAGGTCAAGATTACCCAAGAAGAGATATTCGGCGAAGGCTCCCGCATTGGGGTCATCACAACGCCCGGCGCGAATCCTGTAGTCGGGCGACGACCCGTGTGCGCAGGGTGGCGCAGTGAACGAGGCGACCACGTTGAAGTCGACCAGCAGGGGCGAGCCGTACGATCGCCAGACGAACCCGATGCCGTGGGCGGTCACACCTTCGGGGAAATAACCCTGGGAGCAGTCCTCCGACGTCCCGAGGTCCTGCAGAATGGACTCGATCGCACTCGTCTCGAACACATCCACCGTGCCGGACAGGGGATCCCCCTGAGGATCGCTTGCGGTCACTGTCGCTTCCAGCACCGCTCCGCCTGCCGCGTGGATCCCCAGCAGACTCAGACGCGGCTGGCACGCGTCGCCAGAACCGTCCCCATTCGAGTCGGTCTGATCCGGATTGGCCGCGGTTGGACAGTTGTCGCAGGCATTTCCGAGACCGTCTCCGTCGTCATCCATCTGGTCCGGGTTGGACAGGGCAGGACAATCGTCCAGATTCCCGCAGGCGCCGTCGCGGTCGGCATCATTGAGAGGATCGGCGGGACAGGCGTCGCATACGTCGCCCGACGCATCGCCGTCCTGGTTCTCCTGACCCGGATTGGCCACAGAAGCGCAATTGTCCGGAGGGCAGGTGTTCGCCGGGTACCCTGGGTCCCCGAAGCCATCGCGGTCGGTGTCCGTGCAAAGATCGAACTGATCCAGAATCCCGTCCTGATCTGTATCGCGCGGGACGAGACCGGTTCCCGGAACGATCTCGACCGAGCCTGAGTTGACCCCCGCGATGACCAGATCCGGCCGGCGATCACCATCGAGATCGGCCATCGCCATCTGTCCAGCATACCCGCCCAAGCCGAATCGCTGCTCCGGACCCAAGCCGCCCCCGGGCAGGCGGACGAAGACCGAGACCCAGGCGCCGGATCCGGATTCACCCCGGCTGGCGATCAGCAGGTCTGGGATTCCGTCGAAATCGATATCGGCGAACAGGGACGCTTGCGGGCTCTTCCCGACCACGAGTGCGGTCTGCGCAACAAAGGTCCCGTCCCCGCGTCCGTAGAAGAGAGAGGCGGTGTTCGGGTGGTTGATTCCGCCGAACTCGTATCCTCCGTTCGTGACCACGAGGTCCGGATGAACGTCGCCGTTCAAGTCGCCGATCGTCACCGACGTCGGCCCGTCTCCCGCCGTGAGCCGGCCCATTGGCGCGAACGCGCCGTCGCCCGTGCCCAGCAGGATCGAGACGTCGTCCGAGTCGTGGTTGGTCACCACCAGGTCCGGAACTTCGTCATGGTTGAGATCGGCGACTGCTAGATCGGTCGGGGTCAGTCCCACCGGATAGGTCGTTTGGGGATCGAAACCACCGTCTCCTCTGCCCAGCAGGATGGAGACGCTGTCGTCCTGCCCGTCCGGGTATTGATCGCCATTGGTCAGTGCGATGTCGAGGTGGCCGTCCCCGTTCAGATCGGCCAATCTCACGGCGCTCGGTCCGTCTCCGACCGCATACAAGGTCTCCGGACCGAATCGGCCGTCTCCGAGACCCAGCGAGACGGAGACCTTGTTGTCCCTCACCGCCCCGTAAACCAGGTCGGGAACGCCATCGTGGTTCAGATCGCCCAGGGCAAGACCCGCCGCGTAATGGCCCTGGTGCACCTGGGTCGGTCCCCGGAACGTGCCGTCGCCCGTCCCGAGGAAGACGAACGGGCCATTGAAGAGCTCGCACACCACCAGATCTTCGTGCCCGTCGTGGTCGAGGTCCGCCATCCCGAGACCGCGGCTGACGATACTCCCGAGGACGAGAGCGCGCGGCGTCTCGAAGAGCCCGCCGGGCCCTCCGTACACCACGCTCGCCGACGTGTCCTGGATGATGGCCAGATCCGCCCTCTCGTCGCCGTTGAAGTCAGCGACCTCGAATACTCCAGACGTGATCGGGATCCCCTGACCTTCGAGGAATGTTCCATCGCCCCGGCCGCGAAAGACTCTTGGCCCCCCGCTCAGCAGATCCTGGTTGCCGTCGCCGTCGACATCCGCGATGCGGATCCACTTGCCCGCCACGTTAGGAATGGCGCGGGTCTCGAAGGTGCGGTTCGGCCGGGCCAGGAGCAAGGTCAGCCCTCCATACAGGTCCGACTCGATGACGAGGTCGGGGTAGCCGTCATGGTCAAGGTCTCCAACCCGCGCATCTTGAGGGTACTGGGCGATCGTATAGGGGGAGGGGGGCGTGAAATCGAAACCGCCGGAGGCCTTGCGGAAACCGATGCTCACGGAACTACCGCTGATGATCGCCAGATCGGGCCAGCCGTCGCGATCGAAATCTGCTACGGCGGCCTGATGCGGGAAGTCGTACGCGGTACCGAGAAACCCGCTTGACTGGAGGAAGGTGCCCTGCCCCGTGCCTCGGAATATCTGGACCGCGCCGCTCCCCCCTCCGCTTGTAACCACGAGATCCTGGTGACCGTCACGATCGAAGTCGGCCAAATCGAGATCCACCACCGATCCGTAGTAGGTGAGGATCGATTGAGGCGTCTCGAAGGTTCCGTCGCCGCGACCCAGCAGGATGACGAGAGAGTTGGTCACATTGCCGACCGCCACGTCGACCTTGCCGTCCTCGTTGAAGTCTCCCGCGATGACGCGAGTGGCGAAGGGACCGCCGTAGGCCGTTCGTGGTTCCTCGAAGCCCCCGCCCTCGACGCCAAGAAGAACAACGAGCCCTTTGGTGCTGTCGGAGGTCGCGTCCACCATGACGAGATCCAGACGGCCATCGCCATTCACGTCAACCACCAGAGGAGAGGAGAGGTAGCCGCCGGCCCTGAAGAGGGGCGCGGGAAAGAGCGCGGCGGGGAGGGCCTCGTCGCAGGCATCGCCGATATGATCACCGTCGCGATCGCGCTGCAGCGGGTTGGCACGGTCGGGGCAGTTGTCGATACTACCGCACAGCCCGTCCCAATCGGGATCATTCAAGGGGTCGTCGGGACAGGTGTCACAGATGTCTCCCACGCCGTCGACGTCTCTGTCCTCCTGGAGCGGATTGGCGGACCGCGGGCAGTTGTCGCGCGGACAGACCGAAGCCGCGAACCCCGGATCACCGAAACCGTCTCCATCGGTGTCGGTACAGTCGTCGCACGCGTCGCCCACCCCGTCCGCGTCATGATCCGCCTGGTCGGAGTTGGCAGTCGCGGGGCAGTTGTCCACGTCGCTGCAGCGACCGTCCTTGTCGGCGTCGTTGGACGCGTCTCTCGGGCAGGGGTCGCATGCGTCGCCCATGCCATCCCGATCGAGATCGCTCTGACCCGGATTGCTCACGTAAGGGCAGTTGTCCACGTCCTGACAGGCCCCGTCCCGGTCGTAATCGTTGCTGGCATCGTGCGGGCAGGCGTCGCAGGCGTCACCCATCGAGTCGTGGTCGGAATCTTCCTGCGTGGGGTTCGGCACCGTCTTGCAGTTGTCCAGCGGACAGGTGGTCGAGGGGTAATACACGCTCATGTCCATGAACCCGTCCCTGTCCCGGTCGTTGCACGGGTCGCAGGGGTCACCCACACCGTCGCCGTCGTAGTCGGCCTGGTCCCCATTGGGAACGGTGGGACAGTTGTCCACCTGACCGCACACACCATCGCCGTCCGCATCGTTCGACGGGTCGGTCGGGCAGGGATCGCACGCGTCCCCCGGTCCGTCACCATCCGAATCCTCCTGGCCCGGATTGGCGACATCGGGACAGTTGTCCCGGGGACAGGTGTTGAACTGAAATCCGGGATCTCCGGCACCATCTCCATCCGTGTCGGTGCAGGGATCATCATCGTCCGGAATGCCGTCGCCGTCGGTGTCCTGCCCGCGGATCGTCATGATCGATTCACCGTGGTCCAGGAAGACGCCTGCCGCGCTCGCCGGCAAGGAGGTCCCGTCGCTCACCGTGATGACGAGGCGGTAGCGCTTCCCCGTCTCCAGGGAGGAAATGTCCGAGGACGCGGGCAGTGCGCCGGTGAACGGGATGCTGAGCGCCAGTTCCGCCCCCGTCTGGACCTCGAGCGAATCCTGATCGAACTGGAGGATCGTGAGATCGACATACGGATGGAAGTCGGGGAACCGCATCGCGCAAACGGATATCGGCAGCGGCGGCCCCACCAAGTCGAACTGCGAATTGTTCGCGCCGAAGCGTGAGGTGGGGTGCGCGCAGGTCCCCGAGACGAACCAGACATCCTCGATGCCATCACTACACCCCGTCGCGGAATCCAGGTCCGCCAGGTAGGAGTCGGACTGGACCTGGACATAGACGATCCCCGCGCCCGGTTGATCGCTGAACGCCCCGGCCGAGCAATAGTCCGCGAGCTTGAGGACGTTAGGAATGGTGAGCGTGTCGATACGGTAGACATCCACCGAGCCGCTTAAAGCGTCCCGTTGTGGGTCCCTGACGCTGGCAGCCACCTCCAGGATCGGGCCGCCGTCCTGGAGGATCCCGTTCAGGACCACGACCGGCTGGCAGGCGTCTCCCGAGCCATCACCGTTGCCGTCCGCCTGGTCCGGATTCACTGTGAACACGCAGTTGTCGCAGGCGTCACCTACACCGTCTCCGTCCGTGTCCCGCGTTTCGGTCGTCCGCAAGCCGGGACAGTTGTCGGCCGCGCCACAGACCCCGTCGCCGTCCGGATCGCCGCCCGGGTCGAGCGGGCAGGCATCGCAGGCATCCCCCCCGCCGTCGAGATCGCGATCCTCCTGGGCGGGATTGAACACCGAGGGGCAGTTGTCGAGCGGGCATCGGCTCGCGGGGAAGTTGGGGTTGCCGAACCCGTCGGCGTCGGTATCGACGCAGTCATCGAACCCGTCGTTGACACCGTCCTGATCGACGTCACCGTAGGGACCGATGTTGGGAAAGACGGTGACGACTTGATCCCCGAAATTGAGCAGGACCACATCCGTCCGGCCATCGGCGTCGAGATCCGCCGCCATGAGCTGATTGAAATCGGAGCCCAGGTTCATGAAGTAGATCGGCGGTGTGAGGGACCCGTCCCCCTTCCCCAGGGCCAGGGAGAGATAGTGTTGGCTGCCGCTCACCACGTCCGGGACACCGTCATGGTTGAAGTCGCCGACCGCGACTCCCGCTCCGCCGGTCCCGCCCCCAACATGATCCGAGAACGTGCCGTCCCCTCGTCCGGGCAGGTACGCGCCTGTTCCGAACACCACGTCCTGTCGTCCGTCGCCGTTCATGTCCGCCACCGCAAAGTCGCGAAGCTGATAGATGCCCAAGGAGAAGGACGCTGTGTGATGGAAGGAGCCGGATTCATCACCAAGAAAGACGTCGAAGGAAAAAAAACCCAGAACGGCGATATCGGGGCGCCCGTCCGCATTGAAGTCCCCCAGGGCGCCGAACCGCGCGTTGGACCCGCTGCGGAACTGGTCGCGCAGATCGAAAGTTCCGTCTCCCCGGCCGTGGAAGACGACCACGCGGCCGATCCCACAATAGATGTCATTGCACATTGCAAGAACGACCAGGTCATCGAAGCCATCGTGGTCGAGGTCGACGACCAGGAGCGACTCGGGGCTGCCTGGAACACTGATGGACCCCAGGGGCTTGAATGTCCCGTCCCCCTTGCCCATGAAAATCGACACGTCCTCGGATAAGGAGTTCACCGCAGCCAGGTCAGTATGACCGTCCCGGTTGAGATCGCCGGCCGCCACCCAGACAGTGTTCCTGCCAGCGGGAAGGCTCCGGGCAAATTGCGGGGTCCCATTGCCCTGGCCCAGCAGGATGTTGATCGCCCCACCGCCAGCCGCCTGGGCATCGGCCACAGCGATGTCGAGGTGGCCGTCCTCGTCGAAATCACCGGAGACCATTGACGTAATCGAGGACCCCGCTGTGTACCGTCTCCGCGACGCGAAGGTGCCGTCTCCGTGCCCCGGCAGGACGACGAGATCGCCGGGGTAGGAGTAGTAGCTGATCGCGGCCGCCAGATCCCGCTTGCCATCGCCGTCCAAGTCGCAGGTCGTCAGCGCCGAGGCGTAAGGCAATTGGACCGCCGACGATCGAGCAAGACGTCCCGCGCCATCGTTCAGATAGAGGATCCCTTCCCCCAGCGTCGTGACCACGGCGAGATCCGGCTTCGTGTCTCCATTGAAGTCGTCCACAACCACCAGCGTCCCTGAATCCACGCCTTCCAGAGGAGTCGGCGGAAGGAACGTTCCGTCGCCCACACCGCGCAAGAACAGGACCTGGCCGATAGAGTTGTCTTGGATGATGAGATCGGGCTTGCCGTCACCATCGAGATCCGAAACCTGGGACAAGAACGGGGACGCGCCCGCATCAACCGGCAGCGGAGGGTCGAACGTCCCGTCGCCGCGGCCCAGGGACAACGTGATCTCAGGCAGGGCCGGCTGCGGATAGGTGGACGAGTAATTGCCGAAGACGAGGTCCGCACGACTGTCGCCGTTCAGATCGACGGGGACGATCGCGATGATGTGGTTTCCACCTGTGAACGTGGCCCCTGTCGAGAAGGACCCGTCCCCCGCGCCCAGCAGCGGATGGACATCACCGCCGCCGATCGCCACAATCAGGTCGGTCCGGCCGTCGCCGTTGAAGTCTCCCGCGGCGAGAGAGCCGCCCTCGGGACTGCTTCCCGACCCTCCGGGATAGAGAACGGCCGGGGCGAACGTGCCGCTTCCGGCCGCCAGCAGCACGCGCACGTCACCTGTCCGGTCGTCCGCCACCGCCAGGTCATCGATCCCGTCACCGTTGAAGTCGCGAGCGACCACGGTATGCGGGTGATTGCCGGCCACGATGTGAATCTGCGGCGCGAGCGTCCCGTCCCCGTACCCGAACAGGATCGATAGGTCGCCGTTCTCCTGCCCGTTCCGGCCGAAAACACCGCGGTTCGCGACCGCGATATCCTGGAAGCCATCCGCGTTGAAGTTGCCGACTGCCATCGAATAGGAATTCCCACCGATTGTGTACACCTGGTCCGTGAGCGTGGCGCGCGTGGAGGTTGGATTGCTCGTGTCGGGGTCGAACGGCAGGGAGTAGGTCTTCGCGACTCCCGTATTGCCGGAGGAAACGAACAGCAGGGCTGACACGAAGAAGCCCGTAAGCGGCACCGCGCGTCGAGGCCGTGACTTCATCCGAACTCCGGCCCGCGAGCCCTCGCATCGCAGGTGTGAACAGACGGCAATCTGGGACGATGGCTTTGGGTGGGAGTATACTCCAGTTGTACCGCCCCTGATACCTGATCCTTATCCCCGGTCGAGCGTACCCATTTCCCCTCTGGCAGAAAACGTGGGAACATTGTCATTGTCTCTTCGGCCCGATCGCGTCATGCTCTCACCATGTCGAAACGATCGAGGCGTCGCGCCGGACCCCGACCAGGCCCGGATCGCACCCCCACCCTGCGCGTCGCGATGCTCGCCTACCCGGACATCCAGATGCTCGACGTCATGGGGCCGCTCGAGGTGTTCTCGCGCACGTCGCGCTGGCTGAAGGACAACGGCCGGCGCACGGACGACGCCTACAGCCTCGAGATCCTCGGCCTGAAGCGCGGTCCCTTCCGCGCCTCATCCGGGCTGCGGGTGTACGCCGACCGCCGCTTCGACGAGGTCGGGCGGGGCCTCGACACGCTCCTGATCGCCGGCGGCAAGGGGACGGAGCGCTACCGCGCGCACGCGCCGATCCTGCGCTGGCTGCGGCGGCAGGCCCGCTGGGTCAGGCGCCTCGCCTCGGTCTGCACCGGGGCGTTCTTCCTGGCGGAGGCGGGTCTCCTGAAAGGGCGACGGGCCACGACGCACTGGAGCTTCTGCTCTCAGCTGGCGCGGCGCTTTCCGGACGTGACGGTCGAGCCGGACACCATCTTCGTGCAGGAGGGATCGATCTACACGTCGGCCGGCGTCACCGCGGGCATGGATCTGGCGCTCGCCATGGTCGAGGAGGACCACGGGCGCGAGGTCGCGCTCGCCGTCGCCCGCGAGCTGGTGCTGTTCCTGCGGCGGCCCGGCGGCCAGGCGCAGTTCAGCGCCCAGCTCGCCGTGCAGTTCGCGGAGCACGAGCCGCTCAGGGACCTGCAGGCGCACATCCTCGATCACCCCGCCGGCGACCTGACGGTGGAGACGCTGGCCCGCCGCGTGGCCATGAGCCCCCGCAACTTCGCGCGCGTGTTCACGCGCGAGGTCGGGACCACGCCGGCCCGTTTCGTCACCTCGGCGCGCGTCGAGACCGCGCGCCGCCTCCTCGAGGAAACCTCGGAGTCCCTCGACACGATCTGCGCCATGAGCGGTCTCGGCACGGCCGAGTCGATGCGCCGGGCGTTCCTGCGCATCGTCGGAATCCCTCCGGGCCAGTACCGCGCCCGCTTCAACCGCCATCACCCAACCGGGACGCGGCTGCACGCCGTGGCTCCCGCCAGCAGGAGGCTCGCATGAAGTCATTCATCGTGTTCGCGTCCATCCTTCTCCTCGGCCTGTCCCTCGGGACGGCCGCCCAGGAGGCAAAGCACTACGTCTGCGACCCGTGCGGCATGGCGTGCGACAACACCGTGTACGACAAGCCAGGCACCTGCCCGGTGTGCGGCGCCCGGCTCGTCGATCAGAAGGCGGCCGAGGCGGCGCTGGCGAACCGCCCCGCCAGCAGGAAGGTCGGCATCCTGATCTTCAACGGTGTCGAGATCATCGACTACACGGGCCCCTGGGAGGTGTTCGGCGCCGCCGGTTTCGACGTCTACACCGTCGCCGAGAGCAAGGACCCCGTGACCACGGCGATGGGGATGACCGTCGTGCCGAAGTACACCTTCGCGGACGCGCCCCAGCCCGACATCCTCCTGGTGCCAGGGGGCGACGTGCACGAACCGACCACGAGTGCCGCGGCCTTGAAGTGGGTCGCCGACAGGAGCGGCCGCGCCGACCACACGCTGTCGGTCTGCAACGGCGCGTTCATCCTGGCGGGCGCCGGACTGCTCGACGGTCTCAGCGCGACGACGACGTATCACCTGCTCGACAAACTGACGACCGACTTCCCGAAGCTCAAGGTCGTCCGCGATCAGCGCTTCGTGGACAACGGCAGGATCATCACCGCCGGCGGCCTCTCGTCGGGCATCGACGGCGCCCTGCACGTCGTCTCCAAGGTCCGCGGCAACGGCGTCGCGCAGGAGGTCGCCCTCGGGCTGGAGTACGACTGGCGTCCGCGCGCCGGGTTCGCGCGCGGCGCCCTCGCCGAGAGCCTGATCCCCGACCTGAACCTGGACGAGCTGGGCCGCTGGACGATGGTCAGCACGGAGGGCGGGACGGACCGCTGGGAGGTGGTCGCGCGCGCGACATCCGACCTGACCGCCGCCCAGATTCTCGACCGGCTGAGCCGGTCCCTCGCCGCGCAGGGAAAATGGACGAGCGTCGAGGCGGCGGCCGCGACCTCGTCCTCTCCGCGGACGAGCGCCTGGACGTTCAACGGGCGCGACGGCAGGCCCTGGACCGGAAGGCTGACGGTCGAGACCGTTCCGGGTCAGAGCGGCCAGTACACGGCGACGCTGAACATCGCGCGCGCAAGCTGACTCCGGTCAGGCGCGCCCGGCCCACGCTTCGGACCCGGGCACGCCTACCAGACGTCGCACCTCGCGCCCGCTCCGCGGGCCATCGGCGCTCCGTCCTTGCAGGCGAACGCCTCCTGGAACGCCGCCAGGTTCGAGACCGGCCCGATGACGCGGTACTTGGCGATCGGATGCGGATCGCCCTGCACCATCAGACGCTGCGTCTCGGGACGGATCTCGTCGCCGCGGAACTGCCCCCAGGCGACGAAGAACTGCTGCTCCGGCGTGAATCCGTCGAGGGCCGCGGCGGGCGGCTTACCGCGCTGCGAGATCTCGTAGGCGAGGTGGGCGATCTTCGCGCCGGCCAGGTCGCCGATCGATTCCCCCAGCACCAGCCGGCCGTTGTGGTGGATGTTCGGCTCGATGAAATACCCCTCGAACTGGTCCACGACGCACTGCGTGCGCTCCTGGAACTTTTTCAGGTCCTCCGGCGTCCACCAGTTCGACAGCCGTCCCTGCGCGTCGTACTGCGAGCCCTGGTCGTCGAAGCCGTGGCTGATCTCGTGCCCGATCACGACGCCGATGGCGCCGTAGTTCACCGCGTCCACCGCGTTCATGTCGAAGGCCGGCGGCTGCAGGATGCCGGCGGGAAAGACGATCTCGTTCAGGAGCGGATTGTAATAGGCGTCCGAGGTCGGCGGCGTGAGCCCCCAGCGGCCGCGGTCCACCGGCTTGCCGATCTGCGCCCAGTCGTCCCGCACGGCGAACTTCCGGCCGGCGACCACGTTCGACCAGTGGGCGTCGCGGCGGATCTCGACCTTGCTGTAGTCCTTCCACCTGTCGGGATAGCCGACCTTCGGATTGAAGGTCGCGAGCTTCTCCAGCGCCTTCTTCTTGGTGTCGCCGCCCATCCAGGCGAGGCCGTCGATGGTCTCGTGCATCGCCGCCAGGAGGTTCTTCACCAACTCCTGCACGCGCGCCTTGGCGGCCGGCGGGAAGTAGCGCTCGACGTACTTCTTCCCCAGCGCCTCGCCCAGGCCGGCGTCGGTCGATTCGACGCAGCGCTTCCAGCGCGGCTTGATCTCGCTGGCGCCGCTCAGGTACTTGCCGAAGAACGCGTAGTCCTCCTCGACGAACGGGGCCGACAGCGCGGGCGCCGCCGCGTTGATGAGCTGCCATTTCAGATAGGTCTTCCACTCCGGCAGCGGGGTCGAGGCGATCCGGCGGTCGACCTCCTGCAGGAACTTCGGCTCCCGGACATTGAGGTCGGCCTTCGACAGTCCCCCCTTCGTGAAGTAGGCGGTCCAGTCGAAATGCGGCGCGAGCTTCTTGAGATCGGCGAAGCTCGTCGTGTGATCGGTCGCCTGCGGATCGCGCAGCGCCACGTTGTCGAGCGAGGCTTCGGCCAGCTTCTTCTCGAAGCCGAACACGCTCTCCGAGGCGGACTTCGCCCTGGCCTCGTCGGATCCCGCCAGCACGAACATCCGGGCGACGTGCGCTCGGTACTTGTCGCGGGCCTCCTTGAACCGATCATCCTCTTTCAAGTAATAATCCCGGTCCGGCAGGCCGAGCCCCGAGGCGTAGAGGTTGGCGACGACCCGGGTCGGGTCGTGATTGTCCGGGTTCGACGCCAGCCCGAACGGGACGAAGATGTGCATCTCGTGGAAGCGCGCGATCATCCTCTGCACGTCTCCCGGCCCCTTCATGGCGTCGATCTCTGCCAGAAGCGGCTTGATCGGCGTCAGCCCCAGCGCGTCGATGCGCGTCTGGTCCATGCACGCGCCGTAGTAGTCGGCGATCTGCTGCTCGACGCTCCCTCTCGGCCAGTCCTTCCTGACGGAGACCTCGTCGAGGATCGTCTTCAGCTGGTCCTTGGCCGTCTCCCCAGCCGCCCAGCGCCGGCTCCAGCGCGTCATCGAGGGGGGGATCGGATTGGCGGCGCGCCAGGCGCCGTTCGCATAGTCGTAGAAGTCGCCGCACGGATCGACGCTTCGATCCATATCAGACACGTACACGCCGCGCAGATGATCCGTATCGCCGAACGCCGGCAGGCACACAAGCGCAAGAAGCAGCAAGACCCTCGTGCTTCGCATGTCGATCCTTCCCCTGAATTGATGGTTTGCCGCCCCGGCAGGGGGAGACGGCGCACTCGAAAACCGGCGTATTCTGATCCGATCCGACGTCGAACACAACCGGGTTCAGGGATCAGGAGAGCCGAACCAGAGATACGCGGGTGACCGGTGGAGGGTTGACGTGACGGCGGACTGCGTCGTATATGGCTCCGGGAGAAATCGACCTCATGACCAGGACCCGCCTCGAAGCGTTCAGCGACGGTGTGATCGCGATCCTGATCACGATCATGGTGCTCGAGCTGAAGGTGCCGCACGGGACCGACTGGCAGGCGCTGCGACCGCTCGTCCCGGTGTACCTGACCTACGTCCTCAGCTTCATCTTCCTGGGGATCTACTGGAACAACCATCACCACATGCTGCACGCGACCGAGCGTGTCAACGGCGCCATCCTCTGGGCCAACCTTCACCTCTTGTTCTGGCTGTCGCTGATCCCGTTCGGGACGGGCTGGATGGGAGAGAACCACGCGGCGCCCCTCCCCACCGCGCTCTACGGTGTCCTGCTTCTGATGGCCGCCATCGCCTACACCATCCTGCAAACGACCATCATCGCCCACGAGGGGCCCCGCTCGAAGCTGCACGAAGCGGTGGGCGGCGACTTCAAGGGGAAGATCTCGATCGTGTTGTACGTGACGGCGATCCCGCTGGCCTTCATCAGGTCCTGGATCGCCATCGGGCTCTACGTCGTCGTCGCGCTCATGTGGCTGGTGCCGGACCGGCGGATCGAATCCAGGATCAATCGCTGATTCAGCGGGCGCGGCGCGCGCCGGCCTCCCGCCTTCCGGGCTTCGAGAGATCGGGATAGTAGCGGGTCAGCACCTCCTCCTCCACCGCATCTCCCTCGAGCGCCGCTGAGAAGAGGTGCCCCTGGCCCAGCGTGCAGCGGAGCCTGCGAAGCTCCTTGAGCTGCGCCTCGGTCTCGATCCCTTCCGCGATGACCTCGTGACCGAGCGCCTTCGCCAGACCGACGATCGTGGCCACGATCTGGCGCGCCTTCTCCGTCTCTTCCATCCGGGCGACGAAGAGCTGGTCGATCTTCAGCAGATCCACCGGAAGACTCTGGAGCGCCGCCAGCGACGAATAGCCGGTCCCGAAGTCGTCGATCGCCACCTTGAAGCCGCGCCTCTTCAATCGAAGGAGCACCTTGGTCACCTGGTTGGGGTGCTCGATGAGGGTGTTCTCGGTGATCTCGAAATGCAGGAGCGTCGGGTCCAGGCCGGCCTCCTCCACCAGCGTCGCGATCTCCTCCTCGAGATCCGCGCTGTAGATCTGCCGGAGCGACAGGTTCATCGCCAGAGTCAGGGCCCGGAACCGCGGGTCGAGATCGTGCCAGTGCCGCAGACGCCGGCACGCCTCGGTGAAGATCCAGTTCCCGAGCGGCAGGATGAGACCGGTCTCCTCGGCCAGGGGGATGAATTTCGTCGGCGGGATCAGCCCTCTCTCGGGATGCCGCCATCGCAGCAGGGCCTCGAATCCCCGCAGCGTGCCGTTCTCCAGGTCGATGATCGGCTGGTAGACGACGTGGAACTCGTCCCGTTCCAGGGCCTGGTGGAGGTCGGTCTCGAGCCTGAGCTGCTCCTGCGCGCGCGCCAGCATCTTCTCGTCGAAGATCTCGCAGCGCGCGCGGCCGTGGGCCTTGGCCCGGTACATCGCCGTGTCGGCGTCCCTGAGCAGGTCCTCGGGCCGCTCGTATTTGCCCGGTCCCAGGACGATTCCCGTGCTCAGCGTCACGTACAACTCGCGCCCCTCGATCTTCACGGGCTTCCGGAACTCCTCCTCGATCTCTCGCACCGCCTGCGTCGCCTCGCGCAGCGACTGGATCTCCTGGAGGAGCACGGTGAACTCGTCGCCGCCCATCCGGGCGATCGTCCAGTCCCGGCTGCGGCGGCCGTACCGACCCGGCGTCTCCTCCTCCTCGTCTCCCGCGGAGCCGAACACACGCTCGATGCAGGCGCGGAAGCGACCCGCGACCTCCTGCAGGACCCGGTCGCCGATCAGGTGGCCCAGGCTGTCGTTGATGTTCTTGAAGCGGTCGATGTCCACGAAGATGATCGCCAGGCTCTCGTCCCTGCGGCGCTTGCGGGCCCGGCCGAAGGAATGCGCCAGACGATCGAAGAACAGCGTGCGGTTCGGGAGATCCGTCAGAGGATCGTGGAGCGCCAGGTGCATCAGCTGCTCTTCCATCTTCTTCCGTTCGTCCACGTCGGTCTGCGAGCCCGCGAAGCGGTGAGGCTTCCCGCTCGTCTCGTCGCGGACTGCGATGCCCCGCGACAGCATCCAGCGGTAGGAGCCGTCGGCGTGGCGGAGCCGGTACTCGGCCGCGAGATGCGCCGTGCCGCCGGCGAGGTGGCTCTTGATCCTCGCCTCGAGACCGGGGCGATCCTCGGGATGGACGCGATCGAGCCACGCCTCGGGAGTGTCCATGACCCCGGCGTCATTGTGGCCGAGTGCCTGCTTCCAGCGCGGGGAGTAGTAGATCGTGTTCGCGACGAGATCCCAGTCCCACAGCCCGTCGTTCGATCCGCGGGCCGCGAGCTCGTAGCGCTCCTGGCTGCGCCGCAGAGCCTCCGTGCGCGCCGCCACGATGTCCTCGAGATGGTTCGAATGGTACCTGAGCCTGTCGTGCAGGCGGCCCGCCAGCGCCCCCACCGCCGCCAGGATCGGGGCGAACCCGTCGGTGAAGAAGTGGACCGGCGTGACGCGGTGGAGCCCCTCGACCATCCTGAGTGTGAGCCCATGAGGGAGGTTCTTGTAGAGGGCGTAGTAATCGACCAGGTAGCCGACCACGGTCAGGCTCAACCCGAAGGTGAAGCCCAGCCCGCAGTACACAAACATTCGGGAGCGCAGGAAGGGGCCGGTGGACGCCAGCCCGGACCACAAACGCGACTCAGACGGCCTTGGAGTCGACATCCGCCCTGCGGACCTTGGCCGCGCGGACCGCGACCGGCCGCCCGCCCGGCCGCTCGAGCGAAGCGAGCCGTCGTCCCCGCTCGGCCGCCACCCACCCCAGAACTCCCGTCGCGACGACCAGAGCCCCCATGAGCACGAGGGACGCCGGGCCGGCCGCCGAGAAGGGGCCCAGGATCTTCTCCTGCGCGGGGAGATCGTCGACCGCCTTCGCAAGGGTCTCGATTCTTGCCTTCTGGTCCTGCGCGAGACCGGCGGAGTGCAGGACCTCGTTGTAGCGGTGGTAGCGCTCGAGGTTCGAGCGCAGCACCTCCCGCTCGGAGGCCGTCGCGTAGCTGCGGCGCCGCAGCGCCTCCATCTCACCGTCCAGGAACCGCGCGAAGAGATCGGACACGCTCACCGATCGCTTGCCCCCCGCGTGGGCCTTGAGGGAGGCGTCATCCGTCACCACGGCGGCCAGGACACCCAGGACCGCCTCGTTGTGCTCGTGCGACTTCTTCACGTCCGCATCGAGCTGGTCCCGCTCCGCCACGATCTGCATGAGGTCGCGCTTCAGCTGACGAAAGCGGACCAGGACCGACTCGAGCTCGGGGTCCCCGGCGAGAAGACCGAGAATATCGTCGCCGGCCGTGTCGGCCATCCGCTTGAGCACGTCGATCTCGAGGAGCCGCTCGGTCCTTTCGTAGCTCTCCGTGTGGGTCAGGAACGCCCGCTCCTCCGAATCGGCAAGCTCGGCTCCGATGAGTTGATCCCGTTCCGCGCGCAGGCGCTGGATGACCGACGTGGCCCACTCCGTGTAGTCGCGCACGGTCGAAATGTCCTTCTTGATGTCGGGGGGCTGGAGGTCCTGGAGGGCCTTGACGGTGAAGTCGTCGAGCTTGTGGGCGACCGCCTGCAGCCGGCTCAGCCTCGCCTGGAGCGGCGGCAGGAGCTCCTTGGTGAACACTCCCTCGGGATCCCAGTCCGGCCGCTTCTCGATCAGCGTCCGCAGCCGTGACACCGCCGAGCCCGCCGCACGCAGCTCGCCGTCCGCCAGGCACCCGCGGGCCCTTTCGTACAGTTCGTGAGGATCCGCCTCGACCTGCGACGCGCCCCGCACGCAGGTCACCCCCAGAACAACCGCGCCCGCGAGAACAGCCGTCCTACGGACAATCATCCCGGGCTTCCCCTCTGGACGTGATGAAGACCGGGGCCCCGCCCGCGCGATCGAGGCGGAGACAGGACGAGCGGGTGGAACCGTACCGGGACAGCCGGACCTCCTTCATCGGTTCCTGACCCGCCTCCCGGACCACGGGGATCGGCCGGTACGAGGCCGTGGTCGTGCCGGGCTGCGGGGTGATCTCCCAGAGGGCGCGAAAGGCATCGGCCACGACGTAGAGCCGGCCATAGTTCATCATCAGCTGGACGGTCGCGGTCGTCCTCGCCCCGGGCGGGACCCCTTCCGCCTTCAGGATCGGCGACAGGTCGATCCGGCCGACCAGGGGCGGACGCTCCGCGAGCACCACCGTCCCGTCCGCCTCGAGAGTGAGCGGAATCCGCAGGGAATGCTGCTCGAGCGTGAGGGTCGGCTCGACGGACTGGGTCGCGCAGGAGGAGCCCGCGGCCGCCAGGAGGAGAAGCAGCGCTGTCTGCGGCACAAATCGCCTGCCACGCACGGTTCGAATCCTCACGCCTGCAAACAATCGTCGCCAAGTACCGCGAGGTCGCGGCCCCGGCGGCGTCGCCCGCGGGCGGCGCACGAATCCAATCTAGGTAATTGCGGGAATGTTGCAAGCGCCGGCGGGCGGATTACGGATCGGTAACGGGCGCCGGACCACAGGTATGATCCCCTGCGTGTCGACCATTGCCATCCACGACGCCATCATCATCGGGGCGGGGGTGTCCGGACTGGCGGCCGCCCGCAGGCTGCAGAAGGCCGGACGCCGGGTGCTGGTGCTCGAGGGGCGCGATCGGATCGGCGGCCGCGCCTTCACCGACACGACCACCTTTCGCCGCCCGTTCGACCACGGCTGCCACTGGCTGCACTCACCGGAGGAAAATCCCTTCACGCGGTTCGCCGACGCAAGCGGGTTCGTGTGCGCCCGCGAGGCGGCGCACGGAGGCATCTACGTTGACGGCGCAAGACTGTCGCCGGGCGACGAGCAGGCCGCCGTGGAGTTTCGCGAGCGCACCTTCGCCGCCGTCCGGCGCGCCGGCCGCGCCGGGGCCGATCCCCCGGTGTCGGAGCACATCGACCGGACTCACCAGGCCGCCGCCTACGCCGCGCACTGCTTCACCGCCAAGATGGGGATCGAGCCGCGTCTTGCGTCCACCCGCGACTTCGCCAACTACCGCTGGATCGGGGAGGACCGCCCCGTGCGCGACGGCTTCGGGGCGCTGGTGCATCGACTGTTCGCCGATGTGACGGTGACCCTGCGGGCCCGCGTGCGGCGCATTGACCTGACCGGGGCGCGGCCGCGGGTCGAGTCCGATGCCGGCCTCTGCGAGGCGTCTCAGGTTCTCGTCACCGTTTCGACCGGTGTGCTGCGGGCCGAGGCGATCGACTTCACGCCGCGCCTCCCCGACTGGAAGCTGCGGGCGATCGAAGCGCTCCCGATGGCCCGGGCGCTGAAGATCGGGCTCGAGTTCACGGCCGACTTTACCGGTCTCACCGGCCCGGCGTTCCTGACGTCGATCGCGCGGCATGGCCGCGACGCCATGGACGTCGAGATCTGGCCGACCGGCTGGGACGGAGTCACCTGCTACCTGGACGGCGACCTGGCGCTCCGCCTCGAGGAAGCCGGGGGCCGCGCCGCCGAAGAATTCGCCCTCGACACTCTCGCCGGAATTTTCGGCACGTCGATCCGCCGCGCGCTCCACACCAGCGCCCGCACCGGCTGGAACCAGGACGACCTCACGCACGGGACCTACGCGGCGCCGCTCCCCGGCCACGCGGATGCCCGCGGTGCCCTCGGCCGTCCGATCGACGACCGCCTGTTCTTCGCCGGCGAGGCCATCCCGATCGCCTGGGCCGGAGACGCGCACGGCGCCTGGCAGAGCGGCCTCGACGCCGCCGAGGCTATGCTGGGCCGGTCGCCGCAGGGGAAGGTATAATTCCGTGCATGTCGATCCTGAAATTTCTCGGGTACGATTCGGGCCGGACGGCCGCGGCACATGAATCGGCCGAGACCGAGACCGTAAGAAAAATCGTCGCGGCCCTCGACCGCCTCGAGCCCGACCGGGCCCGCCACATCGCCATCTTCGCCTACATCCTCAGCCGCGTGGCCCGCGCCGATCTGGTGATCAGCGAGGCCGAGACCCGGGCCATGGAATCGATTGTCGAGAAGGCGGGCGGGCTCACACCCGAGCAGGCGATCCTGGTGGTGCAGATGGCCAAGACGCAGGCGATCCTGTTCGGCGGCACCGAGAACTACATCGTGACGCGCGAGTTCAACAGGCTGGCCACCCGGGAGGAGAAGCTGGCCCTCCTGCGCTGCCTGTTCGCCGTCTCGGCGTCCGACGATTCGATCTCGGTCATGGAAGACAACGAGATCCGCCGCATCGCCGACGAGCTCCGCCTGACCCACGAGGATTTCATCGAGGTCCGATCGGAGTTCCGCGACCGCCTCTCGGTGCTCAGGAAGCCGCCGGCGGAGGACGTCTAGCGTCAGCCGTTTCGCGGTTATCCAGGTGTGGACGTTCCGCCGGTCTGCGCCACCGGCACGGGGAATCCGCGCTTGCGCATCAGGGCCGCGATTCCCGGATCGCGCCCGCGGAATTTGCGGTAATCCTCGGCGGGATCGATGGTGTTCCCCGTCGAGAAGACGTTGTCGAGCAGGCGCTTCGCGACCGTCTTGTCGTACGGGCCGCCCGCCTCCACGAACGCCTCCCAGGCGTCGGCCGAGAGCGTGTCGGACCAGAGATAGCTGTAGTAGCCGGCGGAATAGCTGTCGCTCGAGAAGATGTGGGCGAACTGCGTCGTCCGATGCCGCATCACGATCTCTCTAGGCATGCCGAGAGCGGCGAGCGTCTCGCGCTCGAAGACCTGGGGATCGATCGTCTTGTCCGCCGTGGCCGCGAGGTGCAGCTTCATGTCGACGAGGGCGCCGGCGAGGTACTCCACCGTGATGAACCCCTGGTTGAACTTCGAGGCCCGATCGATCTTGTCCACCAGCTCCTTCGGCATCGGCTTGCCGGTCTGGTAGTTCAGGGCGAAGCGGTTGAGGATCTCGGGGACCGGCACCCAGTGCTCGAGAAGCTGCGACGGGAACTCGACGTAGTCGCGCGCGACGTTCGTGCCGGCGAGGGACGGGTAGTTCACGGATGACAGGAGCCCGTGCAGCGCGTGCCCGAATTCATGGAACATCGTCAGCGCGTCGTCCCAGCTGATCAGCACCGGCTCCCCCGGCTTCCCTTTGACGAAGTTCGCGTTGTTCGACACGATCGTCGTCACGACACCGTCGTACTTCGACTGGTTGCGGTAGGCGTTCATCCAGGCCCCCGAGTTCTTGCCGGGGCGCGCGTACGGGTCGAAGTACCACAGCCCGACGTGCTTCCCGGCCGCGTCGGTGACTTCCCACACGCGGATGTCCGGATGCACGACGGGAACGCCCGTGGCCGGCTTGAACTGCAGTCCGAATAGCTGGCCGGCGTTCCAGAAGATCGCCTCGCGCATCTTCTCGAGCTGCAGGTAGGGCGTGACGGCGTTCTGGTCGAGGTCGTACTTGGCCTTGCGGACCTTCTCGGCGTAGTACCGGTAATCCCACGGCTCGATCGTGAGCTTCGCGCCCCCCTTGGCCGCCTCCGCGTCCGCCACCCCCTGCATGTCGGCAACCTCCTCGTGCACGCGGGCGACGGCCGGCTTCCAGACTGCCTCCATCAGCTCCATGGCGCGCTCGGGGGTCTTGGCCATCGTATCTTCGAGCCGCCAGTGGGCGTGCGTCTTGTAGCCGAGGAGATTCGCCCGCTCGGCGCGCAGCTTCAGGATCTCGGAGATCGTCGCGTTGTTGTCCTTCGCGTCGCCGTTGTTGCAGCGGGCGTAGTAGGTGCGCCACACCTTCTCGCGCAGGTCGCGCCGGTCGGAGTACGTCAGGAACGGCTCCATGCTCGAGCGCGTGTTCAGGATCGCCCACTGTCCCTTGTGCCCGCGCGCCTCGGCGGCTTGCGCGGCCCCCGCACGCACCCCGTCCGGCAGCCCCGCGAGGTCCGATTCCTTCTCGAGGTAGAGGACGTAGTCCTTCTCGTCGGCGAGGAGATTCTGGGAGAACTTCGTGAACAGGCTGGCGAGCCTCTGATTGATCTCCGCCACGCGCTGCCGGGCGGCCCCCTCGAGGCGCGCGCCGGCGCGGACGAAGGTCGTGTAGTCGAGCCAGACCAGCCGCTTCTGCTCCGGCGTCAGCCCGCTCGTCTCCCGCGTGTCGTAGACGGCGGCGATGCGCGAGAACAGCTCCTTGTTCTGCACGATCTGATCGTTGAAGGCCGCGATCTTCGGCGCCATCTCCGTCTCGACCTTCTGGAAGTCGTCCGTGCTCATGGTCGAGCTGAAGACGCGGTAGATAGCCGTGGCCCGCTCGTACGGCTTTCCGGCCCGCTCGAAGGCGGCGATGGTGTTGTCGAAATCGGGCTTCGCCGGATTCTTCGCGATCGCGTCGATTTCCTTCAGGTTGGAAGCCATCGCGGCTTCGAGCGCGGGCTTGAAATCCGCGACCTTGGCTTTGTCGAACGGCGGCACGCCGCCGTACGGTCCGGTCCATTTCTCGAGCAGCAGGTTCTCGGTTTTCACGGGAGTGGCGGCAAGCACGACGGCGGCGGCGACCAGAAGCAGACCGGTCCTCGACATGGGCGGAGCTCCTTTCAACGAGTGAGGCCAGGGATTTTATTACGGATCGGGCTCCGGGTCGCGAGAACTTGACACTCCGGAGGCCCACCCCACGAGCGGCCTTACCACGGGATGATCACGGAGACGCATCGGATAAACCCCGTCCTGGCGATCAGGGGTCTCACCACCTCGATCCGGTGGACTGCCTGATTGCTGCCCTGCGCGTCCCGGAGCATTTTGGCGCCGAGCATTCGGGAAGCGGTTCAATATCAGGAGGAAACTCAGCATGAAACGTCCGGCCCTCGTCGTCCTCGCGCTGTGCGCTATCGCGGTCGTCGCCCTCCCCATCATTACCGTGGCCGACGTGGCCTCCCCGCAGGGATACATCGTCGTGCTGAAGCCCGGCGCGAATCCCGCCGCGGTCGCCGCCGAGCACGCCGTGCGGCTCGGTCTCCAGGTCGGCTTCGTCTACACGCAGGCGCTGCAAGGTTACTCCGCCCTCGTGCCCGCGGCCACCCTCGACGCCGTGCGCAACGACCCGCGCGTGGCCTACGTCGAGCGCGACCAGCCGGTCCACGCCCTCACCACGCAGATCGGCGCGACCTGGGGTATCGACCGCACCGATCAGCGTGCGCTGCCGCTCTCCGGCACCTACACGTACACGGTCACAGGAGCGGGCGTGTCCGCCTACGTGATCGACACCGGGATCCGGAAGACCCACACCGAGTTCGGCGGACGCGCCGTGCACGGCTTCGATGCGGTCACCATGGGACTGAGCTCCGACGACTGCAACGGACACGGCACGCACGTTTCCGGGACGATCGGCGGGGCGACGTACGGGATCGCGAAGGGCGTCCGGCTCGTCGCCGTGCGCGTGCTCAACTGCGCCGGCATCGGTCTCAACTCGGGTGTGATCGCCGGCGTCGACTGGGTCACGGGCGACCACGTCGCGGGCGCACCCGCGGTCGCGAACATGAGCCTCGGCGGCGGCCAGTCGGCGGCGCTCGACCAGGCCGTCCGCAACTCAATCGCCGACGGCGTCGTCTACTCCGTCGCCGCCGGGAACGACAACGCCGACGCCTGCGGGGGCTCCCCGGCCGACGTCGCGGAGGCGATCACCGTCGGTGCGACCGACTCGGCCGACGCCAGGGCGAGCTTCTCGGACTTCGGCTCGTGCGTCGACTGGTTCGCCCCCGGCGTGAACATCACGTCGGCGTGGTGGCTGACGGACACATCGACGAACACGATCAGCGGCACGTCGATGGCAACACCGCATGTCACCGGCGTGGCCGCCCTGTACCTGCAGGGCAACCCAACCGCGACGGCGCAGCAGGTCCGCGACGCGCTCTTCAACCTGACGACGAAGAACATCGTCACGAACTCCCAGAGCGCCAATAATCATCTGCTGTTCACGAACTTCTAGCGAGACCTGACCCCGGTCATGCGCGGCGCGATGCGAACCCGTTGCGGGAAGTTGGACAGAAGAGGAAAATAGAATCTATCCTTGAACCGTGTTCACGGTTCGCCCCCTTCCTCCCCGACGACGCCGGCTGATCGCTGCCGTGGCGGCCGCGCTGGCGCTGGGTCTCGGAGCGCTCGCGGCCCGGCCGCTGCTCGCGCGCGCCGTCCGCGCGCGGATCGAAGCCCAGGCCGCGCGGCGCGGGCTCGTGGCCCGGATCGACAGCGTGCGCGTCGGCCTCTGGCCTCCGCTCCGGCTGACCGGCGTCGCTCTCGAGCAGACGGAGCGCTGGCGCCTGAGCGCCGACACGGTCGAGGCCTGGTGGCCCGGGCGGACGCGCCTCACCGTGGGTAACGCCGTTCTGCACGGACCTGCGGGGCTGACGGTCGCGGCGGAGTCGACCACCTGGGACGTCGTCGGCCTCGGTCGTGACGGCTTGCGTGTCGCGCTGCGGCGGCCGCAGGCCGGGCTGGTCCTGAGCCGGACCGCCGGCCCCGACGGGAGCACGTGGGCGCTCGAGGCCCGCGACCTGCCGCTGGGCCGGCTCCTCGACGTGCGACGGTTCGACCAACCCCTGCTCGACGGCGGGACGATCCGCGGTTCGCTCACCGTGAGGACCTCGGCCGGCGTCGATTCCTTCGATCTGGACGTGGCCGCGCGCTCCGCCCGCCTGCCGGCTCTGGCGGGCGACGGATCGGAGCAGCAGGAGCTCGGCGGGCCTACCGAGGTGGCCGTGCAGGTCGCCGGCTCCTGGAAAAGGGGGGAAGGTCTCCTCGACGTCCCCCGCTGGCGCGCCACGATCGCCGGAGCGGCGCTCTCGGGCACCCTCGTCGTTCGCGATCTTGACACCGACCCGAGCGTGGACCTGGCGCTCGACGTGGAGCGCGTGGACTTCGCGCTCCTGTTGCGCACCTCGGGTCTCGAGGCGCCGCAGAGGCTCGGCCCCGCGGCCGCCGCCGGGCTCGGCGACGACCTCGGCTCGGCCTCGCTCGCCGTCCGCGCGCAGGGCCGCCTCTCGGACCCGTCGTCCTTCGCGGTGAAGCAGCGGCTCGACTTCACGCCGCCGCGGCGGCTACCTGCTGCGATTGAGCGGCTCCGGGGAGACTTCGTCCTCGAGGCCGGCCTGGGCCCGGGCCCCGTCCATTCGATCGACGTCTCCCCCGCGTCCCCCGACTTCATCCCGCTCGCTGCGGTGCCGCCGCTCTTCCTGCGCACGCTCCTTCTGGGCGAGGATGCCGGCTTCTACACGCATCCCGGCATCGACTTCAGGGAGGTCCCCGCGGCGCTCCTGACCGACTGGGCCCGCGGAGGCGCCGCGCGCGGCGCTTCGACGATCACGCAGCAGCTCGCCAAGAACCTGTTCCTGTCGTCCGAGAAGAGCTTCGGGCGCAAGCTCCAAGAGATGTCGCTCACGCTCCTTCTCGAGTCGGCCCTCGCCAAGGACCGCATCCTCGAGATCTACCTCAACGTCATCGAATGGGGCCCGGGGCTCTTCGGCCTGCGGCCCGCCGCCCGCACCTACTTCGGCCGTGAGCCCCGGGATTTGACGCCGGCCCAGATGGCGTTCCTGGTTTCGCTGATCCCCGGGCCCGTGAAGTACCAGAGCTCCTTCGCCCACGGCACGCCCGGGCCCGGCCTCCGCCTGCTCGTGGACAACCTGCTCGCGAAGCTCCGCTCCGAGGACGCCCTGGACGAGGAGGAATACCGGCAGGCCCTGGACGAGCCGATCGTCGTCCTGGGCCGCGAGCCGCGCACTCCGGGCGCCGGATAACGGACGTCGCTCAGTTCACCGCTACCGCCTGCCCGGAAAACCCGCTGTGAATGTCGTCGGATCCGAGGACCCCGGCAGAGCCGGATCATCGCTCAAGCGGCTGCTCTCGTTCGAGCCATCGCCATCGGCATCGAAGGCCACCGTGGCCTGGTTCGACACCGTCTTCCCGGCCGCCAGGCCGACCTTCAGCGCCGCCCGGATCGTGACCGTGATCGACGCCCCGGCGTCGAGCGAGCCGTTCCAGGTCACGGTATTCGTCTGCTGCGTCGCGAGGGCAGTCCCCCCCGTCGCGGTCGCCGAGACCAGTTGCAGCTCCGCCGGAAGCGCGTCGGTGAGCTCCGCGCCCGGATTGTCGGGCTGCTGTGCCGTGCCGGTGTTCATCACGAGGATGGTATAGGTGACGAGACCTCCGGCGCGCGCCGGTGGCGTGACCGACTTCGTCGCCGAGAGCGACGCGGCCGGGACGGCCGCGTTGAGCACGTTCACCGACTCGAAGTTCGCATGCTGGATCGGTCGGGATCCCGCGATCTCGATGGTTCCCGATCCGGTGGTCACGACGGCCCCCTGAGCATCCACTGTCAAGACGTCGGCGGTGCTCTGCGCGCCGCCGTCGAGAGACTGTGTCGTGGATGGCAGGCCGACGGTATCGACGTGGTCGTCTCCCCCCATCGCCAGGAGCTGCAGCGTCTCGACCGCATCGACCGGCATGGAGATCGCCGCGACGTCGCGCGTCAGGAGGAAGCCGGCCGGCGTCCCGGAGATGCCGAATCTTTCGTTCGCGTTCGATCCGTTGAACTGCAGCGTGTCGTCTCCGCCGCCACCGTCGATCGTGTCGCTGCCATCCCCTGGGTTCCAGTCGAGCGTGTCGTCCCCTCCCGATCCGTTCATCACGTCGCTTCCGCGGCCGCCATGGATGACGTCCGGCCCCGCACCACCGGTGAGAACATCGTCGCCGGCCTCGCCGTTGATGGTCATGGCGACCCCGGGGTTCAGCTGGGCGGAGGCGTCGACGGTGTCGTTCTCATCCCCGAGGGTGATCGCGAGACTCGTGAGATCCGCCACCCCGGTGAGGTCCTCTGCGACGACGTTGTCCGTTCCGGCGAGGGTGTCCAGGGTGATGGTCTCGAGGCCGGCGAGGTCCATGACGATGGCGGCGACGTCGCGCAGCATCCGCACCCGGGGGCCGTTCCCCTCGAACGTGATCTTCTCGTTCGCCCCCGATCCGTTGAACACGAGATTGTCGAGTCCGGCGCCCCCTTCGATCGTGTCGTTGCCGTCGCCGGGATTCCACGTGAACGTGTCGTTTCCGCCCGACCCGGCGAGCACGTCGTCACCACGCCCGCCGAAGATGATGTCCGGCCCCGCCCCTCCGGTGATCCGGTCGGCGGCGAATCCGCCATGGATCGTCAGACCGATCGCGGGGTTGGCCTGCGTCGAGGCGTCGACCGTGTCGCCGGTGTTACCCAGCTGGATCGTGACTCCCGTGAGATCCGCGACCCCGGTGAGGTCCTCGACCGTGACGTTGTTCAGGCCGTCGTGCGTGTCGAGCGTGATGGTCTCGATGGTGCCGATATCCATCGTGATGGCGGCGACGTCGCGCTGCAGCACGACGCGCGTACCGCTCGCACCCAGCGTGAAGTTCTCGTTCGCGTTCGACCCGTTCAACAGCAGCGTGTCCGTGGCCGGTCCCCCTTCGAGCGCGCCGCTGCCGTCGCCCGGATTCCAAATCAACGCATCGTCGCCGTCCGAGCCGGCGACCACGTCGTGCCCCGGCCCGCCGACGAGGGTGTCGTTGCCACCGCCGCCATCGATCGTGTCGTCGCCGCCGAGACCGTTGAGCGTGTCGTCGCCCTCGCCGCCCAGGATCGTGTCCCCTTGGGGGCTGCCGTGAAGCACGTCGTTTCCTGCACCGCCGTCGAACGCCAGCGCGACGCCGGGATTCAGCTGCGTCGAAGCGTCGGCGGTGTCGTCACCGTCGCCGAGCGACACGCCGATCACCGCAAGGTCGGTGACGCCTGTGAGATCCGTGATCGTCACGTCATCGACCCCCCCAAGGCTGCTGATGCCGATCCGCTCGGTGGTCCCGATGTCCATCGTGATGGCGGCGACGTCACGGAAGAGGCGGACGCGCGTGCCGTTCGCATCGACCGTGATGTGCTCCGAAACGTTCGAGCCGTTGAACGTCAGCGTGTCGATGCCCGCCCCGCCTTCGAACACATCGCTGCCGTCCCCGGGATTCCAGGTCAGGACATCGTTGCCGTCGGACCCGAACACGATGTCATTCCCCCGGCCCGCGCTGATCGTATCGTCGCCGTCGCCGCCGACGATCGTGTCCTCGAGCGGAGTCCCGACCAGCACGTCGTTTCCCGCGCCGCCGTCGATGACCTGGGACGCGATCGTCGTGAAATTCAGGCTGTTGACTTCACGCAGATCGATCGTGTTGTCGAACGGTCCCGCTTTTTCGTCAACCCCGGGGATCCCACAGTCGCCGGCCGCGGGGAGACGCGGCAGACCGTCGCTCGATTGACCGTAGTCGAGCGCTCCGGCGGGACGGGTCAGGATCGCGATCGCTTTTCCAGGCGCCGGCTCAGGCGTGTCGATCGTCGTGAACGCGACATCACCGCCGGCGATGAGACACTCCACCTCGCCGAGATTGACGCGGTCCGCCTCCAGCCTCACGCCGGCGGGGTCGAAGGCGATCGCGTCGCCCGGGATCACCGGCCACTGCGAGCCGACAGGAGGGCAGGCCCCGGGCCACAGGAGCAGCGCCTCGAACCCGCCCCGGGTGTCGAGGCAGGCCGGGAGCCCTCCACCGTAGTGGCGCCAGACGCCGTCGTCGGTGGCGGCGTAGACTACGCCGAGGCGCGCGTCGTCGGCCTCCACCCGGTAGACGGTCCGCGGCGCGAGGAGCGTCCCGGTGATCTCCTGCCAGGTCGCGCCGAAGTCGCGGCTGACGAAGGCGTACGCCGTGCCGCCGTTCGGCGAACCGGCGGCGTAGGCGCGGGATGGGTTGGCGGCGTCCCAATCCAGGAAGAAGCGGGCCGGGGCGGCGAGCACCTCGCTGAAGGAGTCGCCGTTGTCGGTCGTGCGCAGAACGAACCCCTCGTGCCCGGTGATCGCCAGGCCATGCACGAGCGGGTGGGCCGAGACGTCCGACGTCTGGTTGTCACCGATCAGCCTCGAGTCCCACACGGTCTTCCAGGTCGCCCCACCGTCGCGGGACTGCAGGGTGAAGCCGCTGAAGATCGCCGTCTCGCCTCCCGACCAGACTGTGCGCGGGTCGGTCGGGGCGATCTCCAGGCAGTCGTCGCCGCTGTCGGCGCCGAGGACTCTCCATGTCATTCCGAGATCGTCGGACTTCCAGACGCCGCCGCCCGCTGCGAATACGGTCGGGCCGCCCGGGACACCCTGGACGGCATAGACGTACGGCGGGAATCCACCCGGGAACCCACCGTCGATCGGCGTCCAGGTGGCCCCGCCGTTGAGGGTCTGATACAGCCTGTGGAAGCCGCCGGATCCGTCGCAGGCGGCGAAGCGCACCTGCGGCCGCTGCGGATCGATCCAGATCCAGGTGACCGTGGCGCCGTCGAGTCCCGCCGGCCGCCAGCCATTCCCGGTCGCGGACAGATCCAGGCAGAAGATCCCGCGCCCCTGGGTCCCCGCGCACAGAGC
>WNGH01000178.1_pt1 | contig 59659 bp, 58 predicted proteins | sample 5400631 | NCBI WGS metagenome assembly WNGH01 (sample SAMN13153373, study PRJNA577476) | soil metagenome | isolation source: 115 cm soil or saprolite under Garry oak tree replicate 1 | place: USA:California | collected 2016-06-15
CCGAAGCGCTCGAGCAGCTCGAGCGCGAGCCGCAGCGGCAGGCCCATCACCCCGAAGAAGTCGCCCCGGATCCCCTCGACCAGCGCCGCCCCGCGCCCCTGGACCGCGTACGCGCCCGCCTTGTCGAGCGCCTCTCCCGAGGCGACGTAGTCCTCGATCATCCGCTGCGGCAAGGTGCGGAACGTCACGTCGGTGATGTCGATGGCGTGCTCCACGCGCTCCCCCTGCGCCACAGCCACGGCCGACATCACCTGGTGCGTGCGCCCCGCGAGCCGCTGCAGCATCGCCACCGCCTCTTCAGGCGAGCGTGGCTTCCCGAACACCTCCTCCGCGCGCAGCACGACCGCCGTGTCCGCGGCCAGCACCACCGCGCCCGGCTCCTGCCGCGCCACGGCGAGAGCCTTGTCGCGCGCGATGCGCACGACGTAGCGGTCGGGGACCTCGCTCGTCTTGCGGGTCTCGTCCACCGCGGGGACGACCACGCGGAACGGCAGGCCCAGCATGTGGAGCAGCTCCCGGCGCCGCGGGCTGCCGCTCGCCAGGATCAAGGTGTGGTCCCCGTGGGGCGGACTCATTTCTCGAGGATCAGCGTGACCGGGCCGTCGTTCACGAGCTCCACCTCCATCATCGCCCCGAACTCCCCGGTCTCCACCTTCGTGCCGCCGCCCCGTTCCCGCAATAGGGCGACGAACCGCTCGTACAGGGGAATGGCGACCGCGGGCGGCGCGGCGCCTACGAAGCTGGGGCGCCGGCCCTTGTGGGTGTCGCCATAGAGGGTGAACTGCGACACCACGAGCAGCGCGCCTCCCACGTCGTCGAGCGCCAGGTTCATCTTCCCCGCGGCGTCTCCGAACACCCGGAGGGTGAGGATCTTCTCCGCCATCCACTCGAGGGTCGGATCCGTGTCGGTGGGCGCGAACCCGGCGAGCGGTGGGCGCGAACCCGGCGAGCACGACGAACCCCGCCCCGATCGCCCCCACCGCCTGCCCGTCAATGCGCACCTCGGCGCGCGAGACGCGCTGCAGCACCACCCGCACCGTGCCCCTCCCCCCCACCCCTAGTGCGGAGTGCGGAATGCGGAATGCGGAATTGCAGAGCCAATGTCGATCCGCAGGACCCGACCACCGGCTCGACGGCCGCGCGATACACTCCGCATTCCGCACTCCGCATTCCGCATTTGGGTCACTCCACCGTCACCGACTTAGCCAGGTTTCTCGGCTGGTCCACGTTGCAGCCGCGCCGCACCGCGATGTAGTAGGCGAGCAGCTGGAGCGGCAACACCGTGAGCACCGGGGTGAGCAGGTCGAGGGTCTCAGGCACCTCGATCTTCTGGTCGGCGAGCTTGGCGACCCCCGTGTCGCCCTCGGTGACGACCGCGATCACGCGCCCCCCGCGCGCCCGCACCTCTTCCACGTTGCTCAGGATCTTCTGGTACACGGCATCTTTGGGCGCGACGAACATGACCGGCATGAGGTCGTCGATCAGCGCGATGGGTCCGTGCTTCATCTCGGCCGCGGGATAGCCCTCCGCGTGGACGTAGGAGATCTCCTTCAGCTTGAGCGCGCCCTCGAGCGCCACGGGGAAGTTGTACCCCCGGCCCAGGTAGAGGACGTTGTTCGCCCGCATCACGCGCTCGCCGATGCGCTCGACTTCGGGGGCCTTCGCGAGCACCTGCGCGACCAGATCGGGCAGCCTGCGGAGCGCCCGCACGACCTCCCGCCCCTGCAGGATGGAGAGGGCCCGCAACCGGCCCATCGCGAGGGTCAGCAGCGCGAGCGCTGCGATCTGGCTGGTGAAGGCCTTGGTGGAGGCGACCCCGATCTCGGGGCCCGCATGGAGGTAGATGCCGCCGTCCACCTCGCGCGCGATCGTGCTCCCCACGACGTTCACGAGCCCCAGGGTGCGCGCGCCGCGCCGCTTCGCCTCGCGCAGCGCGGCCAGCGTGTCGGCCGTCTCGCCCGACTGCGAGATGCCGACCACGAGCGTGTGCTCGTCCACGATGGGGTTGCGGTAGCGGAACTCGGAGGCGTACTCGACCTCCGTGGGGACGCGGGCCAGCTCTTCCATCATGTACTCGCCGATCAACGCCGCATGCCAGGAGGTGCCGCAGGCCGTGAGCACGATGCGGTTCACCTGGAGCAGCTGCTCGTCGCTCAGGTTCAGGCCGCCCAGCCGCGCTGTCCCCTCCTCCTCGAGCAGCCGGCCGCGGAGCGTGTTCCGCAGGCTCTCCGGCTGCTCCATGATCTCTTTCAGCATGAAGTGCGCGTAGCCACCGCGCTCGATGGTGGCGAGGTCCCAGTCGACCTGCGTGACCGCCTTCTCCTTCTCCACGGCGTCGAGGTCCAGGATCCGGTAGTCGCCGGGGCGCACGACCGCGATCTCCCCCTCGTCGAGATAGACGACCGAGCGCGTGTGGGCGAGCACGGCGGACGCGTCCGAGGCGACGAAGTTCTCCCCCGAACCGATCGCCACGAGCAGCGGCGAGCCCAGCCGGGCGGCGACGATCGTATCCGGCTCCCGCGTCGAGACCACCGCGATCCCGTACGTGCCCTCCACCTGGTGCAGCGCCCCGGCCACGCCCTCGACCAGGCTGACGCCCTTGGCGAGCATCTCCTCGATGAGGTGGGCGAGCACCTCGGTGTCGGTCTCGGAGCGGAACACGTGGCCGCGCTTGCTCAGCGCGGTGCGCAAGGCCCCAGCGTTCTCGATGATCCCGTTGTGCACCAGGGCCACGGTGCCGCCGCAGTCGGTGTGCGGGTGGGCGTTGACGACGTTCGGCGCCCCGTGCGTCGCCCAGCGCGTGTGCGCGATGCCGGTCGTGCCCAAGGGCGGGCGGCTGCCCAGCTCCTGCTCGAGCACGCTGATCTTCCCCGGCGCTTTATGGACCTCGATCTGGCCGTCCCGCACCAGCGCCAGGCCGGCCGAGTCGTAGCCGCGGTACTCGAGCCGCTTCAAGCCGTCGAGCAGCAGCTGCGCGGCCTGCCGCGGCCCGGTGTAGCCTACGATGCCGCACATGAAAGTCGCCCTTCGTTGACGAGCTGCTCGGCCTCCGCGCCGCTCGGCGCCTCGGCGATCAACCGGATGATCGGCTCCGTGTTCGACGGCCGCACGTGCAGCCAGCGATCCCGCCAGGCGAGCCGCAGCCCGTCCTGCGTGTCGGCGCTCGCTTCCGGAAAACGGCTGCGCAAGGCCGCGTACACGTCGTCCAGTCCGCGTTCCGCGTTCCGCGTTCCGCGTTCCAGCTTGGCCTTCACGATCGCGTAGCGCGGCGCGGCCGCGACCCACTCGCTCACCCGCCGTCCCGTGCGGGCGACGAGCGCCAGCACCAGCGCGGCCGCCACGGGGGCGTCCCGCCCCACGTGCAGCGCCGGGTACATCACCCCGCCGTTCCCTTCCCCCCCGATCGGCGCCCGCAGCTCGACGATTTTGCGAGCCACGTGCACCTCACCCACCGGCGTGCGGACGACCGTCGCTCCGCAGTCCCGCGCCGCGTCTTCGACGACGAGGCTGGTGGAGAGGTTGCACACCACGGTTAGGCGGTTAGGCGGATAGGCGGTTAGCGGCGGCTGCGCCCCTAACCGACTAACCGCCTGACCGCCTAGCACCGCCCGCACCGCGAACGCCAGCGTGTAATCCTCCCCGATCGGCGCCCCGGCCTCGTCCACGAGCGCGAGGCGGTCCACGTCGGGATCGACCGCCATGCCGATGTCCGCACCGCTCCCGCGCACCAGCGCCGCGAGCTCACCCAGGTGCTCGGGCACGGGCTCCGGGGCGCGGGGGAAGCGACCGTCCGTCTCGAGGTTCACGCCGACAACCCGGCAGCCCAAGCGCTCAAGCAGCGCCGGCATAATCACGCCGCCCGCGCCGCGCACGGCGTCGAGCGCCACGGTGAGCCCCCGCGCCCGAATCTGCGCGACGCCCAGGCCCGGCAGTCCGAGCACACCCTCGAGGTGGCGCTCGACCGCCGCGGCATCGACACTGACCCGTCCCCCCTCCCCCCGACCGCGAGGGAGTCCTTTAGGGTTCCCCCTTCCCCGGCCCTTTCCCGCTCCTTCGTCCGCCAATGCCCGCACGCGCGTGCCGGCGTCCCCATCAAGAAAGATGCCGTCCGGCCCGATGAATTTCAGGGCGTTCCACTCGATCGGGTTGTGGCTCGCCGTGATCGCGATGCCGCCGCCCGCATGATGGTGCTCGACCGCGAGTTGCACGGTCGGCGTGGGTACGAGACCGACGTCGATCACGTCGCAGCCTGCGCGGCGCAGCGCGGCGATCGCGGCCTGCGCGAATTCCGGTCCCGAAGGCCGCGCATCGCGTCCCACGACGACGGCCGGGCGGCGCTCTCGGGCCCACAGACCGAACGCCATCGCCCAGCGCGCGACGACTTCCGGCGTGATGTCCTTGCCGACGATCCCGCGCACGCCGGATACGCCGACCATGAGTGTGTCGGACATGGGGGGCAACGTAGGAACCGGGATGGGGCGCGTCAATCGGACGCGCGTCAGGAGCGTCGCACGGCGACCGGGGTGGGGAGGTGCAGTGGGCGCACCTCCGGGCTGGCGACGGGGAGCGACGCGGCGTCGGGGAACGCCCGGAGGAACGCCTGGACGGCGCCCGGGTCGAACTGCACGCCCTTCCCGTCCTCGAGCTCGACCATCGCCTTCGGCACGGACAGCGCCGGCCGATACGGTCGCAGGCTCGTCATGGCGTCGAACGAGTCGGCGACGGTGACGATGCGGACCTCGAGCGGAATCTCCTCCCCCTTCAGGCCGTCGGGGAATCCCTTTCCGTCCATCCGCTCGTGGTGGGAGCGCACGATGGCGAGTGCGGCCGGGGCATCGCGCATCAGGGGACCGAGGATGCGGGCCCCCGTCACGGGGTGCTCCATGATGTGCCGATACTCGATGTCGGTGAGCTTTCCCGGCTTGTGCAGCACGGCTTCGCTCACGCCGATCTTCCCGAGATCGTGGAGCTCGGCGCCCAGGGAGATCAAGTCGAGCGCTGCGGGCGCGAGTCCCAGTTCCCGGCCGATCCCGAACGCGTAGTTCGCCACCCGCACCGAATGGCCGCGGAGGTACGGGTCCTTCTCCTCGAGCGCGTGGACCAGGGCCTGCAAGCGCTCCAGGGACAGCTCCTCGATGCGCCGCGCCTGCTCCTGGACCCGCTGCTCCAGCTGCTCCTGGTACATGCGGTTTTCGAGAATGAGGCGCCGCTTGTCGAGCGCCTGCATCACGCGCGCGCGCACCTCGTCGAGGTGGAACGGCTTGGCGACGTAGTCGAGCGCGCCGAGCTGCAGACAGGCGACCGCGCTCTCCACCTCGGCCACCGCCGTCACCATGATGACCGCCGTGTCGGGCCAGCGGCTGATCACCTCGCGCAACAGCGTGACGCCGTCCATCTGCGGCATCCGCAGGTCGGAGATCACGAGCGGCACGGGCTCGTGCCGCATCATCTCCAGCGCCTCGGTGCCGGAGCCCGCCTCGTGGCAGACGAACCCCTCGCCTTCCAGCAGGCGCACGAGCACGCGGCGCAGCCGCGGCTCGTCGTCTACGACGAGGCAGTGCATGGTGTTGGGCTGGGGCATCTCCGCTAACGTACAGGTCGCTTGCTCGGCGCGAAAGGCGCCCTTACGTTCCGGCCATGACCGAGGTTCTCAAGGACGACCTGGCCCGCCGTTTCGCCACCCGGGCCGTCCACGCCGGCCAGGTCCCCGACCCGCTCGCCGGCGCCGTGATGACGCCCATCTATCAGACCTCCACCTACGTGCAGGACGGCCTCGGCCGGCACAAGGGATACGAGTACGCCCGCACGCGCAACCCGACCCGCGAGGCGCTGGAGCGGAACGTCGCGGCGCTCGAGGGCGGCCGCCACGGCTTCGCCTTCGGCTCGGGCCTCGCCGCGGTCGACGCGGTGCTGAAGCTGCTCTCGGCCGGGGACCACGTCGTCTGCGGGGAGAACGTGTACGGCGGCACGCACCGCCAGATGACGCACGTGTGGGCCCGGCTCGGCCTGGCGTTCGCCTTCGTGGACGGCGCCGACACGGACGCCATCGCGGCGGCCGTCACACCCACGACCCGGATGCTCTTCGCCGAAACGCCCACGAACCCGATGATGGGGCTGTGCGACCTCCGGGCGACGGCCGACATCGCGCAGCGGACGGGCACCCTGCTGGTCGTGGACAACACCTTCGCCACGCCCTGCTTCCAGCGCCCGCTCGAGCTCGGCGCCGACATCGTGCTCCACTCGACCACCAAGTACCTGAACGGCCACAGCGACATGGTGGGGGGGATGGTGGTCGTGAACCGCGACGACCTGGCCGAGCGCATCGGGTTCATCCAGAACGCGTCGGGCGCGGTGCCGGGGCCGTTCGACTGCTGGCTCGCGCTGCGCGGCACCAAGACGCTCGCACTCCGCATGCGGCAGCACGACGCGAACGGCCGCCGCATCGCCGAGTGGCTCACGCACCATCCCAAGGTGCAGCGGGTTTACTACCCCGGCCTGCCGTCGCACCCGCAGCACGAGCTCGCGTGCCGCCAGATGAAGGGGTTCGGGGGCATGATCAGTCTGGAGCTCGGGAGCCTGGAGCGGGCGCGGCGCTTCGTCGAGCGCACCCGGATCTTCGCGCTCGCCGAGTCGCTGGGCGGGGTGGAGAGCCTGATCGGGCACCCCGCCTCGATGACGCACGCGAGCGTCCCGCAGGCGCTGCGCGACAAGATGGGGCTGAGCGACAGTCTGGTGCGACTCTCCGTGGGGATCGAGGACGTGGAGGACCTGATCGCCGATCTCGATCAGGCGCTCGCGGGAGCGGGATGAAACACGATAGCGTACGCGGCGTAAGGCACGGATACCCACGCAGGAGCATTCCATGAGTGAGCCGACCGGAGCCCTAGCCGAGCGCCCCCGCAAGATCCTGACCGGGATCGCCCCCGTCACCTGGGAGCACCCCGCCGACCGAGCGGCGCTGCAGACGCTGCGCTCGGTGCCCGGCTTCGACGAAGTGGTGAAGAAGGTGGTCGGCTTCCTGGGCGAGCGCGGCATCCGGCTGCTGTTTCAGGCGAACGCCGTGCGCGTGGGCCCGAGCCAGTTCCCCCGCGTGAACGCCCTCTACACGGACGTGCTCACCACGATGGACTGGGAGCCGCGCCCCGAGCTGTTCATCTCCCAGACCCCGTTCGTCAACGCGGGCGCCTACGGGATGGAGCGGCCGTTCATCGTGATCAACTCGGGCGCCCTGAAGCTGCTCGACGACGACGAGATGCGGGCGCTGCTGGGCCACGAAGTGGGCCACGTGATGAGCGGCCATGCGCTGTACCACACGCTGCTGGTCCTGATCCTCAACGTGAGCCTCGGATTCCTCCCCTTCCTCGCCGGCATCGCGCTGCTCCCGATCCAGCTCGCCCTGCTCGAGTGGTTCCGCAAGAGCGAGCTGTCGTCGGACCGCGCGGGGCTGCTCGCGAGCCAGGATCCGAACGCCTCGCTGCGCATGTTTCTCAAGATGGCGGGCGGCGGGGACATGGCGGAGATGGACCTGAACACGTTTCTCGTCCAGGCCAAGGAGTACGAAGAGACGGGCGGCGCGCTCGACCGCGTGTTCAAGATCCTGAACACCCTGGGCGCCTCCCACCCCTTCAATACGCTGCGCGCGGCGGAACTGCAGCGCTGGATCGAGGCCGGCCACTACGAGCGCGCGCTGCGGGGCGAGTATACGCGCCGCGGACCCGACGCCGAGCGGCGCCCCATCGAGCCCGACATCGACGAGGCGCGCGACCACTACATGAAGGAGGCGAAAGCGGTCGTGGACGACGTGGTCGACACTGCGAAGCGGGCGGCCCAGGCCTTCGCGGACGCCTTGAAGAAGAAGTGAGGGTCCTGGTCGTCGGCGGGGGTGGCCGCGAGCACGCGCTCTGCTGGGCGCTGCAGCGCGACCTCCCCGACGCGACCCTCTGCGCCGCCCCCGGCAACCCGGGCACCGCGCGGCACGGCAGCAATCTCAAGATCCCGGCCACCGCGGTGGACGAGCTCGCGGCGGCCGTCGCCCGCCACCGGATCGACCTCACCGTCGTGGGGCCCGAGGCTCCCCTCGCCGCGGGCCTCGTCGATCGCCTGCGCGCGGCGGGCCGGGCGGTGTTCGGGCCCACGCAGGCGGCCGCGCGGCTCGAATCGTCCAAGACCTTTGCCAAAGACGTAATGCGCCACGCCGGCGTGCCGACCGCGGGGAGCCAGAGCTTCACCGAGCTCGCTCCCGCGCTCGCCTACATCGCCCGCCACGCCGTGCCGCTCGTCGTCAAGGCCTCGGGGCTCGCCGGCGGCAAGGGCGCCGTGATCTGTGCGACGCGGGACGAGGCGGCGGCGACCGCGCGGGCCATGCTCGCCGAAGGCCGGCTGGGGGACGCGGGCCGCGAGATCGTAGTCGAGCAGTTTCTGGAGGGCGAGGAGCTCTCCGTCCTCGCCCTCACGGACGGGGAGCAGGTCCAGATTCTGCCGCCGGCGCAGGACCACAAGCGCCTGGGCGAGGGCGACACCGGGCCCAACACGGGCGGCATGGGCGCCTACTGCCCGGTGAGCCTCGCGACCGAAGAGGTCATCGAGCGCGTGCGCCGCGAGGTGCTGGCCCCCACGCTGCGCGAGATGGCGGCCCGGGGGACGCCGTACCAGGGAGTGCTCTACGCCGGCCTGATGGTCGCGGCCGACGGAACGCCCTACGTGCTCGAGTTCAATTGCCGCTTCGGCGACCCCGAAGCGCAGGCGCTGCTCCCGGTGCTGCCCGCGGGCGCGCTCGCGGGAGCGCTCGCGGCCATCGCGACGGGCGGGTGGCGGCCCGAGCGGCCGACGCTCCCCGCCGCGCGCGCGGCCGTGTGCACGGTGCTCGCCGCGCGGGGCTACCCCGACCAGCCGGAAGTGGGGGCCGCCATCGTGCTGCCGGCTGACTCTGCGCCCGACACGCTCGTGCTCCACGCGGGCACCTACCGCGACCCGGACGGCACGCTGCGGGTGCACGGCGGCCGCGTGCTCGGCGTGACCGGGCTCGGCGACACGGTCGCGGAGGCCGCGGCCCGGAGCGCGGCACTGTGCGAGCGCATCGCCTTCCAGGGGAAGACCTACCGGCGGGATATCGGATGGCGGGAGCTGCAGCGTGCCGGAGCTGCCTGAGGTCGAGACGATCGTCCGAGAGATCGGGCCGCGGCTCGAGGGCCACAAGATCGTGCGCGCCCGGCTCAAGAAGACCGACGTGTTGCGCCGCGTCTCGAAGCCCCGGTTGCTGCGCACTCTCACCGGGAACGCCGTCGAGGAAGTGAGCCGCCGCGCCAAGCACGCGGTGCTGCGCCTCGCGAGCGGCCACCGGCTCGTGGTGCAGCCGCGCATGACCGGCTCGCTGATCGTGTACGACCGGCGGCCGACCAAGGACGAGACGAAGTACGCCGTGCTCACGTGCACCCTCGAAGACGGCCGCTTCTTCCTGTATCGCGACGTGCGCCGGCTCGGCACCGTGTGGCTGTTGGATGAGCAGGGCTGGGCGGCCTACACGAGCCGCATCGGCCCCGAGCCGCTGGAAGAGACGTTCACGCCGTTCGTGTTCGCCGAGCGACTCCAGGGCACGCGCACCGCGGTGAAGAAGGCGATCATGGACCAGCGTCGCCTCGCGGGTGTGGGGAACATCTACGCGAACGAGGCGCTGTTCGAGGCGCGGATCGACCCGTCAAAGCGCACCCACAAGCTCTCGCTCGACGAATTCGCGCGGCTGCACGCCGCGATCCGCGACGTGCTGGAGCGCGCGGTCAACTCATCGGGGACGACGGTGCGGGACTATCGCACCGGGGTGGGCGAGCGCGGGCGGTTCCAGTTCGAGCTGAAGGTGTACGGCCGGGCGGGCGAGCCGTGCGTGCGGTGTGGGAAGAAGCTCGTGACGACGCACACGATCGATCTCCGGGCGACGACGTTTTGCCCGCGGTGTCAGCGGTAGCGCACCGCCCCGTCACAGCTTCACCAGCCGCGCCCTTGGCGGAATCCCCGCCTCGAGCTCCATGATCCCGACGGTGGCCGCGAGCCGGAATCGCGCCGGCCCTGCGGCACCGGGGTTCAAGACGGTCACCGTCCTGTCCACGAGCTCGAGCAGCGGCATATGCGTGTGCCCGTACACGATGATCTCGGCGCGGGGAAATGCGGCGTGCAGCTTGTGTGGCGTCGGGTGGCCGAACTGGTCGCCGTGCGTCACCACGATCGCGAAGCCGTCGAGCTCGACCTCGGCGACCTGCGGCAGGCGGGAGCGCAGCTCGCGGTCGTCCACGTTGCCGTACACCGCCGTCACCGGCGCGAGCGTCTCCAGGTCGGTCAGGATCTCTGGCTTCCCCACGTCCCCGCCGTGCAGGATGTGATCGACTTCCTTGAACACGTCGAACACTTGCGGCCGCAGCAGTCCGTGCGTATCGGAGATGACGCCGAGCCTCATCGCACTCGGAACTACTTGCCTGCCCACCGCTTGACCAGCTCGATCTCCAGGCCGAGGTGGTCGAGGATCCGTTGCACCACGAAGTCCACGAGGTCCGTGACCTGCTTGGGCTTGTGATAGAACCCGGGCGCCGCGGGGAGGACAATCGCGCCGGCCTCCGTGGCGAGCGTGAGGTTGCGGAGATGCACGAGCGACAGCGGCGTCTCCCGGGGGACGAGAATCAGCGTGCGTCGCTCCTTGAGCACGACGTCGGCGGCGCGCTCGATCAGCGAGCGGCTCGTGCCGTGCGCGATCGCCGCCACCGTGCCCATCGAGCAGGGGCAGATCACCATTCCGGTGCTGCGCGCGGAGCCCGAGGCGGGCGCCGCCCCGCGGTCCTTGTCGTCGAACACGCGCACGCCGGCCCACTCGCCGCCCGTCGCCTGCTTCAGCTCGCGGTCGTCCTTGATGCCGCACTCCTCGGTGAGGAGCCGCCATCCGTGGCTCGAGATCATGAGCCACGTGGGCACGTGATGGCCGGCGAGCACCTCGAGCAGGCGCACACCGTAGACGGCCCCGGAGGCGCCGGTGATCGCGAGAATCGGTGTGGGGGAGCGCTTGGGGTGCGCCGGCGGGCGGGGGGGAGCCGGCGAGTGCGGAGTGCGGAATGCGGAATGCGGAATTGAAGGGGAAGGTCGTTTCCCAGTCTGATCCCTTGGCGGCCTCCCCGATCGACCTCGCCTAGCCATTCCGCACTCCGCATTCCGCATTCCGCACTGTCATAGCAGCCGATCCACCAACGCGCCAAGGAAGACCACAACGCTCACGATTCCGTTCGCGGTAAAAAACGCCGCATTGAGGCGCGACAAGTCTCCCGGTTTGACGAGCCGGTGCTCGTAGGCGATCAGCACCGCGCCGATCGCCACCCCCGCGTAATAGGCGATGCCCAATCCCGCGCCCAGCCCGAACAGGACGAGCGCGACGAGCGCGAGCCCGTGGAGCAGCTTGGCGGCGAGCATCGCGGGACCCTGCCCCAGCCGCACGACCAGAGATTTGAGCCGCTCCGCGCGGTCGAAATCCTCGTCCTGCAGCGCGTAGAACACGTCGAACCCGCCGAAGATGAAAACGAGGGCGACGGGCGCGAGGGCGAAGCACAGGGGATTCAGCGCCCACGCCGCCCACAGAAACAGCGCCGCGGCGAGCACCACGGCGACCCAGGCTTGCGCCAGGGTCAGCCGGCCCGACGGCAGCTCGCGCGCGCGCGTGCGCGGGTTCCGCGCGTCGAGCGCGCGGTCCGCGATGCGATTGAAGCCGAGCGCCACGAAGCGGGCGCAGGTGAACGCGAGCACCGCCAGCCCGAGCGCGCGCCCGGTGACGGCAGTGTGGTAGGAGGCCACGACCACGCCGAGCAGGGCGAACGGCAGGGCGAAGATGGTGTGCGGGAGCCTGACGAAGTTCGCGTAGCGGACGAGCAACGACTCGCCGGCGAACGTCTGGCCCTCGCGACGCACCTCAGAGCTCGATGCCAAGCTCACTCCACATCGCATCTACCCGCCGCTTCGTCTCCTCATCCATCACGATCCTCCCCGGCCACTCGCGCGTGAACCCCTCCTCCTTCCATTTCCGCGTCGCGTCGATTCCCATCTTCGAGCCGAAGGTGAAGCCGCGGCTCGAGTGGTCGAGCACGTCGATCGGTCCCATGGTGAACCGCACGTCGCGCTCGGGATCGATGTGGTTCAGCGCCACCCACCACGCCTCCTTGGGGTCGCGCACGTTCACGTCCTTGTCGAGGACGACGATCACCTTGGCGAGCGCCATCAGCCCCTGCCCCCACAGCCCGTTCATCACCTTGTACGCCTGGCCCGGGTACTGCTTGTCGATGCTCACGAACACGAGGTTGTGGAAGATCCCTTCGGCGGGCATGTGGAGGTCCACGATCTCGGGCAAGGTGAGCTTCAGGAGCGGCAGGAAGATCCGCTCCGTGGCGTGGCCGAGCCAGTAGTCCTCCATCGGCGGCCGGCCCACGATGGTGTGGGGCCAGATCGGCTCCGGGCGCATCGTCACCGCGGTGACGTGCACCTTGGGATAGTAATCCGCGAGCGAGTAGAAGCCCGTGTGGTCGCCGAACGGCCCCTCGCGTACGAGCTCCTCCCGCGGATCCACGTAGCCCTCGAGCACGAGCTCCGCCTCGGCCGGGACCTCGAGGTCGCAGGTAATCGCCTTGGCGAGCCGGACCGGCTCCTTGCGCAAGAACCCGGCGAACAGGAACTCGTCGATCGAGGGCGGGAGCGGCGCTGAGGCGGCGTAGATCGACGCCGGATCGCCGCCCAGGGCGATCGCCACGGGCATCCTCTCCCCCCGCGCCGCCATCTCGCGCCAATGCGCCGCCCCCACCTTGTGCCGCTGCCAGTGCATCGCCAGCTCGTTCGCGCCGATGACCTGGATACGGTACATCCCCACGTTGCGCACGCCCGTCTTCGGGTCGCGCGTGATGACACCCGGCATCGTGAGATAGGGGCCGCCATCCTCGGGCCAGCACACCGGGATCGGGAATTGCGACAGATCGACGTCCCGGTCCCGCACGATGACCTCCTGGGCCGGCGCGCGCCCGCCGACCGCTTTGGGTGGAAACTTCGCGACCTCGGCGAGCTGGGGGAGCATGGCCAGCTTGCCCAGCAGGGTGTCGGGGACCTTGATGTTGAGGAGCGTCGCGATCCGCCCGCCGATCTCGTCGAGGCACGAGACGCCCAGGGCGAGCGCCATGCGCTTCTCGGAGCCGAACAGGTTGACCGCGACCGGGTAGCGCGACGGCCCGCCCTGGAGTAGCGTCGGGCGCTCGAACAGGAGCGCGGGCCCGCCGCCCGCCGACTTCATGCAGCGGTCCGCGATCTCGGTGATCTCCTTGTCCACGGACACGGGGTGCGTGACCCGCCGCAGGTCGCCCGCGGCGTCGATCGCGCCGACGAAGGCGCGCAGGTTATCGAGTGCCATGGTGAACGGCGCAGATCCCGCCGGCCAGCAGCTCGTAGCGCACGTCCGCGAACCCGGCCGCTCGCATGCGGGCCGCGAGCGCCTCGGGCTCCGGAAAGGTCTTCACCGACTCTGGCAGGTAGGTATAGGCATCCCTATGTTTGGACACCGCGCGCCCGATCGCCGGGAGCACCCGGCGGAAGTAGAACAGATAGGCCGCGCGCAGCGGCGCGAAGCGCGGCGTCGCGAACTCGAGCACGACGAAGCGCGCGCCCGGCCTGAGGACGCGCGCCGTCTCCCGCAGCCCGGCGTCGAGGTCCGTCAGGTTGCGCACCCCGAAGCCCACGAGCGCGCCGTCGAACGCGCGGTCGGGAAAGGGGAGCAGGAGCGCGTCCGCCGCCACGGGCGCGGCGCGGGCCGACTTGCCACGACCCAGCTCGAGCATCGGCACCACGAAGTCGGCACCGATCACGCGGCCGCGGAACCGGGGCTCGCGCCCGAGCGCGGCGGCCAGATCCATCGTGCCGGCACAGAGGTCGAGATAGACGCCGTCCGGTCTCGCCTCCCAGCCGAGTCGCGCCACGGCAGCACGGCGCCACCGGCGGTCGAGGTTGAGGCTGAGCAGATGATTGAGGAGGTCGTAGCGCGGGGCGACCGCGGCGAACATCCGGCGGACGTAGGCCCGCTTCATCTCGCCGTCCGCCGCACTCCCCCGCGCGGCCCGGACCACCTCGGAAGAAGGAGACGGCGTCATAGGCGCGAAAGATAGGCCGCCCAACCTGACCGGCGCCAGCGACCAGGAGCTCGTCGAGTGGGCGAAGCAGGGTCACGAGCCGGCGTTCCGGGAGCTGGTGCGTCGCTACGAGCGACCGGTGTTTTCGCTCCTGTATCGTATGGTCCGCGACCGCGCCCTGGCCGAGGACCTGGCGCAGGAAACCTTCGTCAAAGTGCTGAACGGCCTCGCCAGCTACCGCGCGGAGTTCAAATTCTCCTCCTGGATCTTCAAGATCGCGAACAACGCGGCGATCGATCACCTGCGCAAGCGCGACCTCGACACCCTGTCGATCGACGGGTCGCCGCACGCCACGACGCCCGACGAGATGGCCGCGACCGCCCTGCAGGTCAACGGCCGCGGGGAAGACCCGCTCCAGGAGGTCGAGGCGCGCGAGCTGGGCGGCGCCATCGAGCGCGCCATCGGGCGGCTGCGGCCCGAGTACCGTGCCTGCATCCTGCTGCGGCACGTGGAAGGGCACTCCTACGAGGAAATCGCCCGCATCCTGGACCTGCCGCTGGGCACGGTGAAGACGTATATCCACAGGGCGCGCAACGAATTGCGGAGCCATCTCGAGGACCGGTGGGAGTGAAACCCCGGCGCGCGGGGGGCCGTAGGAGCCCACAATGACCGCATCCCTGCAGCACCTGACCGCGGACGAGATCGAGCAGTGGGCCGTGGGCCTGCTCGGCGCCAGCCGCGCGATCCACCTCGCGCAGTGCGCCGACTGCTTCGCCGCGGCCGAGCGGGAGCGCAAGTTCTTCCGGGACCTGGCACAGCTCGTGCGGCTCGCGCCGGCGGCCGATTTCGCCGACAAGGTGATGGCGCTGGTCCGGATCCCCACACCGTCGGGAGGATTCGAGAGGCGGTGACCGTCTAGGCTCTGACTTCCGCTCCCACGCCGACCCCCAGCAGTCTCGCCGCACTGCCGTCCCGCACCGCGATCTCCACCGCCCCGTCACTCCCCACGAACGCGACGAGCTGGCCGCGCTCCACGTCGCCGAACGTACGACGCAGCGCCCCCACCTCCGTTCCCGCGACCTTGATGCGCACCCCGGGCTCCACCCGCTCGCCCGGGATGTTCGAGATCAGCGTGCCGAAACGATCGACGTAGATCACTTCGCCCCGCACCGCGGTCCCGTCGAAATAGGGCGCGGGGAGCGGGGCGCGGTACGGGTCGGTGATGGGCGAGCCCAGGTGCGACAGGGCGGTGCCGGTCGCCAGCTCGGCGGCGGCGGGCGCGAACAGGTCGCGGCCTTGAAAGCTGGGCGCCGCCGCGGGGGGCACCGGCAGCTCGAAGAAGCGCGTGTCGGCGGGCAGAGGCGAGAGGACGCCGTTGTCGGGCGCGACGAAGTAATGCCCCGCCGCCTCCGCCGCCAGCGCCCGCCGGCTCGTCCCCACGCCGGGATCCACCACGACGAGGTGCACCGTCCCCTCCGGGAAGCGGTGCCACACGCGCGCCAGGACGTACTGCCCCGCGCGTACGTCGCCCGGCGGGATCTGGTGGGTCACGTCGACGAGCGCGGCGCCGAGCGCCCGTGACAGGAGCACCGCCTTCACCTCGGCGACGTAGCTGTCCGAGGTGCCGAAGTCGGTGAGGAGCGTGATCAGAGGCGCCATCGGCTCTCAGCGATCAGCATTGGCCATTGCAGTCACACGCGGGCGTGCCGCCAAGCCCCGCGCGTCCAGAACAGCGTCATCGCCACGCCGCGCGCGACGGCCGTGACGGACAGCGCGAGCCAGATGCCCAGCAGGCCCATCGGCCCCGACCACCAGGCGGCGAGCGGCACGCGCGACAGCGTGAGCATCGTGCCGACGGTCTGCGGCCACAGGGTGTACCCCGCCCCGGCGAGCGCACCCTCCAGGATGATCTCGAACGTCTGCCCGATCTGGGCCAGGGCGATCACCCGCAGGTACAGGGCGCCGTCCGCGATCACCGCCGCATCCGAAGTGAAGAGACTCACGAGCGTGTCCGGAATCGCAAGGAAGGCGATCGCGGTCGCCGTGGTCACGACCAGGCAGTACCCCACGGTGAGCCGCACCGCCTGCCGGGCGCGGCCCTCCTGAGCGGCACCCAGGTTCTGTCCCACGAGCGCGGCGGCCGAAAGGGCGAACCCCGAGATCGCGATGAAACCCAGCCCTTCCACCTTGTGCCCCACGCCCAGCGCCGCGAGAGCGGGCGTACCGAAGCGCGCCGTGAATCGGGTGAGCCACATGTACACGCCCGAGAGCAGCACCCCGGCGAGCGACAGCGGCGCCCCGACGCGGAGCATGGCTGGGACGGCGTCCCAGTCGGGGGCATCGAACCGGATCAACCCGCGGCGTAGCGCGATCCCGATGCCGATCAGGAACCCGCCACCCCGCACCATTACCGAGGCCGTGGCGGCGCCCTCGACACCGAGCCGCGGGAACGGGCCCACTCCCGCGATGAGCAGCGGATCGAGGCCGATCGACAGGAGCACCGAGGCGGCGAGCAGCAGGAACGGTGTGCGCGTGTCTCCGGAGGCGCGGAACGTCGCCTCGACGGCGAAGAATCCGAACACGAGCGGCCCGCCGACCAGCCACGTCGACAGGTAATCGTGACCCAGTCGCGCCACCTCGGGCGGCACGGTCATCAGCCGGAACAGCTCGTCGCCGAGGACGAGGCCGATCGCGCTCACGACCGCCCCTGCGGCGAGCGCATACAGCACGGCGGCGCCGGCCGCACGTGCCGCCGCGTCGGGCAGTCCCTCGCCGTGGCGCCGCGCGGCGACCGCGATCAGCCCCACCTCCACCATCTCCCCCAGGGCCAGCAGGATCCAGACGTAGAACCCGGCCGTGGACACCGCCGCGAGCGCCGCCGGGCCGATCAACCTCCCCACCCAGATGCTGTCGATCAGGTTGAAGCAGAAATGGCACGCCATCATCGCCACCGCGGGCGCGGCGAGGCGCAGGATGACGGGTCGGAGCGGCCCGACGGTGAGCGTGCCGGCGGGACGCACGAGGGTGGTCACGGCGCAGCGGCTGGGGGCGGGGGCGGGGGCGGGACCTCTCTCAGAAACCGCTGGAACACGGGATTGCCGGGAAAGCGCTCGGCGAGCCGCTCCACGTAGCCGCGGGCCTCGCGCTCGAGCACGGGCTTCCCCGCGGGATCGCGCGCCGCCTCGCGCACCAGCGCGGCGGCGAGTACCCAAGTCCCCTCCACCCGGGCGAGGTCACCGTCGTGGGCCACGCGGCGCAGGTAGCGGATCGCGGTCGCGACGTCTCCCTTGCCGAGCCCGATGAGCCTGGCGACGAAGCGGGCGATCGCGCTGGCGCGGGCGAGCCCGTACTGATACACGCCCAGGCCGAGGTAGCAGTCGCTGCAGGCGGAGTCGGCGGCGAGCACGCGCCGGTACGCGTCGCGCATCGTTTTGGCATCCTTTACCGCGGCCCACGAGTGGCCGTGCAGCTCGCGCTGGCGGGCGCGGTAGCCGAGCGCCGTGCCGACCCAGAAGTCGCGCCGGGAGCCCGCCGCCTGCCGGCGCGCGCGCGCGATCGCGAGGTCGAGCAGCGAGTCGATGCGTCCCGCCTCGTAGACGTCGTTCTCGAGGGCGCTGGCCCACCAGATGTAGGCACCCGCCTCGAACACGATGGGGGCGGGGTCAGTCGTGTGCTCCGCCGCGAGCGTGGCGAAGTAAGCGGCGGCGGCGGGGAAGCCGCCGCCATACAGGGTGTCGAGGCCGGCCCGGAGCTCGGGCCGGCCGACCACTTCGGGGGCGGCAGGACCTTGGAGGAGGAGCAGCGCGGCCCCGAGGAGCCGCACGTTACTGGAGCAGCTGCACGACGCGCTCCGCCATCTCGCGCAGCGCCACGCCCGCGGGGGAGCCCGGCTCGGCGACCACGATCGGCCGGCCCGTGTCCGCGAGATCCGACATCCCCGCCTGCAGCGGCACCCGGCCGACGAGCGGCACGCCCAGCTCGTCCGCGAGCCGCTGCCCGCCCCCGGCGCGGAACACCTCGGTCCGCTCGCCGCAGTGCGGGCACACGAAGTAGCTCATGTTCTCGGCCACCCCGATCACCGGGACCCCGACGCGCTCGAACATCTTCGCGCCCCGGAGCGAGTCGCCCACCGCGACCTCCTGCGGCGTCGTCACGATGAGCGCGCCGCGCAGATGAATGGTCTGCACCAGCGACAGCTGCGCGTCGCCCGTGCCGGGCGGGAGATCGACGATGAAGCAGTCGAGCTCGCCCCACTCCACGTCGCGCGAGAACTGCTGGATCACCTTCATGATGATGGGCCCGCGCCAGATCGCCGGGGAGTCGCGCTCCACGATGAAGCCGAGCGACATCAGCTTCACGCCGTGGGCCTCGAGCGGCTGGATCTTGCCGCCACGCACCTCCGGTTTCCGGTCCACGCCCATCATGCGGGGGATGTTGGGGCCGTAGATGTCGGCATCCATGAGGCCGACGCGGCGGCCCTGGAGGGCGAGCGCGGCCGCGAGGTTCACCGAGACGCTGGACTTGCCCACGCCGCCCTTGCCGGAGGAGACGGCGAGCACCTTGCCGAGGTGCGGCAGTTCGACCGGCGTAGGCGGCGGGGGAACGCCGGGGGCCCCGGGGGAGGCCCCAGGGCGGGCGCCCGGGCCCCGTGCCGGAGCGCCCCCGCCCGCGACCGTGATCTTCACGCCCGTGACCCCGGCGACCGCCTGCACCGCCTTGCGCGCGTCCCGCGCCAGGGTGCCCGGGTCCTCGGCGGACAGCAGGAAGGTGAACGTCACCTGTCCCCGGTCGTCCACGGCGAGGTCGTGGACCATGCCGGCGGTGACGACGTTTTGCGCAACGCGGGGGTTCTGGACTCCCGAGAGGGCGCGCTCGACGCGGGCGCGCAGCGTGTCGGCAGGGGGCACGCGCGGGAATGTACGCGGGCGGAAGCGGGGGGGTCAACGCGAGTGCGGAAGCGGGTAGCTGCCACGGAGATGCTGTAGGATGTAGGTTGTACGCGGGATCCGGATCGATCAGTCAGTCCAACCCTCTGAGATGGGAGTACCCGGGTGTCAAAGAGGTCAAAGAGCGATGAACAGAAGCTCGCTGCCTTGATCAAGAAGAACGCCGCGAAGGCAGCCAGGGCCAAGCGGAAGGTGCAGCGCCAGTACGATACGACGCTTCCTCCCGAGACCACCGACGACGACCTGGAGCGACGCGACTTCTTCTCGGAGATGAAGAAGCGCGAGTTCTAGTGAATCCCCTTCACCTCGCCGTACTACTCGCCGTCTCCTCGCAGAGCCCCAGCATCCACGATGCCGACGCGCGCGCGCTGCTCCAGTTGGAAGATGACTGGGCCGGGGCGCTGACCCGGCGCGACGCGACGGTGTTTCGCCGCCTGCTCGCTGACGGGTTCATCTATACGGAGGACGACCGCACGGTGGGTCGCGACGACCTGCTGCGCGACATCGTCGCGGGGCCCGACACCGTGGAGGCGGCCCACAACGAAGCAATGCAGGTGCACCCCTTCGGGAGCACGGCAATTGTCACCGGATGGCTGATCGCCCGCGGCCGGGGCGCCAGCGGACCGTTTGACCGCCGCTACCGCTTCACCGACACGTGGCTACGTCGGGGCGGGCGTTGGCAGATCGTCGCCGCGCACGACTACCTAGTGAGGACTCCATGAACGCCGCTTCCCCCTCTCCCTTGTTGGCGCCGGCGCTCAGGGTGTTCGGCCTCATCTTCATCTTCGGCACCGTCATCCTGAACCGCGTCTGGCCGAGCGGGTGGGCGTGGCAACCCGAGCAGCCGGCGTACCTGCAAATGATCCTCGGCATCTATGTCACACTGGGCGTCTTCCTGCTGCTCGCCGCCCGCGATCCGATGCGCAACTTGAGTCTCATCTGGTTCACCGTGTGGTCGAGCGTCGCTCACGCCGGCGTGATGGCGTACCACTCCATCACCGACCCGGGCCAGAGGGGACATCTCTGGGGCGACGTCGCGGCCTTGCTCCTCACCGCCGCCGTGCTCGCGGCCCTGACGCCCCGCCGGGCGTCGCTGCCGGGCGCGCCGGCGGCTTGAGCGCGGGCTCGTCCATGTCGCAGCCGCCCATCGCCTGCTCGCTCACCGCGCCCGAGCTCCGCGAGCGGCGCCGCGCGGTGCTCGAGTTACTGCGCCGACAGGGTCGCGGTCAACGCCCGCTGCCCAACGGGTACCGCCTGCGCTTCGAGCCGTCGGACGGCGTCATGGCGTCGCTCGCCGCACTCATCGAAACGGAGCGCGCCTGTTGCCCCTTCCTCTCCTTCCAGCTGATCGTCGAGCCCGATCGCGGCTCCGTGAGCCTCGAGCTGACGGGGCCGGCGGGAACGCGCGAATTCCTGGAGGCCGAGCTGGGCCTCGGCCCTGCCTCCTGATCCGCCTTTTCACCGCCACGCTCCTGCTCGCGCTGCCCGTCCCGGTCGCCGCCCAGGCCGAGGGCGGGGCCGGGGACTCCGTCCTCTACCTCATCTCACCGGCGAGCCGCCTCGAGGTGAAAACCGGCAAGGCCGGGCTGTTCGGCTTCCTCGGGCACGACCACGTGATCCGCGCGCGGGCGTTCTCGGGGCGCGCGGTCTACTACGCGGGCACCCCGGCCGCCTCGCACGTCGAGATCACGGTCCCCGCGGAGAGCCTGGAAGTGCTGACGCCGCCCGACACGGAGGAGATCCGCAAGGTGACTGCAGCCATGCGGACCGAGGTGCTTCAGGTGGATCGCTTTCCCGAGATGACGTTCGTGTCGCGCAGCCTCGTCGTGAGCGACTCGGGGTTCCGCATCGAACTCGAGGTCACGATGCACGGTGCGGCGCGCACCGTGCCGGTGGACGTGAAGGTGGAGATGGGCGGGGACACGGTGCGGGCGACAGGCGGGTTCTCCGTCAAGCACAGCGACTTCGGCATGCGGCGGTTCCGCGGCGGGCCGGGCGGGAGCGTCAAGGTGGCCGACCGCGTGACGTTCGATTTCGAGGCGGTGGCGGTGCGCGCTCCCTAGCGCCGCCGGAGATACGTCCGCGCCGCCTCGAGGACCTTTTCCTGCACGTCGGCCGGCGTCCCCTCGAGCGACGCTCCCGCGGCCTTCTGATGTCCCCCGCCGCCGAACTGGTGCGCCAGCTCGGCCACGTCCACTGAGCCCATCGAGCGGAACGACACCTTGATCCGGCCGCTCGCGATCTGGCGGAACAACAGCGCCAGCCGCACACCCGCGATGGAGCGGGGATACTCCACCAAGCCGTCGAGGTCGTCCGGCGTCGCGTTGTGGCGCGCCAGGGCGTCGGGTGGCACGGTCACCCACGCGAGGCCGAGGTCGGGCTCCACCACCAGCGTCTGGAGCACTTCGGCGATCAGCCGGATGCGGCCCTCCGGCGCGCTCGCGTACACGGCCTCGTAGATCTCCTCCGGGTCGACGCCGCGCTCGAGCAGCGCGCCCGCCACGCGCAGCACCCGCGGGCTCGTGTTCGCGAATCGGAACGCGCCCGTGTCCGTGAGGATCCCCACGTACAGCGCGCGGGCGGCTTCCCGCGTGAGCTCCCAGCCGAGCGCGCCCGCGAGGTCGAAGACCAGCTCGGCCGTGGCGGAGGCCTCGGGAGCGACCAGCCGCGGGCCCGCGGGCAGCGACCCCGGGCTCACGTGGTGGTCGATACAGGCGACCGTGTGGGAGTGCGTGACGGCGCGCTGCAGGTCGCCGAGACGGCCGAGGTCCGAGATGTCGAGCACGACCACGACGTCCGCGGACTCGATCTCCTTGGCCGCGCGGTCCGAGCGATCGGCGCCGCGCGGGAGCAGAAAGTCGAAGCGCTCGGGAATCGGGGTGGGATTGGCGATCCCCGCCTGCAGCCCGCGCGCGCTGAGCAGGTGCCACAGCGCGACCTCGCTGCCCACCCCGTCGCCGTCGGCGTTGACGTGCGTCGTGAGGGCGACGCGCTCGCCTGGCTTCAGGATGCCCGCGATCGCCTGCGCGGCCCTGGCCCGCTCGGGGGGAATGCTGACGCCGTTCGTGGTCAATGGCAACACAATAGCGCGGCCGCTGCCGCGTCCCGCCTAGCGGGTCCCGCCGAGGCCCGTCAGCTCCCGCTGCAGCACGCTGTGCTTCCGGCTGTAGCTGAAGTAGATCGCGAACCCGATCACGAGCCACACGAACAGCCGGATCCACGTGTCCATGGGGAGAAAGGCCATGAGTGCAAGGCAGGTCGCGATCCCCAGGATCGGCACGACAGGGACGAACGGCGTCCGGAACGGCCGCTCGAGGTCGGGGCGTTTGTGCCGCAGGATCCACACGCCGCCACACACGAGCACAAACGCGAGCAACGTGCCGATGTTCACCAGCTGGCCGAGGATGCGGATCGGGAACAGCCCGGTGAAGAAGGCCACCCCGATGCCCGTGTAGATCGTGGAGAGGTACGGCGTCCGGAAGTTGGGGTGCACCTTGCCCGCCCACGCACCGAGCAGGCCATCGCGGGACATGGAGTAGAACACGCGCGACTGCCCCAGGAGCATCACGAGAATCACGGAGGCGAGGCCCATCACGGCGCCCACGTCGATGAACGGGCGCAGCCAGCTGAGCTGGGGAATGCGCGACACCGCGAGCGCCACCGGCGCGGCCACGTTCAGCTCCTTGTAGGAGACCAGGCCGGTGAGGGTGGCCGACATCAACACGTAGAGCAGAGTGCAGACGGCGAGCGACCCGAGGATCCCGATCGGCATGTCCTTCTGGGGGTTCCGCGACTCCTGCGCCGCGGTGGACACGGCGTCGAACCCGATGTAGGCGAAGAAGATCAGCGACGCCCCGCGCAACACCCCGGACCATCCGTACGTGCCCCATTCTCCGGTATTCGGGGGGATGAACGGCTTCCAATGGTCGGGATTCACGTACTGGAGGCCGAACACGATCACGGCGAGCACGATCGTGACCTTCGTGATCACGATGACGTTGTTGACGGTCGCAGACTGCTTGATGCCGACCACGAGCACGTACGACATCAGGGCGACGATGAAGATGGCGGGCAGGTTGAGGTACGCCCCGGTCGCGAACCACCCCGCCTGCGTGCACCCCGCGACCTTGGCGGCGAATTCGCCCTGCGTGCAGAAGTCAAACGGCGCCTGTGTCAGCTTGGCCGGCACGTGGATGCCGAGGAAGTCGAGCAGGCTCAGGAAGTGACCCGACCACCCCACGCCGACCGTCGCCGCGCCCATCGCGTACTCGAGCACCAGGTCCCAGCCGATGATCCAGGCGACAAACTCCCCCATGGTCGCGTAGGAGTAGGTGTACGCGCTCCCCGCGACCGGCACCGCGCTCGCCATCTCGGCGTAGCACAGCCCCGCGAACGCGCATGCGATTCCTGTGAGGATGAAGGAGAGCGGCACGGCCGGCCCCGCGTACAGCGCCGCCGCCTGGCCGGTGAGCACGAAGATCCCCGCCCCGATGATGGCGCCGATGCCGAGCGTGATCAGGTTGAGGGCGCCGAGGTGCCGCCGCAGGGAGCGCTCGCCGACCGCATCGGCCTCGGCGCGCAGGACGGAGATGGACTTGGTCGCCCACAGGCTCATAGACGCGTCACTCCGTTCGGGTACGGGAAAGTGGGCCGGGGCAGGCTTCCCGGGGACGGCAGGGTCGGGCTAGACTAGGCCCCGCGGTCGGGGGTGTCAAGCGGTCAGAGGCTGTAGTTGGGGGCTTCGCGCGTGATCACGACGTCGTGCGGGTGCGATTCCCGCAGGCCGGCTGAGGTGACGCGCACGAACTCGGTCTCGGAGCGCAGCGCCGCGACGCTGCACACGCCGCAGTACCCCATGCCGCTGCGGAGCCCGCCCACCATCTGGAAGATCACGTCGGCCACGGGCCCCTTGTACGGCACCCGGCCCTCGATCCCCTCGGGGACGAGCTTGGAGGGAGAGACCTCGCCCTCCTGGAAGTAGCGGTCCGCCGAGCCCTCTTCCATGGCGCCGAGACTGCCCATGCCCCGGATCACCTTGAAGCGGCGGCCCTCGAGCAGGAACGACTCGCCCGGGCTCTCTTCGGTGCCGCCGAGGAGCGAGCCCATCATCACGCTGGAGGCGCCGGCGGCGAGGGCCTTCACCACGTCGCCCGAATACTTGATGCCGCCGTCGGCGATGACGGGGATCCCGCCCGCGGCCGCGACGGCCTCGAGGATCGCCGTGACCTGCGGCACGCCGACGCCCGTGACGACGCGCGTCGTGCAGATCGAGCCGGGGCCAACGCCGACCTTGACGGCGTCCACGCCGCGCTCCACGAGCGCCCGGGCGCCGTCCGCGGTCGCGACGTTGCCGCCCACGAGCTGCGCGTCGGGAAACGCTTCGCGCAGGCACCCGACCGTGTCGAGCACACCCTGCGAATGGCCGTGCGCCGAGTCCACGACGATGACGTCGCACCCGGCGTCGAGCAGCGCCCGGGCGCGCGGCAGCGCCTCCTTGGCGTTCCCCCCCACCGCGGCGGCGACCCGCAGGCGGCCGTGCTGGTCCTTGTTGGCGTTGGGATGCTGGCGGCGCTTGAAGATGTCCTTCACGGTGATGAGGCCCTTGAGCACGCCGTGGCCGTCCACCACCGGCAGCTTCTCGATGCGGTGCGCGCCGAGAATCCGCTCCGCCTCGTCGAGCGTCGTCCCCTCGGGCGCCGTGACCAGGCGGTCCTTCGTCATGGCATCGCGGATCGGGCGGTCCAGCTCGCGCTCGAACTGCAGGTCGCGGTTCGTAATGATCCCGATCAGCTTCCCCGCCCCGTCGACGATCGGTACGCCCGAGATCTTGAAGCGCACCATCAGCTGGTGGGCCTCGCGCAGCGGCCGGTCCGGGCCCAGCGTGATGGGGTTCAGGATCATCCCCGACTCGCTGCGCTTGACGCGGTCCACCTCCGCCGCCTGGCGGTCGATGGGCATGTTCTTGTGGAGCACGCCGATGCCGCCCTCGCGCGCGATCGCCATCGCCATCTCCGCCTCGGTGACGGTGTCCATCGCGGCGGAGACGAGCGGGATGTTGAGGGAGATGCCGCGGGTGAAGTGGCTGCGCACGTCCACGTCCCGGGGATGCACGCTGGAGTGGCGCGGGGCGAGCAGCACATCGTCGAAGGTGAGGGCGACGGCGGGACGGAAGGTTCCCATGGCGGAAGTTACGCGGAGGGGGGCGTTTCCTCAACCTTCGCGGGCTCGCCCTGCTTCTCGTCCGCTTTCTTCGCCACCTCCTCGACCGCGGCCTTGCCCGCCGCGGCGAACCGCTCCAAGAACTTCCCCGCCTTGCCCACTGCGTCCATGGTGCCCTTGATGATGCTCACCGGCACGCGGCCGGCGCGCATCGTGTCCTCCAGGGTCTCCGCCACCTTCTGGAATGGGGCGGCGCCGGCGGGTCGCTCGGCATACTTCGACTCGAGGAACTCGACGTAGTCGAGCACCAGGTAGGCCTTCTCCTCCGGCAGCGCCTCGAGCTTGCGCAGCAGCCGGTCGCGCAGCAGGTCGTTCATGACTGGGGCTCCAGCGACAGGAGGTCGAGCACCGGATTTCCGAGGAACCGGCTGCGCCCCGCCCGCACCCGGGCGGTCACCTGAATGGTGGCGAGCGGGGCGAGGCCCTCGACCAGGGCCCGCTTTCCCTCCGGGACGATGACATAGACGAATCCGCGCTCGGGCAACGGCCCGCGGGCGAGGAAGTAGATCGCCCCCTTGGGCATCTCGGGCCGCAGCTCGTCCGCCTGCTGCACGGCGATGAATTGCAGGGTCCAGCGCAGCGTCTGCCCGGCGAAGCGCTGGGGCTCGGCGCGCAGCTCGGCCGCGCTCACGCCCACGAGCACTCCGGGCGGCGCCGACTCGAGATCCGACGTCTTGACCCACCCCTCGAACTGCACGCGCGCCCACTCCCCGGACTTGGACAGCACCTTGAGGGGCGTGGCGGGAGCCAGCGTGCCCGCCGGCGGGCCGTCGGGCGCGCGGTACACGACGGTGCGGCGGGCGGGCCGGGCACGGTTCGGGTCCGCGGCGGGACCGGCGGTGTCGGCAACCCCGGGCCGCCGGCCCGGGGTCAGCCGCGCCTGCAGTGAGTCCGAGTCCCCCGCCGTGCGGGAGTTCGCCACCACCACCGGCTCGAGGGCCGCGCGCCTCACCCAGCCGGCGCGCTCCACGTGCACCCAGGGCCCGTTCTCCCCCAGCTTCGTGAGCAGGAACCCTTCGGCCAGCTTGGCGATGATCATCCCCCCGGGCGCGGCCCGGAGGTTCTCCTCCGGCGCACGCGTCACGGCGAGATCGAATCCCGCCCGCGGCGTCACCCCCACCGACGTGCCGAAGATCCAGCCGTCCAGCGTCACGCCGATCCATTCGCCCTTGGTGTCGCCACCCGTCACGACGGCGCCGCGCGCCAGGCGTGCGAGCCGCTTGCCGGTCACTTCCTGGTAGAACCATTCGCCGTCCGTCGCGACGCGGTAGGGCGCCGCGGCCTGGCCGGTCGGGTCGGGTGAGGGGGCGGGAAGCGCCGGCGCGAGGGAGCAGACAACTGGTAGGGCGCGCAGGGCGTGACTAAATTGCATCCCCTCAAATATGGCAAAGAGGCATGGGCCGCGCACCCCGGTCGTCCTGATCGTGCTCGACGGCTGGGGCTTCCGTCCCGGCCAGATGGGGAACGCGATCGAGCTCGGTCGGACGCCCACCTGGCATCGCCTCTGGGCGAAGGCGCCGCGCACGCTGCTGAACGCGTCCGGTCTCTCCGTGGGACTCCCCGAAGGGCAAATCGGCAACAGCGAAGTCGGGCACCTGAACCTGGGCGCCGGGCGCGTCGTGCCGCAGGACATCGTGCGCATTTCGCAGGCGATCGACTCGGGTGCGTTCTTCCACATCCCCGCGCTGGTCGAGCTGTGCGGCGAGCTGCGGCGCACGGGCCGCACCCTGCATCTGCTCGGCCTGATCGGCAACGGCGGCGTGCACGCGCTCGACCATCACCTCGTCGCGGGGGTGATGCTCGCACACCTGCACGAGCTGCCGGTGGCGATCCACGCCTGGCTCGACGGCCGGGACACGGCGCCCCAATCCGCCCTCGCCTTCATGCGGGAGCTCGTCGACCTCCTCGGGCAGCACGGGGGCCGGGCCATGATCTCCACGATCGTGGGCCGCTACTACGCGATGGACCGCGACAAGCGCTGGGAGCGGACCAAGGTCGCCTACGACGCGATGGTGCACGGCGTCGGCGAGCCCGCCCCCGACCCGGTGAGCGCCGTGCGTCAGGCCTACGAGGCGGGCGAGACCGACGAGTTCGTGAAGCCGCGGATCGTCGCGGGCACGCCACGGATTCAGGACGGGGACGGCGTCTTCTGCGTCAACTTCCGCGCCGACCGGATGCGCCAGATCGTGCGCGCGCTCGCGCTCGAAGGGTTCGACGCCTTCGACACGGGCCGGCGGCCGCGGGTCCGGCTCGTGACCATGACTCAGTACGACGAGACCTTCCCGTTCCCGGTCGCGTTCGGGCCCGCGGTGCTGTCGCGTATCGTGGCTCAAGTGCTTGCGGAGCGCGGCAAGACGATGTTCCGCACCGCCGAGACGGAGAAGTACGCCCACGTCACGTACTTCTTCAATTGCGGCGTCGAGACCCCGTATCCCGGCGAAGAGCGCGTCCTCGTCCCCTCCCAGCAAGTCCCGACCTACGACCTGATGCCGGAGATGAGCGCTCCCGGCGTCACCGACGTGCTCTGCAAGGCGATCGAAGCGAAGCAGCACGACTTCATCCTCTGCAATTACGCCAACGGGGACATGGTGGGACATTCCGGGGTACTAAGCGCGGCCGTGAAGGCGGTCGAGGTCGTGGACGGCTGCCTCGCGCGCGCGCTCGGGAGTGCGGAGCGGGCCGGCGCGACGCTGCTCGTCACGGCGGACCACGGCAACTGCGAGCTGATGATCGACCCGACGACCGACGGCCCGCACACGGCCCACACCACAAACCCGGTTCCGTTTCTCATCGTGGGAGACGACGCGCGGGGCCCCTTGCGGCACGGCGGCGCGCTCCGCGACGTGGGCCCGACGCTGCTGCGCATGCTCGACGTGGAGCCGCCGCGGGAGATGACGGGGCGGGATCTGAGGAAGGTGGACTGATGACGGCGCAGCCGGTTAGGCGGTTAGGCGGTCAGCGGGTTCGGCGCAGCGCGCTCATCGCTATCGCCGTGCTGCTAACCGCCTATCCGCCTATCCGCCTATCCGCCCAGGTAGGCCACGAGCCCGGGCAGTCTCCCTACCGCGATGTCCGGCGCGGCGGCGTCGCGGTTCTCGGGGTCGGCTACCTGGGCGGCAGCCGCGGCCGCGCGGGCGTGGGGATGTCGGACGGCATCACCTGGAACATCCGCTACGACGCCTCGCTCGGCGGGGCGGTGACCGCCTCGCTGGGGCTCGCCTACGCGCAGACCACGCGCTACCTCGTGGACCCCGCGCAAGGTGCGGCAACCCGTACCCAGGGCCCGGTCGACACCGACGTCATCCTCGCGGACATCGGCCTGCAGCTCGCGCTCACGGGCCGCAAGACCTGGCACGGCTTCGCTCCCTACCTGGGCGGCGGCATCGGTGTGGCGGTGGGTGGCAGCACACCGAGCGACCTCGCGGGCTACAAGTTCCGCACCAAGATCACGCTCAACCCCCAGGCGGGGGTGCGGTGGTACCCGACGGCGCGGCTGTCCGTGCGGGCGGACTTCCAGACCGTCTACTGGAAGCTCGCGTACCCGCTCGCCTACAAGGACCCGAGCCCCGTGGACGGGACCCGAGTGCTGCCGCTCGATGCGTCCCTGACCGAGTGGACCGCGCATCCCTGGATCAGCGTCGGCGTGGGATGGACTTTCTAGGCGACGGGTTCCGGCGCGCCCTCTCGCTGCTCCTGTCGGGCGATCGCGACGTGTACGGGATCGCCCTCCTCACCTTCAAGGTCGCCGTGGTCGCGACCGCCGTGGCGTGCGCCGCCGGGATCCCGACCGGGTTCCTCCTCGCGACGAGGCCCTTTTGGGGCCGCCGCGCCGCGCTCACCGTCGTCAACACCGCGCTCGCCTTCCCCACCGTCGTCGTCGGGCTGCTGCTCTACGGGCTGCTCTCCCGCCGCGGCCCGCTCGGCGGACTGGGATGGCTCTACACCTGGCAAGCGATCGTCATCGGCGACGTGCTGCTCGCGTTCCCGATCGCGGCCGCGCTGTCGGCGGCCGCCGTGCAGGGCGTGGATCCGCGCATCCGCCGCACCGCGGAGACGCTCGGCGCCGGACCGTGGCGCGCCGCCTGGACGGTCGCGCGCGAGGCGCGCTTCGCGCTCGCGGCCGTGATCACGGCGGCGTTCGGCCAGACGGTGGCCGAGGTGGGCGCAGCGATGATCGTGGGAGGCAACATCCGGGGAGCCACGCGCACCCTCACGACCGCCGTGGCGCTGTACACGGCGCAGGGGGACTTCGGGCTCGCGCTCGCGCTCGGGGTCGTCCTGCTCCTGCTCGCGCTGGTCGTGAACGTCGCGCTCCAGTTCCTACAGGGCCGGGGGGGGAGCCGTGGTTGAGCTGCGCGCGGTGCAACACCGCTACGAGGGGCGCGTGGTGCTCGATCTCGACCGCTTCACCGTGACGCCGGGCGCCGCCGTGGCGATCGTCGGCCCGAACGGCTCGGGCAAGAGCACACTGCTGCGCCTGCTCGCGCTGCTCGAGCGGCCCAGCGAGGGCGAGGTCCTGGTGGACGGCCGCGCGGCGTGGAGCGGGAGACAGCGCGGCCGGCCGGCGCCCGGGCTGCGCCGGCGCGTCACCCTCGTCGAGCAGCGGCCGATCCTGCTGCGCGGAACCGTGCGGGAAAATCTGGAGTACGGGTTGAACCTCAGAGGGATGAGACGCCCGGACGTGAACAGGACCGTGGCAACGGTGGGCGAGCGGCTCGGCATCACGCCGCTGCTCGGGCGGCGCCGTCACGAGCTGTCGGACGGCGAGGTGCAACGCGTGGCCGTGGCGCGCGCGCTGGGGCTCGAGCCCGACCTGTTGCTGCTCGACGAGCCCGTGAGCTCGGCCGACCGCGCCGCCGCCCAGACGCTGTACCGCGCGCTCGAGGAGGAGCGGCGGCGGCGGCCGCTCGCGATCTGCCTCGCCTCCCATCAGCTCGAGGACGCCTACCGCTGGGCGGACGACGTGCGGGCGCTCGCCGAGGGACGGCTCTCCCCCGTTACTCCCGAGAACCTGTTCCGGGTGGAGCTGCCCCTCGAAGCCGCGAGCGGGCTGAAGCACGTGCGGGTGGGGACGGTCCTGATTGCGACCGTGACCGACCGGACCGGACCCGCCATCCTCGCCGTCCCGCCGACCGACATCTTCGTGAGCCGGGAGCCGCTTCCTTCCTCTGCCCGCAACGTATTCACCGGCAGGGTGACGCGGCTCTCGCGCCCGCGCCCTGGGGCGGTGCACGTCACCGCCGACGTGGGCGTCGAGCTGGTGGCCGTGGTGACGGAGGAAGCGACGCGCGACCTGGCCCTCGCCCCCGGGAGCCCCGTGGCGTTCGCCTTCAAGGCCAGCGCGGTGCGCGTGTTCTAGCGACGCCGAGCGGCTATGTTTCGCGCATCGTTGCGCGTACCGCGACAGGAGGTCCGCATCGTTACTCCCAATACTTCCGCGCAACCTGAGCCGCCCCGCCAGCCCGGATCGCGGCGCGGACGGATGCAGGCCGACTCCGCGGCGGTCGAAGAAGTGCCGGTATGGCTCGAGGTGAACGGCGAGCCGACCGTCACCTGGATGTGCACGCCCGACCAGCTCGAGGAGCTGGCGACGGGATGGCTGCACGGCGAGGGCTACATCGAGACGATGGACGACCTGCTCCGGATGCGCCCCTGCGCGACGGACCCGGGGTTCTGGGCCGACGTGAAGCCGGAGCGGGTGGCCTTCGTGAAGCGGGAGCACAAGAAGCGCGTCCTCGCCTCGGGGTGCGGTGCGGTGTCGACCTTCCTCGCCGATCCGCCGGCGCTGAAGCACACGCCAGCGCGCGGCGAGGCCCCGGCGCCCGAGCGACTGCGTGCGCTCTTCAAGGACGTGTTCACCCGGGGCGATCGCTACAACGAGACCGGCGGGATCCACGCGGCCGCGCTCACGGACGGCGAGCGGCTCCTGTTCCACGCCGAGGACATCGGGCGCCACAACGCGGTGGACAAAGTCGTCGGGGCGGCGGTGATCGCGCGTCAGCCGATCGTCGGCCGCGGGCTGCTCGTGACGGGCCGCATCTCCGCGGAGCTCGCCTACAAGGCGGCCCGCGCGGGACTCGCCTGGGTGGCCACGCCGAGCGTCCCCTCCACGCTCGCGCTCACGATCGCGCGGCGCTCCGGGATCATCCTGGTGGGTCGGGCGGTCAGCGGCGCGCCGCACGTCCACCGTCCAGAAGCATGAGCCCGGAGGCGCTCCGGGCGCTGCTCCGCGAAGCGCACACGATTGCGGTGGTCGGCCTGTCGCCGAAGGCGCTGCGGCCGAGCCACGTCGTGGCCCGTTATCTGCGAGACGCGGGCTACCGCATCGTCCCCGTGAACCCGGGGCATGCGACACTCCTGGGCGAGCGCTGCTATCCCACCCTGACGGCCGCGGCCGGCGACCACGCGATCGACGTCGTGGACGTGTTCCGCCGCAGCGAGTTCGCGGGGGCCGTGGTGGACGAGGCGATCCCGCTCCGGCCCCGGCTCATCTGGCTGCAGGTGGGCGTGGTGGACGAGGCGGCCTGCGATCGGGCGGCGGCGGCGGACATCCCATGCGTCATGGACCGGTGTCTCATGGTGGAGCACCGCCTGGTCCAGGTGTGATGGGCGTGCGCGGCGCCGTACTCGCCGGAGGCGGCGCCCGTCGCTACGGCGGCCTCCCCAAGGGCCTCGTCGAGCTCGGCGGCCGCCGCATCCTCGATCGCGTCGTGGAGGCGGTCCGGGCGGTGACCGAGACACCCCCCTTGGTCGTCGCCAACGCCCCCGAGGGACCGTCCTGGCGGCCCGACCTGCGTACCATCCCCGACGTCCGGCCGGGCTGCGGCAGCCTCGGGGGGATCTACACGGCGGTGGTCGCGGGCGACGGCCCCGTGTTGTGCGTGGCGTGGGACATGCCCTTCCTCACGGAGGACGTCCTGCGGGCGCTGGTGAGCGGGGCGGCGGGCTACGATGCCTATCTCCCCGAGAGCGGCCCTCAAGGACTCCCTACCGGTCGCGGCCGCCGCGGCGTGGAGCCGCTGTGCGCCGTGTACGGACCCGCTTGCGGACCGGCGATCGAGCGCCGGCTCGTGCAGGGCGAGCTCGAGGCGATCGGCTTCCACCCCGACGTGAAGGTCGGTACACTACCCCTCGACCGCGTGCGCGCGTTCGGCGACCCGGACGTGCTGTTCTTCAACGTCAATCGACCCGAGGATCTCGCGCGGGCGGAGGACCTGTGGCGGCGACGCGGATGATCTCGATCGTCGGCAAGAAGGACGCGGGCAAGACGTCGCTGGTGGTGGCGCTCGCGGCGGAGCTGGCGCGTCAGGGCAAGCTCCGCGTGATGACGATCAAGCACGGCACCCACGCGGCCGACGTCGATCAGCGCGGCAAGGACACGTGGCGGCACTACCACGAGGGCAAAGCGGAGCGCGTCGTGATGGAAGCGCCCGGCCAGCGGGTGATCTGGGAGCGGCGCGAGCGGGAGTCCGACCCGATCTCCCTGGCGCGGCGCTACCTCGACGGCGCCGACCTCGTGCTGGTGGAGGGATTCGCCGCCCAGCCGCTGCCGAAGATCGAGACCTACCGGCTCGCCTGCGGCCAGGAGCCGCTGTACGACCCCGGGCGCCCCGACGCGGAGCTCTGGGTGGCGATGATCACCGACAACCCCCGCTACCGCGCCGCCTTTCCCGTCTTCCGCTTCAGCGATACGGCGTGGCTCATGACGCTCGCCAACATCGCCTGGGACCGCGCCAAGGTTCTCGACCCCTGAGATGCTGTCGCCCGCCGAAGCGGCCCGCCTGATCCTCGAGCACGTCCGACCCCTCGAGACGATGCGGCGCCCCCTGCGGGAGGCGCTGGACCTCGTGCTCGCCGAGGACGTCACCAGCCCGATCGACCTGCCGGCCTGGGACAATTCCGCGATGGACGGCTACGCCGTCCGCTCGGCCGACGTGACGGGCGCCTCCCCCGAGCGCACGGTGACGCTCCGCGTCATCGAGACCGTCCCCGCGGGCCGGTTCCCCGAGCGGGCGCTCGGCCCGGGGGAGGTCACCCGCATCTTCACCGGCGCGCCGCTCCCCACGGGCGCGGACGGCGTCATCCGCCAGGAAGACACGGAGCCGCTCCCGGACGGGCGCGTGGCGGTACGCAACGACCGGGACAGCGGGCGCAACGTACGGCACCGGGGCGAGGACATCCGGGCGGGCGCCGTGGCGCTCGCCCGGGGAGCGGCCCTCGGCCCGGCGCAGCTCGGCGTCCTCGCCTCCATCGCGCACGGCACGCCGCTGGTGCATCGCCCGCCGCGCGTCGCGTTCATGGGCTCGGGCGACGAGATCGTGGACCTCGACCGCGCGGACGAGATCCTCGCGGGCAAGAAGATCGCGACCTCGAACTCCTACACCCTGCACGGCATGATCCGCCGTGCCGGCGGGACGCCGCTGGACCTCGGCGTGGCGCGCGACACGCAGGACAGCCTGCGCGAGCACCTCGCGGGGGCGCGCGACGCGGACCTCCTCGTCACCACCGCGGGCGTGAGCGTGGGCGAGCACGACCTCGTGCGCGAGGTGCTCACCGCGCTCGGCTGCGACATCAAGCTGTGGCGCATCCGCATGCGCCCGGGGGCGCCGCTCGGCTTCGGGCTGCTCGACGGCCGGCCCTGGATCGGCCTCCCCGGCAATCCGGTGAGCGCCATGGTCACCTTCGAGCTGTTCGTGCGGCCGGTGATCCGGCGGCTGCTCGGGCACACGCTTCCGTTCCGACGCACGGTCGCCGTGTGCGTGGCGGAGCCGATCACCCTGGGACCGAAGCTGCGGCACTACCTGCGGGCGATCGTCGCTCCCCAGGGCGCGGACGGAGCCCTGGGGGCGCGCTTGACGGGGCCGCAGGGTTCCGGCATCCTCACGTCCATGGCGCGCGCCAACGCCCTCCTCATCGTGCCCGAGGACCATCCTGCGGTCGCCGTGGGAGAGGTGTTGCAGGCCCTGGTGCTGGACGACCCCCATCACGTAGCCGAGGCTCCGTTCTAAGTGCCCGTTGCGAAGCAGCTTCGGCGCCCCCTCCGGCTCGCCGGCGCGGTCCTCCTGATCGGACTCGTGCACTTGGCGAATACCAGGACCCCGCCCGAGTTCCGGCTCGGCATCCTGTACGTGATCCCCGTGCTGCTCGCCGCCTGGCACGACGGTCTCGGCTGGGGGATCGCCTTCGCGTTCGCCACGGCGCTGCTGCGCTTCGTCGGGGGGATCGACCAGATGGCGCCCGGCACAGCGCTCGTGACGCGGCTCGCGAACGAGGGCGCGTACCTCGCAGTGGTCGGGGTCGCCATCACCGGGCTGTCGCAGCTGCGGCGGACGCAGGGGGAGCTGCACCAGCTCGCGACCCAGGACACGCTCACCACCGTCCTCAACGCGCGCGCCTTCTCCCAGGAGCTGGGCCAGGAGCTGGGCCGCAACCGCCGGTACGGCCGCCCGCTGGCGCTGATCTACCTCGACCTGGACGACTTCAAGCGGGTGAACGACGCGCACGGTCACGCGACGGGCGACGCGGTGCTGCGCCTCGTCGCGGACGCGATGCGCTCCGCCGTGCGCCAGGCGGACATCGTCGGCCGGCTCGGGGGCGACGAGTTCGCGGTTCTGATGCCCGAGACCGACGGCACGGTCGCCAACGCCGCGGCCGCCCGGCTGGCGAGCAGCATCCGGACCGTCTTCCGCGGCACTCCATCCGTCACGGCGAGCATCGGGGTCGTGTCCTGGACCGGCGGCAGCACGGACTCGGACGACGTCCTCCGCAAGGCCGACGCCGCGATGTACGAGGCCAAACGGGCGGGCAAGGACCGGGTGGTGCAGGTGGCGATCTGACGAGCGCCCGATGATGAAGACCCTGCAGGAGCTGTTTCTGATCTTCACCTCGGTCCTGTTCATCGTCGACCCGCTGACCGCCGTGCCCAGCTTCCTCGCGATGACGGGGCGCGACACGCCCGAGGTGCGCCGCGCGATGGCGCGCCGCGGCGCGTGGACCTGCGCGATCACGCTCACCGCATTCGCGCTGGGCGGCGGCCTGATTTTCCGGCTGTTCGGCATCACGATCGGCGCGTTCAAGATCGCGGGCGGGATCCTGATCGGCCTGAACGCGCTCGACATGGTGCAGGCGCGCCGCAGCCAGCAGAGGGAGACGCCCGCCGAGCAGGCGGAGGGGATTGCGAAGGAGGACGTCGGCATCATGCCGCTGGGCGTGCCGCTGCTCGCGGGACCCGGCGCCATCTCGACCGTCATGGTGTTGAGCGGCGCTTCCAAGGCCCTCGTCACCACCCTCGGGGTCTTCGGGGCGATTGCGCTCACCGCCTACCTGTCATATCTCACGCTCGCCGCCGCCGCGCGGGTCGAGCGGCGTCTCGGCCAAACGGGGATGCGGATCCTCACCCGGTTGATGGGCCTGGTGCTGTGCGCGATCGCCGTGCAGTTCGTGGTGGATGGAATAAAAATGACCGGGTTGGCGGGAAGGTAGAGACGTCTGACGTCTGATGTCTCACATACACCGAAGGACTGAGTCATGCGGACCATCACTCTCCTTGCGGCAGGCGTCGGCTGGCTCGGCGGACCTGCCACGCTCGTCGAGTACGCCATCCCCACGCCGAACAGCGCCCCCCACTGCCTCGTCGCCGCCCCGGACGGTCTCATCTGGTTCGCCGAGATCGGGGCCAACAAGCTGGGGCGGTTCGATCCCCGGACGGAACGGTTCACCGAGTGGCCGGTGCCCACCGCGGACGGGCGGCCGCACGGCATCGCCTGGGCCTCGGACGCACGGCTGTACGTCACCGAGCAGCGCGGCAACAAGATCGCCGCCTTCGACCCGAAGACCGAGCGCTTCACCGAGTATCCGCTCCCACACGACGGCTCGGGCCCGCACACGCCGATCCAGGGCCCGGACGGGATGATCTGGTTCACCGAGCAGGCCGGGAACCGCATCGGGCGACTCGATCCCGCGACCGGAAGGATCACGGAGTACGACGTCCCGACGCCGCGCGCCAACGCCTACGGCATCATCGGATCGCGGCAGGAAATGGCCGTCTATTTCGCGGAGCTCGAGGGGCACAAGCTCGGTCGGGTGGACGTGCGCACGGGGAAGGTGACGGAGTTTCCGACCCCGACGCCGAACTCCGGCGTCCGGCGGCTCGCCATCGACCGCAGCGGAGGGATCTGGATGAGCTACAACCGCGCGGGCAAGGTGGCGCGCTTCGACCCGGGCACTCAAACGTTCAAGGAGTACGACGCGCCGGGTGGCCCCCGCGGCCAGCCGTACACGATCGAGGTGGACTCGACCGGGCACGTCTGGTTCAGCCAGTTCGACCCGACCGCGAACGACCTGGTCGAGCTCGATCCCGCCACCGGGAAGATGACGAGCTACAAGATCCCGGGCGGGCCGGCGCTGGTGCGCAAGCTCAGCGTGGACGCGCACAACACCGTGTGGTATGCGAACAACGGACAGGGCAAGATCGGGAAGGTAAAGCGATAACCCCTCGGGGGGCGCCCCCCGACGAACGGCGCGCAGCCGCACCAGCGCGACTCCGTCGCCGCTACGGGACCCCCGAGGGGCCGTCACAGCAACCTCTCGCTGTCGAAGGTGGGCAGGATGGTGCATCCGCGAAACTAGGAAATTCCCTGGCAGCGAGACCGGGGAAAGCCTGGGATGGCCCTACGGCTCGATCAGCCCCGTGCGAATCGCATACCGCACCAACCCGGCCGTCTCGTGGATGTCCAGCTTTTTCATGATGCGGGTGCGGTGGAATTCGGCCGTCTTGACGCTGATCTCCAGGACGCCCGCGATCTGCTTCGTGCCCTTCCCCTCCACCAACAGCTGCAACACCTCCAGCTGGCGGTGCGTGAGCGGTTGCCGCGGTCCGGCCGCGGCCCGCAGGGCCTGGACCACGGCGGCGGAGATGCCGGGACTGACGTACATGCCGCCCCGCCCCACTTCGCGGATCGCTTGAAAGAGATCCTCCGCCGCCTGCGTCTTGATGACGAACCCCCGGACGCCATCACGGATCGCGTCCAGGACGTAGTGATCCTCGGTGTGCATCGTCAGCAGGATCACTCCGACCCCGGGGCACGCCCGGGTGATGCGGTGGGCCGCCTCGACGCCGTTGAGACGGGGCATCACGATGTCGAGCACCACCACGTCGGGGCGGAGCCGCGTGGTGAGCTCGACGGCCGCCTGGCCGTCGGCCGCCTCTCCCACGACCTCCAGCCCCCGCTTCTCCAGCAGCGCTCTCAGCCCCTGCCGAACGACCGCGTGGTCATCGGCGAGCAGCACCCGCTCGGACATCCCTGGCCTCTCGGTTGCGATAGTCGGCAGCTCCAGCCGCGTGATTGTACGGGCGGCGGAGAACCACGGCAAGCGGCGGACGCTACATCCGCTTGTATTTCGGCCCGCTGCCTCCTTCTCGCGGCGTCCAGCGCGGCCCCAGCACGTCGGTCGCCTTGCAGTCCACGCAATTCGGCGCGTTCACCCGCAGCCGTCCGTCCACCAGCTCGTACACGCCCGCCGGGCACACGTGGGTGTAGAACTCGGCCACCTCCGCCGGGACGTCCCGCCCCACGACGAGGTGGCTCGGGATCGTGTCGCGGGTGGTGTTCCCCGATTTGAACACACCGTCCACCTTGCTCAGGGTGAGCTTGCCGTCCGGCGCCAACGGATCGGGTGGGGCGGGCCGCCGCTCCACCGCCGCGTCCGCGGCCATCGCGATCCTGCCGCCGGGAACGAGGCCCCGCGTCAGCGTCATGAGGCCGGCCTTGATGCCCCCCGCGTACAACCCGTCCTTGAAGGCGAGCCGCATGTTCCGCGTACGGTACAGGTCGCGCATGATGAACGAGTCGTCCACGAGGCGATCATACTGAGCGAGCTGCGTGCCGTCCCCCGCCTTGAGCGAGGCGAGCATCGCGCGCGCGGCGTAGATGCCCGACTGCATCGCGTAGTGGATCCCCTTGAGCGAGGGGACGTCCACGAACCCGGCCGAGTCGCCCAGGAGGACGACGCCCGCGCCGTGGCGGCGCTGCGGCACTGCGTAGTAGCCCCCTTCGGGGATCGTCTTCGCTCCCCACTCGACCGCCTCCCCGCCGTCGAGGTAGCGCCGGAACAGCGGATGGAGCTTCAGCCTCTGGAGCAGCACGTGCACGTCGAGTGCGGCGCTCCGGTAGTCGAGCCCGACGACGAGACCGAGCGCCAGCAGGTTCGGCTCGAGCGGGTAGAGAAAGCTGCCGCCGAAGGCGTCGCTGGGAAGCGGCCAGCCGAGCGTGTGGATCACCCGGTCGAGGGGGCGCTGCGTCTCCCAGATCTCCTTCACGCCCAGCGCAAAGATCTGCGGATTCTCGGACGGCATGCCCTGCCACTCGAGCCACGCCTGCGCGAGCATTCCTCGCGTCCCCTCGGCGAGCGCCGTGACCTTGGCGACGATGTCGTTCGGCGCCTGATAGCTCGCGAGCGGCTTGTCGTCGCGATCGAGCCCCGTCGCCGCCGTGCGTACGCCCGCGACGCGTTCGCCGTCCACGAGCAGGCCGGCGGCGGGGAAGCCGGTGAACACCGTGACCCCGAGGTCCTCCGCCTTGTGGCCGAGCCACCGGACGATTTCGCACAGCGATGCTACGTAGAGACCCGCGTTGTGCATGGTGGGTGGCACCGGAAGGCGCCATTGGCCTTTGGCCGTCAGCAGATACACAGCTTCCTTGCGAACCGGCCCGCGGAAAGGGAAGTCGGCATCCCAGAGATGGGGAAACAGCTCGCGGAAGGCGCGGGGATTTACGACCGCCCCGGACAGGGAGTGCTCTCCCAGCGCTTCCGCCTTCTCGAGCACGCCGATGCCGAGCTCGGCGCCGCTGCGGCGCGCCAGCCCGGCCAGCTCGATCGCGGCCGCGAGCCCCGCGGGGCCCGCGCCCACGATGAGGACGTCCAGCTCCATGCGATCGCCGGCGCCGGGGGCGCCTACGGGCACCAGGAGCTTGTCGAGCGGGAGGCGCGGCTGGTAAGTGGCGGGGACGATCATAACAAATCAGCCATGAAGCTTCCGAATCTCTTCCGTCAACCGCGGCACGATCTCGAACAGGTCGCCCACGATCCCGTAGTCACAGATTTTGAAAATCGGCGCGTCCTTGTCCTTGTTGATCGCGACGATGACCTTCGACGTGCGCATGCCGGCGAGATGCTGGATCGCGCCCGAGATCCCGACCGCGACGTAGAGCGTCGGGGAGACGGTCTTGCCCGTCTGGCCCACCTGATCGGCGTGCGGTCGCCAGCCCGCGTCCACCACGGCGCGGGACGCCCCCACCGCGGCGCTGCCGCCGAACGCCCGCGCCAGCTCCTCGAGCAGCTTGAAGTTCGCGGGCTCCTTGAGTCCGCGACCGCCCGAGATGACGATCGGCGCCTCCGCCACGTCCACGGCACCCGCAGCGGGCGCCTTCACCTGCTTCACGATCACGCGGCCCGCCGGGAGGTCGAGCGCGACCGTCGCCGCGGCGCCCGGGCGCGGCCGCTCGACCGGCGTGAACACATTGGGCCGCAGGGCGAGGATCGCCGGCGCGCCGCCGAGTTGCACGCGCAGGAGCGCCTTGCCCGCGTACACCGGCCTCGTGGCGGTCACGGCGCCGCCTTCCACCGCGACGTCCGTGACGTCCATGGCGAGCGCGACACCGAGCCGCGCTGCGACGCGGGGCGCGAGGTCCTTCCCGGTGGCGCTCGCAGCGAATACGACCGCGCGGTACCCTCCTGCCTGCGCGTGCTCGGCCACCGCACGGGCGAATCCTTCCGGCGCATAGCTAGCGAACGCGGCGCCCGTCGCCGTGACGACCCTGTCGGCACCGTACTTGCCGACCTGGTCAGTGCCGCGGAGGGGCCCGGTGCCGAATACCAAGGCCTCGACCGCTCCGCCCAGCCCGTCGGCCAGCCTGCGGGCGCCGGTGACGACTTCGTGAGAGACCTTCCGCAGCGCCCCGTCGCGCTGCTCGAGCACGGCGAGGACAGCCGTCACAAGACCTTCGCGTCCTCGCGCAGCAGCCGCACCAGCTCCGCCACGGCATCCGGCCCCTCCCCCACGATCCTGCCATCCTTGCGCTCAGTCGGCGGGAGCAGCGCGACTACCTCGATTCCGCCGAGGGGCAGGGCCACCGGCTTCGTTGCGAGCGGCTTCTTCTTCGCCGCCATGATGCCCTTGAGCGCCGGGTAGCGCGGCTCGTTCAGGCCCTTCTCGGTCGTCAGCACGGCGGGGAGGGGGAACTCGACCACCTCGATCCCGCCCTCAATCTCGCGCTCGGCGGTCCCCGTCCCGGGCGCCAGCTCGAGGTGCGCCACCGCGGTGACACAGGCAAGCCCGAGCAGCTCCGCCACCATGGGCCCGACCTGATGGTTGTAGTCGTCGATCGCCATCTTGCCGAACAGGATCAAGTCCCAGCCGCCGTCCTTGAGCTCGGCGGCGAGCGCCTTCGCGACTTCGAAACCGTCGGCCGGGATCCTGTCGGTCTGGAGCAGCACGCCGCGGTCCGCGCCCATCGCCAGGGCGCTGCGGATCGTCTCCTGGGCGGCGGCGGGGCCGAGGCATACGATCGCGACCTCGCCCGCGCCGGCCTGCTCTTTGTGCCGCAGGGCTTCCTCGACCGCGAACTCGTCGTAGGGGTTGAGGACGAACTTGACGCCGGCCTCGTCGAGCGACCTGCCGTCAGGGGCGACCTTCACGCGCGTCTCGCTGTCGGGGACGCGCTTGATGCAGACTGCGATCTTCATCCCTACGGCTTCATCCCCGGCATCGCCGGGAGGGTCAGCTTCGTGTACCCCGCCGGCGGCTGGAACAGGCCGGCATCGGGGCGGTTGCGGTCCACCTGGGTCGCCTCGAACACCGCGCTCTTCCCGCCCGCGCCCTCGGGCGTCGTGATCTTGAGCGGGAAGAAGCCCGCGCGGGCGATGCGGGCGAGCTCGGGATTGCTCGAGTGCAGCAACCCCGCGGTGGACGGCATCGCCGAGGAGGCCTGGTCCCCCACGCCCATGAACCCCATGCCGGCCGCGCCGCACACGTCCACGGGCCCGCGACTGCCCTCATCGGTGCTCGCGAACAGGTAGTGCTCGCACGCAACGCCCGCGATCGTCTCACGCCGCCCGGTGGGGGTGACCTTCATCTTCGACAGGTCCGCCGTAGCGCCCTTCTGCCCCTGCATCGCCCGCGCCATCGCCCCCATTTGCGGCCCCAGCTGCTTCATGTTCATCACCAGGTATTGCTTGTGCTGGGGCATGAGCGTGAGGATGTCCCCCGTCGTACCGTCGAAGATCGACACGGCGGCTACGCCGTTCATCTCGAACTCCTGCCGGGTGCGGTTTCCCAGCTGGTAGTACCGCATCAGACCCGACTTGCCGTCCGCGTCGGACACCTTGTAGACGACGAGCCCGTCGAACGACCCCTGCGCCGCGGCGGCAGCGGGGCCGAGCAGCGCGGCGACGAGCGCGCCGCAGGCGAGCGTGGACGGCATCATGGCGGGCTCCTTGCCGGCGCCGGCCGGCGGTGAAGGGCGATTGCGACGCTCAACATGACGCAAAGCCGGGCCGACGGCTAGAAGTCGCTGCTGAGACTGACAGTGACATGCCGCGGCAATCCCGGCGTCAGCCAGCGCTCCACCGGATTGCCGGGGCGCGTGGGGTTCTCCGCGTACGTGCCGAAATTCTCGTAGCGCCGGTCGAGCAGGTTGCGCACCATGCAGCGCAGCTCGAGCGAGCGCCAGGTGAGGGTGGCGGCGGCGTCGGCGACGCCGTAGTCGGCGAGGCGGCGCGTGGCGTTCGCTTCGTCGCCCCGCAGCCACTGGCGCCCCACGTAACGGGCGTCGAGCGCAACGCGCACCGACGGCCGCGCGCCGCGCTGCCGCAGCAGCGGCAGCGCGATGCCGGCGTTGACCCGGTGACTCGGGACCATGGGCAGCGCGTCGCCCGGCGCGACCGTCTCGCCCGCCGGATCGCGCGTGGTGGCGAGCAGCGCGCTGCTGCGGAAGGTGGCGGCCGTGAAGCCGTAGTTCGCGTACAGCCGGAGCCCGGCGCGGGACGTCCAGTCCAGCGCCGCTTCGGCGCCGGCGCGCCGGGTGGCACCGATGTTCTGGAAGTACCCGCCCGTGACGCTCGAGGCGATGAAGAAAATGTCGTCCCGCACGGCGGTCCAGTACGCGGTCGCGCTGGCGTCGAGCCCTGCCGGGCTGCGGAAGTGCCACCCCAGCTCGTAGTTCGTGGCGACGACGGGCCGGAGCGCCGGGTCCGGGCCCAGGGCGAACGGCAGCGGGCAGGTCGACGAGGGATCCGAGCACGCCAGCTCCACCACCGCGGGGGAGCGGAAGCCGCGACTCACGGACGCGTACACCTCGTGGCCCGGCAGCCCCGTCCACGTCAGGCCGACGCGCGGGCTCACCCGCTGAAAGATGTTGAGCCCGCTGTGCGACGGGTCCACCAGGTCCTCGAACGGCAGCCGAATCCAGTCGTAGCGCGCCGCCACCGTCGCCGTGAGCGAGCGGGCGAGGTCCCAGTTCGCGCCCGCGAACGCGCCCAGGTCCACCTCGTTGGTGCGCACCGACTCGGTCAGCGCGTCGGGCCCGGTCGGCGGGACCGTGAAGATGCGCACGGCCGTGCGCTGGTACGCCCCGTCCGCGCCCGCGAGCCAGCGCAAGGCGCGGCCGGCGAGGCTCAGCTTTCCGGAGAGCTGCACGGCTCCTCCCGCCTGGCGCGTGGCGGTGCGCTGCCGCGAGTCCTCCCCCACGAAGTTCACGTTGAACTGCTCGCTGTTCAGCGTGCGGCCGAACGCGTTCACGGCGAGCTGCATGCCGCGCCCGACGAGCCGCTGGGCGTTCAGCACCGCCAGGTGCGCCTGCGGCGCGAAGAAGTCGCCGCGGGTGAAGTTCGTCCTCGGGTCCCGGGCGAGCTCGGTCTCGGGGAGGCTCCCCGCCTGGAAGATCTTGTTGTCGGCCCCGGAATAGCTGAGCGTGGCGTCCCACGTGTGGTTCAGGAGCCCGGCCTTGGCGAACAGCGTGGCGATCCGGCTCTGCGTGTCGTCGCGCCAGCCGTCCTCGCGCTCGTAGCGCGCGCCCAGGTAGTAGTCCCACACGCCATGGCGCGCGCCCGCGTGCGCCTTGAGCTCGTAGCGGCCAAAGCTCCCGGCCGACGCCTCGAGCTCGCGTGACGGCGGGTTCGCGCCGCGCCGCGTGACGAGGTTCACCGCCGCCCCCAGGGCGTTCCGCCCCACCAGCACCGACGGCCCGTACACCACCTCGACCCGCTCCACGTCCTCGAGCGGCAGCAGGTCGAAGTTCACTTCGTGCGCTCCCGGCTCGTTGGCGCGCACCCCGTCCACGTACACGGTCACGCCCTGCGGCAGCCCGATCACGGGCGAGACGTTGAAGCCCCGCAGCGACACGTCGAGCTGCCCGGTGGCGCCGAGCTCGTCGGAGGTCGTGACGCCCGGCAGCTGCTCCAGCGCGTCCGCCAGCGAGCGCACTCCCCGCGCGTCCAGGTCCGTCGCCGAGAGCGCTGCCGTCCGGCCCGCGAGCCCGCGCGCCAGCTCGCGCACCGAGGGCAAGCGGACTCCGGTGACCACGACGGGAGCGAGGGTGGCGGAGTCTTTGGGGAGAGAATCGGGCTGCTGAGCGCGGGCGGGGTGGGCGACCAGAGCGAGCATGAGCGTGCCTGCCGACAAATGGGGAATGCGGAATGCGGAATGCGGAGTATCAGGGGAAGCTTCGAGCAGCGAATGACCTTCCACTTCAATTCCGCATTCCGCACTCCGCATTCCGCATTCAGTTGAACGCATTCAACCCCGTGATCTCCTGCCCCAGGATCAGGGTGTGGATGTCGTGCGTGCCCTCGTAGGTGTAGACCGACTCCAGATTCGCGAGATGGCGCATCGCCTGATACTCCGCCAGGATGCCGTTGGCTCCGAGGAGACGCCGCGCCTCCCGCGCGACCTCGGTCGCTATGTCCACGTTGTTCCGCTTGGCGAGGGACACCTGCTGCGGCGTCACCTTGCCCTGATCCTTCAGGCGACCCAGCTGCAGACACAGGAGCTGCGCCTTGGTGATCTCGGTGAGCATCTCCGCGAGCCGGGCCTGCTGCAGCTGGAACCCGCCGATCGGCTTGCCGAACATGACGCGGCTCTTTGCGTACCCCACCGCCTCGTCATAGCACGCCATCGCGGCGCCCACCGCCCCCCACGCGATCCCGTAACGCGCCTGCGTGAGGCACGAGAGCGGGGATTTCAGCCCTCCCGACTTGGGCAGGATCGCGTCTTTGGGGAGGCACACGTCCTGCAACACCAGCTCGCTCGTGTCGCTCGCGCGCAACGACAGTTTCCCCTTTTGGTCCTTGGCCGAGAAGCCTTTGGTGTCGGCGGGCACGATGAAACCCCGGATCGACTCCACGTCGTCGAGCTTCCCCGTCTTCGCCCACACGATCGCGACGCTCGCGGTGGACCCGTTCGTGATCCACATCTTGGCGCCGTTCAGGAGCCAGCCGTCCTTCGTGCCCTTGGCGACGGTGATCATCGCGGCCGGGTTCGAGCCGTAATCGGGCTCCGTCAGCCCGAAGCAGCCGATCACTTCCCCGCTCGCCATCTTGGGGAGCCAGCGTCGCTTCTGCTCCTCGCTGCCGAAGGCGTGGATCGGGTACATCACGAGCGCCCCTTGCACCGACGCGAACGATCGCACGCCGGAATCGCCGCGCTCGAGCTCCTGCATAATCAGCCCGTAGGCGACGTTGTTGAGCCCGGCACAGCCGTATTCCTCGGGGAGATTGGCGCCGAACAACCCCAGCTCGGCCATCTGGGGGACGAGGTGCTTCGGGAACTTCCCCTCGACGTAGTGCTCGCCAATGATGGGGATGAGGTTGTCGTCGACCCACGCGCGCACCGTGTCGCGCACGGCGCGCTCCTCTTCGGAGAGGAGGCCGTCGACGTCGTAGAAATCGACGCCCTGAAACTTCGGTGCCATGGAGTCCTCTGGGTTCTAGTCCGCCGTACCTACGGGAAGGGGATGCCGCCCGGCAGCCGCCCGCGTCCGCGCGAAGGCGTGCGTGTCCGACGCCTTGAACCGCGCCCGCTCCGCCTCCCACCGGAAGAACGTCACCTGCACCGCCGTGGGCTCGATCGTCACGAAGTTGAAGCAGGAGGGACGTCCGCCGCGGCTGCGGGTGCACAGCGTCCCCGTCGTCGACACGACGACCTTCCCGTCCACCACCTCCGCCCCCTCCTGGTGGTCGTGCCCGCACAGCACCACGTCGGCGCCCGAGTCCACGATGCGGCGCTCCGCCTGCCGCCAGCGCGCGAGCCCCATGCGGCGCGAGATCTCGCCGCGCACCACGTTGTGGTGCACCACCAGCACCCGTGCGAGCTCGGGCGCCGCGTCTCGGAACAGCTGCCGCACCCGCAGGTACTCCCGCTTGGGCAGGTGGCCCTTCACCGCGAGATCGCGCAGCCGCCAGGTGAGCGAGCCCCAGGCGACGCCGTGGGCCGTCAGCGCCCCCGCGATGACGGCGCCGGGGAGCCGCAGCGTGGGGGCGAGGTCGTCGCCGAAGTAGCGCACGTACTTGCGGTACAGCGCGCCCTTCGCGAACGGGACCAGGGGACGCGTCCACCAGCGGACGTCGTGATTGCCGGGGAGCACGTAGACCGGCGCGGTGCGGGTGGCGAGGCGGGCGAACGCGCGGGCGCGCTGGAACTCGCCATGGCGTGCCCGCTGCGTCACGTCCCCCGCCAGCACGACCACGTCGGGATGGAGGTCGGAGATCATCGCTTCGAGCGCCTCGATCTGCCGGATGTCGGCGAGGGCGCCGAAGTGCAGGTCCGCGAGCTGGAGGATCTGGACGATCACGTCTCCGCCTGCACCGTGTACGTGAGGGTCGCCTCGCCGCTCGCGGGCACCGGGACGCGGAACCGCACCTCGGTCGCCGACAGCTTCTCCGAGGGCACGCTGCTCTCGACCACGCGCCAGACACCGGAGCGCGCCTCCCGCACGTCCACCGTGACCGGCGCGGGCTTGGCGTTCGTGATGGTGACGCGGAAGGCCGCCGTGACCCGTTGCCGCACCGGCATCCCGCGCTTGGCCGGCGCGATGGGCTCCTGCCCGTAGTCCACCTGCACGCGCTCGGCCGTCACGTCGAACGCATCGCCCGATTGCACGCGCACGTCGCGCCCCGGCGCGGAGTGCGCGCTCGTCGCTTCTCCCACGAGCTGCAGCCTCCCGGCCGAGTCGGCCTGGTAGAGCTGGACCGTCCCCGCCGGGAGCGGCCGGTCGCCGAACGGCGTCCCGCGCCCGCGCTTCAGCGTGTACCACACCTGCACCGGGACGCGGTCCGGCTCGGCCGGCGCGGACCCGAAGAAGCCCCGCCACGGCAGCGCGCCCGGCACGATGAGCTCCTGGACATAGGGGGTCGCGGCGCGCGGGAACAGCGCGGTCGTGACCGGAACGCCGGGCTCGAGCGTCACGCGGCCGGGGAGCTGGTACACGTGCGTCTCTCCCACCGCCTGCTCGCTCGCGGACACGATGTCTTCCGCAAGAACGGCCTGTGCCGTGATCATGCCGCGCAACGGCTGGGGCGAGCGCGCCCGCGCGATCGATCCCGCGACGAGCTGCACCTCCGCCGAGTCGGCGCGCACGGCCTGCGATCGCACCGTCGCCGCGCCGGACACGCTCGCCTTCCCGTCCGCGAGCACGATCTGGTACACCGCTTCCCACGACGCCCCGGCGGCGCTGTAGGCGATCTCGGTGCGAGGCCGGGACCGGCTCGCCTCGAGCGCAAGCGTCACTTGCGGCTCGCTCCGCACGAGCTCCGCCGGAAACAGCGGCGTGCCCGGCGTTGCCAGCAGAAAGCGGCCGTCCCCGAGGCGGTACTGCGGCGGCTCGACGCTCACGACCGTGGCCCGGATCGTATCCTTCTCGCGCGCGAACGCCAGCGTCTGGCCGCGCGCCCGCGCGAGGGCCTCCTGCTGGGTCGTGACGCCCCGCGCCTGGGCCGCGACGAGTGCCACGGCCGTGTCCGGGGAGAAGATCGTCGCCGGATCGATCGCCTCCTTCAGCACCACGCTGTTCCGCCCTTTCTCGAGCGGCTGCGGCAGGGCGCGGCGCACCACCACGCGACCGTCCGCGTACACCGACACCGACGTCTGCGCCCGCGCGCCGCCCGCGGCGAGCGCGCTCAGGACGAGGGCCGAGCCGAGCGCGGTGAGCGTTGCTCTCGCAGCCATTGGAGTGCGACCTGTTTCGCGATCCGGTAGGTGAGGAGGTACCAGGCGCCTACGGCCACGAGCGCCAGCGTGCGCGCCGTGCCGGCCCATGCGGGGGCGACCGCGCGCAGCGTCAGCGCGAGATACACCGCGAGCGCGAGACTGGTCCCGAGCGCCGTCCAGCGCCCGAGGCGCGACGCCCGCCGCTCGAGCAGCCCGGTGCAGGCGGCGCACAGGTCTCCCGGCAGGATCCCCGCGGTCGGCTCCCCGCACCGCGCGCACGGGTGGCTAGTCCCGTTCCAACTCGTTGGGCCCATGGGATATCTGCCGGGGCTCCAAAGTTGGAACGGGACTAGACGCGCCGGGCCACGGCGCGGGCGAATTCGGCGGTCGTAGCATTGCCGCCCAAATCCTTGGTCCGAACTCCGTCCTTCACGATGGCGGTCTCCAACGCGCGCCGCAGCCGCGTCCCGGACCCGAGGTCGCCCACGTGGTCGAGCATCATCGCCGCGGCGAGCATCTGGGCGGAGGGGTTGGCGACCCCCTTCCCCGCGATGTCCGGCGCCGAGCCGTGCACGGCCTCGAAGATCGCCGCCTTGGTTCCGATGTTCGCTCCCGGGGCGAGCCCCAGCCCCCCGACGAGCCCCGACGCCTCGTCCGAGAGAATATCGCCGAACAGGTTCGTCGTGACGATGACGTCGAACTGCGTCGGATTGATGACGAGCTGCATGGCGGCGTTGTCCACGATCTTGTCGTCGCTGGCGATCACTCCCTCGTACTCCTTCGCGATGATCTTCGCCGTCTCGAGAAACAGCCCCGACGTTGCCTTGAGGATGTTCGCCTTGTGCACGACGGTGACCCGCTTCCGCCCGTGCGTCTTCGCGTAGTCGAAGGCGTAGCGGCAGATCCGCGTGCAGCCGTCCCGCGTCATCACCGACATCGCCTGCGCCACCGCCTTGGGGTCGTTCCCCACCTTGAACGTGTGGTCGAGCCCGACGTACAGCCCCTCGGTGTTCTCCCGGATGATGACGAGGTCGACCTTCTCGTAGCGGCCGCCCGGGACGATCGTCTTCACGGGCCGCACGTTGGCGTAGAGGTCGAACTCTTGCCGCAGCGCGACGTTGACCGAGCGGTAGCCGCCGCCCACGGGCGTCGTGAGCGGGCCTTTGAGCGCGAGCCCGGTGCGCCGGATCGAGTCGAGCGTCGCGTTGGGCAGCGGGGTGCCCGCCTTTTCCACCGCGCTCATGCCGCCGAATTGCTCGTCCCAATCGAACGCCGCGCCCATCGCGCCGAGCACCTGTAACGTCGCCTCCGTGATCTCGGGGCCGATCCCGTCGCCCGGGATCAGCGTCGCCTCTCGCGTCACGGCAATCCCGGCGTCAGGCTCTTCACCGCACGCACCAACGCGGTCCAGGGGTCGTCGCCCTCGCCGCGGGCGACCGTGCGCCAGCCGACCTGGCCGGTGCGCACGTCCACGAGCACGATCGAGAGCTCCGCGGCCCCGGCCGCCGCACCGGACGTCGGATAGATCGTCCGAGTCCGACCGTCAGGGAGTCCTTTAGGGTCGGATCGTGCGAGCGGCCGCCTGTAGATCAGCGCCGCCGGCACCACCACGAACCGGCCGCCGGAGCCCGCCACCGCCGCGAGGGTGCGCAACTGGCTCCGCAGGGGATCCGGTACCTGCGTGATCGATTCGACCCGGAGCACCGCCGTCGCCATCTGGTCGGGGTCCGCGACCACGCCGGGCGCGCGGTGGGCCGCACGCCGCACGTCCTCGGGGAGTACCCACGACACCTCCGGTGCGCGCGCCTTGAGCAGCGCGCCGAGGATGCTGTCGCTCTTCGTGAGCGCCGCGCGCCGCTCGCCCAGCTGTGAGGTCCAGTGCAGCGAGTCTTCCGCGACGATGAGCGTGAGCGGCAGCAGGCTCACCGGCTGCCCCGCGATTCCCGCGGTGGGGAGCGGCCGGGTGGGTGCGGGGACCGGGCTCTCGCTTGGCGGCTTGCCGCCGCACGCCATGAGGAGGGCCACCACGCCCCACGCCCCACGCACTAAGTAGTTGTTCTTTCGGGGTTTACTCACGCCGCCCAATATCGGTGGCGGGAGCGGGTTTTTCAAGCGAGCGTGAGCCCGCCATCCACGATGATCACCTGCCCGGTGATGTGGCGCGCCGCGTCGCTGCACAGGAACACGATGACGCGCGCGACGTCCTCGGGGTCGGCCACGCGCCCCAGCACCGACTCGTGCTCGGCGCGCTCCAGCACCTCGCGCGGCAGCGTGGTGAGGAGCTCGGTCTTCACGAATCCGGGCGCCACGGCGTTGACGTTGATGTTGGAAGGGCCGAGGTCCACGGCGGCCGACTTGGTGAGGCCGATGAGCGCGGCCTTGCTCGCGGCGTAGTTCGAGATCCCGAAGCCGGGCCGGAAGGCCTGGTGGCTCGCGACGTTGACGATCTTGCCGAAGCGCTGCGCGCGCATCGGCTGGGCCACGCCCTGGATGCAGTTGAAGGCGCCCGTGACGTTGGTGTCGAGCACCTCCTGCCACGCCTCGGGCGTGAGCCGCCACAGCGCGCCGTCGTGGGTGACGCCGGCGTTGTTGACGAGGTAGTGCACGCCGCCCAGCCGCTCGCGCGTGGCGCCGACGAATTGCTCCACGTCCGCCCGGCGGCGCACGTCGCAGCGGGCGCAGTACACCGGGACGCCCAGCGCGCGGATCGCGGTTTCCGTGAGCAGGGCCTGGGCGGCGACGTCGCGCCCCGGCAGGTCGACGTAGTTGAAGGCGACAGCCGTGCCGCGCTGGGCGAACTCGATGCAAGTGGCGCGACCCAGGCCCGTGGCGCCGCCCGTGACGAGCGCCACCCGCCCCTGCACCGTCTCCGCGAGCCGCCGCGGCTCCGGGCGCTCCTCCACGACGGCCGCCCCGGCGGGCGCCACCTCGCGCGCGGCCAACGTCCAGGCAGTAGGGGTCAAGGGTTTCGAACCTATGTTCGAATTTGAACATCGGCAAGCCACGGCGTAACTTAGCCCGCATGAGGCGACTCGCCTCCGTGCTCCTGTGGGGCGGGATTTCCGCCCTCGGGGCCGCCGGTTTCGGCGTGCTCGCCCTCTCGCGGGGCGAAACGGTGAACGCCGCCTGGCTCCTCGTGGCCGCCGTCTGCACCTACGCCGTCGCCTACCGCTTCTACTCCCGGTTCCTGGCCGCCCGCGTGTTCGGCCTGGACGAGCGCCGCGCCACGCCGGCCGAGCGGTTCAATAACGGCCGCGACTTCGTGCCCACCAACAGGTGGGTGCTGTACGGGCACCACTTCGCCGCCATCGCGGGAGCGGGCCCGCTGGTGGGCCCCGTGCTCGCGGCCCAGTTCGGCTTCCTGCCGGGAACCATCTGGCTCGTGATCGGCGTGGTGCTGGGGGGCGCGGTGCAGGACTTCACGATCCTGTTCTGCTCGCTGCGGCGCGACGGCAAGTCACTGGGCCAGATGGCGAAGGAGGAGGTCAACCCCGCGGCAGGCGCGATGGCGATGCTCGCCGTGCTGTTCATCATGATCATCCTGCTCGCCGTGCTCGCACTCATCGTGGTGAACGCGCTCAGGGCGTCGCCCTGGGGACTGTTCACGATCGCGTGCACGGTCCCGATCGCGCTCCTGATGGGGTGGTGGATGAAGGTGTGGCGTCCCGGGCGCGTGGGCGAGGCCTCAGTCGCCGGGGCGGCGCTGCTGCTGCTCGCGCTGGTGGGCGGCGGCTGGGTCTCGGCCCACCCCACGCTCGGCCCGGCCTTCACGCACACCGGCGTCGCCCTGACGGCGATGATGATCGCGTACGGGTTCGTCGCGTCCGTCCTCCCGGTGTGGATGCTGCTGTGCCCGCGTGACTACCTCTCCACGTTCCTCAAGATCGCGACCGTGCTGTCGCTCGGCGTCGCGATCCTGGTGATCCTCCCGCCGCTTCGCATGCCCGCGCTGACGCCCTTCGCCACGCTGGGTGAGGGCCCGGTCTTCGCCGGGAAGCTGTTCCCGTTCGCGTTCATCACGATCGCCTGCGGCGCGATCTCCGGGTTCCACGCGCTCGTCGCGTCGGGCACGACGCCCAAGATGATCGAGCGGGAGAGCGACGCCCGCATGATCGGCTACGGCGGGATGCTGATGGAGTCGTTCGTGGGCGTGATGGCGATGATCGCGGCGTGCACGCTCGATCCCGGCGTCTACTTCGCGATGAACACTACGCCCGCCGCGCTGGCGCAGGCGTCCGACGTGATGCAGCACGCGGGGTTCGTGGTGTCCCCCGAGACGATGCAGGCGCTCGCCGCGCGGATGGGCGAGCAGACCCTCGTCGCGCGCACGGGCGGCGCGCCGTCGCTCGCCGTGGGGATGGCGCAGATCTTCGCCGGCGTGACGAGCGGGCTCGGCGGCAAGGCCCTCACGGCGCTGTGGTACCACTTCGCGATCATGTTCGAGGCGCTCTTCATCCTCACCACGATCGACACCGGGACGCGGGTCGGGCGGTTCATGCTCCAGGAGATCCTGGGCCACGCGTGGCCCAGGTTCCGCGAGACGTCCTGGTACCCGAGCGTCCTGGCGTCGAGCGCGCTGGTCGTCGCCGCGTGGGGCTACTTCCTCTATCAAGGCGTGATCGACCCCCTGGGCGGGATCAATTCGCTGTGGCCGCTGTTCGGGATCTCGAACCAGCTGCTCGCCGCGGTGGCGCTGTGCGTGGGCACCACCATCCTCATCAAGATGGGGAAGGCGCGGTTCGCCTGGGTCACGCTGGCCCCGCTCGCCTGGCTCGTCACGGTGACCATGACGGCAGGTTGGCAGAAGGTGTTCTCGAGCGACGCGAGGCTCGGCTTTCTGGCCCACGCCGCGACGCTCGTGGGGTCCGTCGACCCAAACGCGCCGCGCCTCGTGTTCAACGACCGCCTCGACGCGGGCGTGGCCCTCCTCTTCATGGTCATCGTGACGCTGCTCATCGTGACGTCCGTGTGGGAGTGGTGGGCGGTGCTGACGCGCAGCAAGCCCGCGGTCACGCGGGAGGCGCCATTTGTCGAGAGCGCGTATGCGGCGGGAGACTGAGACTGTGGCGCGGCGCCTCGTTCGCGCCGTCCGCCAGATCATCGGGATGCCGGACTACGAGGCGTACCTCGAGCACTGCGAGCGTGCTGGCCACGCGCCGCGGCTCACGGAAGAGCAGTACCTGAAGGAGTTCTTCGAATCGAAGGGGAAGGGCGTGCGCTGCTGCTAGCAGGCCTCGCTTGATACGTGGTGCGGCGGAAGGCAAGTTCGTGCGGTGATGGAAGACTGGATGGCGCAGCTGCAGCAGGCCGGCCCGGAAGCCGCGTGGGACCTGTTTCTCGATCGCTACCGGCGCCTCATCTTCGCGGCCATCCGCCACTACGCCCAAGATTACGACGACGTGATGGACGTGTTCGCGCGGGTGTGCGAAGCCCTGCGCGAGGACGATCTCCGGAAGCTGCGCGCCTACGCGGCACAGCCGGACCACCGCGCCCGCTGCTCCACCTGGCTCGTCACCGTCGTGCGCCATCTCACGGTCGATTGGTTCCGTCACCGGGACGGCCGCCGCCACGTCTCCATCATCGCCGAGCAGTGGCCGCCGCTGCGGCGTCGCATCTTCGAGCACGTCTTCATCCATCACCACAGCCACGTCGCGGCGTACGAGATGATCCGCGCAGAGGACGCGCCGGCGCTGTCGTTCGGGGAGTTCCTCGCGGAGCTCCGGACGGCCTACCGGGCCGTGACCAACGGGAAACGGGGCCACGTGCTGCGCGAGCTGTGGCCCGCCCCGCCTCCCGACGCCGAGCCGGAGCCCGCGGCCACGAGCCCCGGCGACGCGGCCGAGCGCAGTCACCTCGTGGAACGGGCCCTCGGCTCGCTCGACGCCGAGGACCGCACGGCGGTCGAGCTGTACATCCTGGACGAGCTGTCGGCGGTGCTCGTCGCCCAGATCGTCGGCCTTCCCAACGCCAAGGCGGTCTACAACCGCGTGTATCGCGCGCTGGCGGTGTTGCGTGAGCGCCTCGAACGGGCCGGCGTCCGACTGGAGGACCTGTGAGCAGTCTTCCGACCGGCCGTCGTCTCATGATGGCGACGTCATGAGCCATCCCGACCCGCTGGATCCGTTGCGTCGCGTGCTGGCGCTGCACGCCGCCGGAGCGCCGGAGCAGCCGACGCTCGAGTGCCTCGACGATGACACCCTCGCGGCGCTCGCCGAGGGATCCCTGAGCGCCGTGGCGCGGGCGACGGCGCTGGGGCACGTGGCGTCCTGCCCGCGCTGCCGCAGCATTGTCGCGTCCGTCGCCCGTGCCCTCGCCGACTCCGGAGTGGCGCGCGAAGTCCCGAGCCCGGGGAGTGCCGGCCGACGACGCTTCTTCCAGATCGCGCTCCCCGCCGCCGCGGCGGCGGTCCTGCTCGTGCTCGCCTGGCCGCGGCACGGCGACCAGGACGGGTCCCCTCCCCACCGTTCGCCGCCCGGCGCGACTGCCCTCCCGGTACCGCGCTCGCCGGCCGGCGTCGTAGCGCAGGCGGAGACCCTCCGATGGACGCCCGTCGGGGGCGCCGACCGCTATCGGGTCACGCTGTTCGACGGCGGCGGCCGGGTGCTGTTCGAGACCCAGCTCGCGGACACGCTCGCGCCGCTGCCCGACTCGATCCGCCTCGATCCCGGTCGGCCCTATCTGTGGAAGGTCGAAGCACGCACCGGCTGGCAGCGCTGGTCGGCGTCGGGGCTCGTCGAGTTCTCGATCGCGGGAGGCCCGCCCCGGTGACGCCACTCGGGGCGCCGCTCTTCCTCGCGGCGCTCGTCGTTCAGTCGGGGCCATCGGACTCCCTCCGGTTCATCGCCATGCGGCTGCCGGAATCAGCGCTCGTGCTCGAGACGCGGGCGCGACCGTTCGCGGTGCGGGACGCGATATCCGACGCGCTCGCCCGGGGGGAACTCGACGCGGCCCGGCGGATCGCGGCCGCGTACGCCGTGGCGTGGCGCGACTCGTTCCTGGTGCGCGAGGTGGAGCGATTCGCCGCCTGGCCGCTGGAGCGCCGAGCGGCCAAGGTCTGGGCCGACAGCGCGCGGCGGGCGGGCATCGCGGCGTATGGCCGGGACGGCGCGACCGCGGCCATTCGGATCTGGCGGCGCGCCCTGGGGCGCATCACGCCGATCGACGACACGGCGGGCGTCGCGGGGCTGCTCGGCAACATCGGGGCCGGCCTGCTCGCCGAAAGCCGGGTGGACAGCGCTGTGACTTATCTCAACCGGGCGCGGCTGCTGGCCTCGGGCGTAGGAGACATTCGGGTCGAGGCGAACGCCGTCGGGGCGCTCGCGGGCGTAAGCGAGGATCGGGGGGATCTCGCGGCGGCGCAGGCAGGCTACGTCCGAGCGCTCGCGCTGCGGGAGCGCATCGGGGACACGCGCGGCGCCGCGGCGGACCACAATAACCTCGGCCTCCTGGCGCAGACGGGCGGCGACCTGGACGAGGCACACCGGCAATTCGAGGCCGCGCTCGCGCTCAACCGCCATGACGGCCGCGACGAGGTTGCCGCGACGAATCTCGTCAATCTCGCCGGGCTGGCCGGCGTGGACGGCGACTTCGCGCTCGCCGTGAGGCTGTATCGCGACGCCCTCGCGACCTGGCGGGCGCGCGAGCAATGGGCCGACGCGGCGGCCGCCTTGCACGGGCTGGGCCAGGTCGAGCTCCGCCGGGGCGACTACCCGGCGGCGCGGGCCTCGCTCGGCGAGGCACTCGCGATCTACGACCGCACCGGCCCGCTCGCGGACGCGCTCGCGGTGCGGCGGGACCTCGCGGGCGCGCTCGCCGCGGCAGGAGAGCTACAGGGCGCCTTGGACGAGCTCCGCCACGCCCAGCGGCTCGCCGATTCCGCCCGGGCGTCGCCGGGCGTGCGGGCCGGCATCGCGCTCGCGCGCGCCGATCTCGCCGCGCGGCTCAACACGCCCGCCGAAGCCGAGCGCCTGTACGCGCGGGCGGAGTTCCTCTACCGGCAGGCGGGCGATCTCGCGGGCGGCGCCGAGGCCCAGCAGGGGCGGGGCCTGCTGCTGCTCGATCGCGACGACTACGGCCGCGCCCGGACGCTGCTCGACGGCGCGCTCCGCACCGAGCTGGCCGCGGGGAACCCGCGGGCGGCGGCGCTGACTCGCCTCTCGCTCGGCGAGCTCTCGCAGGCGCGCGGCGACACCACCGCCGCCCGGCGCGAGCTCGCGCAAGCGGCGGCCGACCTGGAGCGCCTGGGCGATCCCGTCGCCACCGCGGCCGCGCTGGGCCAGCGCGCGGGGCTCGAGGCCGCCGCGGGGCTCCCCGCCGCGGCCGAGTCACTCTATCGCGCCGCGCTGGAGCGCCTGCGCGGCCGCACCGCGCCCGACGTTTCCTGGCACCTCCACTCCGGGCTCGGGCTGGCCCGCCGCGCGCAGGGCGACGCGGAGGAGGCGGGGCGCGAGCTGCGCCTCGCCATCGCCGAGGTGGAGCGCCCCAGCCGCTCGCTCGCGCTGGCGGAGCGGCGCTCGGCGTTTCTCGCGGACAAATGGGAAGTGTATGCGCAGCTCGCGCTCACCGAGCGCGGCCGCAGCCGGCCCGGCGCGGCATTCGAGGCGAGCGAGCGCCTGCGCGCGCGTGAGATGCTCGAGCTCCTGGCGCGGGGCCGCGTGGCCGCGCCGGCAGACACGGCCGCGGACCTCGTGGCCCGCGAGCAGGACCTGCGCCGCCGCATCGCCGAGCTGACGCGCGAGCTCGAGGACGTGACCGCGAGCGACGACGCAGTCCGTGGCTCGAGCGGCCGCCCGGCCCCGCAGGCCGGACGCGAAGCGCTCGACCGCGCGCAGGAGGCGTACACCGACCTCCTGCTCGAGATCGGGGAGCGTGCCCCCCAGCACGCGAGCCTCGTGTCGCGCGAGGCTCCGAGGTGGCAGGAAGTGGGGCGACGGCTCGCGCCCGAGCAGGCGTTCATCGAATACCTCGTCAGCGACTCGGGCTCGCTCGCGTTCGTCGTCACTCGCGACACGGCCGCGGTGGTGGACCTGGGGGCGGGCCGCAGCGACCTCGCTCGCCTGGTCGCATTCGCCCGCGGGACGCTCGAGCCCGGTGGGTCCCTGCGCACCGACTCCTTGTGGCGCGGTCCGCTGCGCCAGCTCCACGAATACCTGATCGCTCCCATTGAGGAGGCCGGGCTCCTCGCGGGCAAGACCCGGCTCGTGCTCGTCCCGCACGCCGAGCTGCATTACCTGCCGTTCGCCGCGCTGGTGGACCGTGCTGGAGCCGGGCGGTTCCTGATGGAGCGCTACGAGCTGACCGTCACGCCGTCGGCCGCGGTCTGGCTCGCGCTGGGCGACCGGGGCGCGAGCCGCGCCACCTCAGGCGTGCTCGCGTTGGCGCCAAGGCCCGACGTGCTGCCGGGGTCGCGTCGCGAGGTCGCCGCGGTCGGCGGGCTCGTCGGAGCGGACGCGCGCGTGCTGACCGCCGGCGGAGCGACCGAGGACGCGTTCCGCCGCGAGGCGCCGCAGCGGCGCATCGTGCACCTCGCGACCTACGGCGTGCTCAACAAGCACAACCCGCTGTTCTCGTTCGTCGAGCTCGCACCGGGCGGCGGACAGGACGGGCGGCTCGAGGTGCACGAGGTATTCGGCCTGCACCTCACGGCCGATCTCGTCGTCCTCTCGGCGTGCGAGACCGGGGTCGGGTCGGGGGCGCTCGCCGACGTGCCGGCCGGCGACGACTGGGTCGGCCTCGTGCGCGCGTTCCTGCACGCCGGGGCGGCGCACGTCGTGGCGACGCTGTGGCGGGTGGACGACTGGGCGACCGAGGCGCTGATGGAGCGGTTTTACGAGGGCCTGGCGACGGGGGCCGAGCCCGCACGGGCGCTCGCTCTGGCGCAGCGCGCCCTCGTGGGAGCACCGGCCACCGCTCACCCGCGCTATTGGGCAGGGTTCGTGGCGGTGGGAGGAAGTGAAGCAAGGTGAACCCGGGTGAGCAAGCGACCGCGTGGCGTCCGTCTCACGCCTGAGCACATGGAGAGGCCTATGAGGTTCAAGATCGGCGTGGCGTGGGTCGCCGTCGCTGTGGTAGCAGGGGTGGGTGGCTGCTCGGACCAGGGCCCCAAGCCTCCACTAACGCCTCCGCCCGATCCGCTGAACGTCTCGAATCCGGTGCAGAGCACCGCGCTCGCGCCTCGCGGCACGGCGGTCTCGGCCGCTGCGACGGTCGGAACGGAATTGGCCTACGTGTCCCTTGACCCTGGGGCGTATCCGGGCGGCCAGGTGGCGGATGTCTTTGTTTCCCGAACGGGAAGCCACCTCTATATACCGATGGCGGACGGGGGCTTCGACCCAGTACCCGTTATAGCCGCTGCCGGTGACGCCCTTGACTTCACAATACGGCTGGCCTCACAGAACCCAGTCACCTTCCGCCGCGTGGTGCCACTCCGGGCGAGCCCGGGCCTAGTGCGCACCTATCCCCCGCCCCGGAAACGCGACGTAGCGCTCAACGGGGCGATCATCATGTACTTCAGCGAGCCGATCGCCAAGAGCAGCCTGACCGGGAGCTCCGTGCAGCTGTTCCGCGGCACCACTGCGGTCGCGGGCACACTAAGCCTGCTTCAGGGAACGGGCTCGGATGCGGCGTTCACCGCCGCCGCACCGCTCGCCCCGAACACCGATTACCAGCTGGTGGTGACGCAGGGGGTACGGGATCTCGACGGCGACGCTCTCACAGCAGGCCAGACGGTGGCCTTCACGACGGGTCAGTCCTCGACGGGTCCGCCTGCGTCGATCTCGCTGTCGCTGCTAACGGGACGGGACACGACGTTGAACCTCGCCGCAGGGACAACCTACCCCGTGACGGCGACGGTGTGGGACGCCGCCGGGAACATCCTGATCGATCAGCCAGTGACGTGGTCCACCAGCGATCCCAACGTCCTCACAGTCTCCCAGACCGGTGTGCTGACGGCCGTCGGACCCGGTTTCTCCCAAGTGACCGCCAGGGTGGCCGGGTTAAGCAGTTCGCTGTACGTGCTCGTTATCCCGGGCCCGCCAGCGTCGGTGACGGTTTCGCCCGCGCCGGCTACGGTCGCGGCGCTCGACACGATCCTGCTCCAGGCGACGGTTCGTGACGCCGCAGGACTCGTGATCCCCTACTCATCGGTAAACTGGACCAGCAGCGCCACTGGTGTGGCGACCGCCGCGCCCTACTACGACGCCGGGATCCCCAGTGTCGCTTTCGGGATGGTCACCGGGGTGACCCCGGGCGGCGTCACGGTCACCGCAACAAGCGGAGCGGCGAGCGGGACGGCGGCCGTCACGGTCGGTCCCGCGGTGCCCGTCGCATCGGTGACGGTGACGCCCGGGTCGGCGACGCTGGTGATCCCGGGGACGGTTCAGCTGGCTGTCGCGCTCCGGGACGCGAACGGCAAACTGCTCTACCCCCGCCCGACCACGTGGACGAGCGACAACACGACGGTTGCCCGGGTGGACGCGAACGGGCTCGTGACGCCAGTCGCCGTGGGGTCCGCGACCGTGACCGCGACGCGCGAGGGCCTGAGCGGTGCCACGGCGATCACGGTGGACGCGCCGGTGCTCGCGTTCTTGTCCGAACGCGACGGGAGCCAGGGGGTCTATGTCACGAACGCGGACGGGAGCGCGGTCGCGAGTCTCACGAGCAACACTTGGGTCAACGAGCTGGCGTGGTCGCCCAACGGCCAGAAGATCGCGTTCGTGTCCTACCTCAACGTGTACTACGAGATCTACGTGACGAACGCCGACGGCAGCGCGCAGGCCATTCTCACGAACAACGCCGCGTACAACCTCCAGCCGGCGTGGTCGCCGGACGGCCAGAAGATCGCATTCTTGTCCGACCGCGACGGGAACTACGAGATCTACGCGATGAACGCGGACGGCAGCGCGCAGACCCGGCTCACAAACAACCCGGCTGACGACTACGCTCCGGTGTGGTCGCCGGACGGCCAGAAGATCGCGTTCGTGTCTCTCCGCGACGGGAATTACGAGATCTACGAGATGAACGCGGACGGCAGCACACAGACGAATCTCACAAACAACGCGGGTAACGACTACGTCCCCGCGTGGTCGCCGGACGGCCAGAAGATCGCGTTCGTGTCTCTCCGCGACGGGAATTACGAGATCTACGTGATGAACGCGGACGGCAGCGCG